>Ga0315902_10009432_pt1 | contig 13059 bp, 13 predicted proteins | sample LakEriMetagenome_9_FD_203523 | JGI IMG/M metagenome (GOLD analysis project Ga0315902, IMG submission 203523) | Freshwater fungal communities from buoy surface, Lake Erie, Ohio, United States - Buoy 12 MA117 | ecosystem: Environmental > Aquatic > Freshwater > Lake > Lake biofilm | place: USA... | reverse complement strand
ATTTCAAAAAGTATTCAGTATTGTAAGCCAATGCATTAGGAAACGCTGTTCAAAAAAACCAAAAAAAAGAATGAATTAACTTGTTAAACAAAATAATACATATATCTTTGCACCCGCAATAGCACCATTTGTAAGCTATAACCTTTGAACAGTGCGAAGCAAGATTCGGTAGCTCAGCTGGTAGAGCAATACACTTTTAATGTATGGGTCCTGGGTTCGAATCCCAGCCGAATCACAGAAAGGAGTTCAGTTTTTGGACTCCTTTTTTGTTTTCATGATCTTTTCTCCCAAAAACGCAAGGTGTCCCCGAAAAAGGAAGCAACTTGCTCGTAGGATTCCGGAAGCTGTTCCTTGCCGACGTAATAGGTTGCCACCCTCGTTCCTATCTGCAATTGAGAGAATTGCTCATAGACGTATGATCGAAATACCTCATATTCTTTAGAGAAATGAGAAACGGAAAGATCTATTTTAGCCGTTTGGTCCTTGTGTTCCAAGAAAGGATTGAACATGTAAAAATGGTCGTAATCGCTGAAATCAATATTGAGAATGGTATCACAGATGAATTGAGCGTTATAGATATCTTCTCGTTCAACGACCTGTCGAGCGGCTTCGACGAAAGCTGGTCGGTATTCTACTCCCGTAAAATGATTAGGACGCCTCGCTGCTCCGATCAGACAGAACTTTCCTGTACCAGATCCAATATCAATGATCCTTGAATTCGGATCAACCGTTAGATAGTCGATGGCTTTTTGCGCAATGAAAACGGATGTATAATGCCTATGCGAATGTTCATGGAACTCAACCGGAAAGAGACTATCGAACTCTTCATCAGAGATTGGACTTCTCTCCCGCAGCCTTTTAAAAACATCATTTTGCATCGAAGTATCAAAAGTAGTGATTTGAGTCGAAAATGATTACATTTGAGCTAACGGGGATGTAGCTTCCCGATACGCCCTTGAGGCTATCGGGACAGGCGTCCTCGCTACATGGGGATGTAGCTTCCCGATACGCCCTTGAGGCTATCGGGACAGGCGTCCTCGCTACATGGGGATGTAGCTCAGATGGCTAGAGCGCTTGGCTGGCAGCCAAGAGGTCGTGGGTTCGAGCCCCATCTTCTCCACAAAAAAGGCGCCCAAGGGCGCCTTTTTGTATTTATATCAACTTCGCCTGAAGGGAGGTCCATCCGCCTCCATTGTGTACATCGTATCCTTTTGCTTTCAAAAGAGATTTTGCGGAACCACTCCTCATACCTGATGCGCAGCATGTTATGATTGTTTTATCCCTGTTCAGTTTTGCTAAACTCCTGTCCAAATTTTGTAACGGAATATTTATCGACCCTTTGATGTGACCACCTGCGTATTCTCCCGGTGTCCTGACATCAACTATCACTGCTCCGTTCTTTACCAACTCCTTCAGATCAACCTTTGATCCTCCGAAAAGACTGCTTAAAATCCCCATTACTTTGTCAATTGATAGTTTACTTCCATCCAAGAACCACCGTTCTCACAATCCAAACCCTGTGCCTTGAAATAGGCGGTTGCCTGACCACTTCTTCCACCGCTTGCGCAGCAAAAGATGATCGGCTGCTTCAATACTTTCACATCATCTATTCTCTCTACCAACTCCTGTAAAGGGATATTCACAGAACCGGCAACATGTCCACCCATATACTCTGCTCTTGTACGTACATCAACTACTGTAAAATCTTTGCTTTCCATATCCTTACTTTTTATCTTTCGGTTCAAACATACTAAACAACAAACCTCCCATTAGGATCCCATAGATCGTACTATTTATCGGACTTGATGTTATTGCACAAGTGCCGGAAGCGCAACCAATGAAATAATAATATGCATATCCACCAGCAGCACCGACAAAGGTTCCTATCACGGTCAATTTGTACTTTTTAAAATAATTCGTCATTCTATTCTGTTTTTGACAAAAGTAAACACAGCGATCTGCCTGAACTGTAGCTAAAGTTACACAAGCGATCATCCTAACTGCATTAAAAATCTGATCATTTTTCAAAATGCTGCCAAAGGGGATCTTCCGGCAGGGGTGCGATGATCTTTATCACTTCTTTCGTTGTCGGATGATTGAACTGCAGTTCCCGGGCATGCAGACAGATCGAGCCATCCTTGTTGGGACGTTTCGCACCATATTTCAAGTCTCCCTTTATCACGCATCCAGAACTTGACAGCTGTGCACGGATCTGGTGGTGACGTCCCGTTTCCAGTTTGATCTCCAATAACCAATAACGGTCGGATGAGGCGATCAGCGTATAATGCAATACAGCCTTTTTCGAACCAGGAACTTCCTTGAGTGAAGCATAGGATTTATTCTGTTTTTCATTCTTCCTCAGGTAATGAATCAGCGTTGCTTCTTCCTTTTCAGGCCTTGATTCAACAATAGCCCAGTAAATTTTATTTGTTTCCTTGTCTCTGAACTGCGCATTCAATCGTTCAAGGGCTTTACTCGTTCTGGCGAAGACTACTGCTCCGCTTGTTGGGCGATCCAGACGGTGAACCACACCGCAGAAAACATTGCCAGGCTTATCGTATTTGACCTTGAGATAGTTCTTTATTTTGTCGGGCAAGGTTTCGTCGCCGGTTTTATCGCCCTGAACGATATCCGAAGCGCTTTTGTTGATGACGATCACATGATTGTCCTCGTATAGGATCTCCAGTTCAGCAGATGACATGCAGATCAGTACTGTTCTTTTTCATTCGGAAAATCTCCTGAACGCACATCACGGATATACGCTTGAAAGGAGTTCATCATCTGATCGAACAGGTTATTGTACTTCCTTAAAAAGCGTGGACTGAACTCGTTGTTAATTCCCAACATATCGTGCACCACCAATACCTGTCCGTCAACACCGTTACCGGCACCAATACCAATGATCGGAACATTCACCGTTTTAGCTACCTCTGCGGCCAGTTTTGCCGGGATCTTTTCCAATACAACAGCAAAACAACCAGCTGCTTCAAGCGCTTTCGCATCTTCGATCAACCGTTCTGCTTCTTCTTCCTCTTTCGCCCGAACAACATAGGTCCCAAACTTATAGATTGACTGAGGAGTCAATCCCAGGTGCCCCATTACCGGAATTCCAGCAGTTAAAATACGCTTAATGGATTCAATGATCTCTACTCCACCTTCCATCTTTACTGCATGACCACCCGATTCTTTCATAATTCGAATGGCACTTGACAATGCTTCTTTCGAATTTCCCTGATAAGATCCAAAGGGCATGTCAACCACAACCAAGGCTCTGTCAACAGCGCGCACCACAGAAGAAGCATGATAAATCATTTGATCCAACGTTATCGGAAGTGTGGTTTCGTGACCTGCCATCACATTTGATGCAGAATCACCCACCAGGATCACATCTATTCCGGCCTGGTCAATGATCCTGGCCATGGAAAAATCGTAACCAGTCAACATGGAAATCTTTTCTCCTGCGTTCTTCATTTCCTGCAGGGTATGGGTCGTAACCTTTTTTACGTTCTTGTGAACTGACATATTGTTCGATTAATTAAGCAAATGTAGAAAAACGGGAGCAATCAGCGAAATTCTACTGTAGCTCTGTTCCGATGTGGAAGATGGCATCTCCTTTGTAAACCACGGGTGATTCATTCAAACAGATAATGTATCCCGTAGCACTAGCCTTCACTTTCTTTTCAAAATTACCGTAAGGATCAGTAACAATTCCTATCACTTCTCCTTTCTTGACATTTGCGCCATTTGTAACAGTAGCCTGGAACATTCCGGAATTCGGTGAACGCATCCATTTGCTTTCAGCAAGATAAACCGGTGATCTGTCTTTGGATATATCGATCTTGAACTGACGCATGCCCAGGTGGCTCAGAAATCGCTTTACGCCATTGATTCCTTCCTCAACGATCATTTCTTCGATGCTATTTGTCTTCCCCCCCTCGAAGAGAAGCATTTTCTTGCCTTTTTTATTGATCGATTCACGAATCGTTTTTGAGATATACGATGAATTAAGGATGAAAGGCGGATTGAATATTTTTGCAAGCTCCAGGCTTTCCTTATCTTCCATCACACATCGAATCTGTGGGAAGTTATTTCGTTGGGCAGACCCCGTATGAAAATCAATCACATAATCCACATGAGGGGCGATCTCTTTCATGAAGTGGTAGGCAAATTGTGCAGCAAGAGATCCTGATTCCGTGCCGGGAAAGCTTCGGTTCAGGTCGCGTCCATCAGGCAATTCACGCTTAATGTTCAGAAATCCGAAAATATTAAAAACCGGTAAGCAGATAATCGTTCCTACTTGAGGTTTATTGAATCCTTTACGGATCATTCTGCGAATTATTTCGATACCATTGATCTCGTCACCATGCAATCCTGCCATCAAAAGAACAGTAGGACCGTCCACTTTTGCTCGCTGCACGATCACCGGAACAAGGATTGGGGTGGTAGTATGCAACTTTGCTACATCCAGGTTCAATTGAGCTCCTTTACCCGGAAGGATCTCCTTACCCAAGATAACAAATTTCTTATTTTTACTTTGGATCATATCAGCGCTTCACGTTTTTCTCAATGTACTGAATAATCTTCCCTGCGATGTCTTCTCCCGTGGTTTTTTCAATACCTTCAAGTCCCGGAGATGAATTCACCTCAAGTACTAATGGTCCTCTGGCAGATTGTAACATATCAACTCCCGCAATACCCAGACCTACTGCCTTTGCCGCAAGGATTGCAGTATATTTTTCTTCAACTGTCAATTCAATGATCTGCGAACTCCCACCGCGGTGTAGGTTCGATCGGAACTCACCGGGTTTCCCCTGGCGTTTCATCGCTCCAACAACTTCCCCATCTACGACGAAAGCCCGGATATCTGCCCCTTTTGCCTCTTTCACAAACTCCTGAACGATCACGCGTGCTCTCAGTCCATTGAACGCTTCCAAAACGGACTGTGCAGCATTCTGGTTTTCAGCCAACACAACTCCGAGACCCTGAGTTCCTTCCAGTAATTTCAGAACAACGGGCGCACCACCTGCGGATTCAACGACGTGCTCAACATTTCTGGAGTAATTTGTAAATACGGTCTTAGGCAATCCTATACCTTCCTTCGAAAGGACCTGCAGACAGCGCAGCTTATCGCGAGAATGGACAATCCCTCTAGAGCTGACAGCAGAAAAGACATTCATCATTTCGAACTGCCTGACCACCGCTGTGCCGTAAAACGTGACTGACGCACCAATTCGCGGAATGACAGCATCGTATCCTGTCAGATACCCCTCACCATAATAAATGGATGGTCCTTTTTGCTCGATCTCAATGTTACAACGCAAGTGATCGATCACATTTGCTTCGTGCCCTCTTTGCACTGCAGCCTCAACCAGTCTTCGTGTCGAATAGAGATTCGAATTGCGCGATAATACAGCAATTTTCATGTTTTATACTTTTTGTTTTGATACATTCACGAGTGAGGTATCGATTATAAATCTGTTGTTCAATAGTTTTCTACCGAGGAGGATCGGATATTTCATCCCTTTCCGTTCTGTGAGTGAAAACTCTGTTTTGATCTTACGCCCAAGGATCTCGATCGTACATTTAATGAAGTATCGCAACTGTTCTTGTCCCGTAGAACTCTTGACCTTCTTAATTCTAAAAGTACTGAAGCAGTGTTTCTCATTATTAAAAGCAGCGTGTTTGTCATCCAAGAAGATCACTTCCAAAAGTGCACCGTTTGAGGTTTTCACTTCTTTGCAGTGGGAAACGTGTATACTGGAAGTGTATGCTCCCGAATCGACCTTCACATCAACGTGTTCAAGTCCGAATTCAGGCAGATTCGCAATCTCTCTGCGACCAATGATCTGTTTCTCTCTGATTTTTAACTTCATTCCCTTCTTTGATAAGGTAAATCTATTAATTTTGACCCATTGAAAGGATAGTCGCACGTCACTTTTCAAGCAATCAGAAAAAAATCTTAAATAATTCCATGAAAAGCGAATTGTTTTAGAAATAATTTGTAATATTGCACCCCGTTTTACGCGGAACTACAGAAATTAAGAGTCATGGATATTATTAGAGAAATTCAGAACGAACTAGTTGAAATAAAGGCTTTTCCAAAGTTTGGAGCTGGAGATACCGTTACTGTTTCTTACAAAATCAAAGAGGGTAACAAAGAGCGAATCCAGCAATACACCGGGGTTGTTTTACAGCGTCGTGGTTCAGGAGCAACTGAAACTTTTACCGTTCGCAAGATGTCAGGAAACGTAGGTGTGGAACGTATCTTCCCTATTTCTTCTCCATTTATTGATGAAATTGCAGTGAACAAAAGAGGTTCTGTGCGTCGCGCGCGCATTTTCTACTTCAGAGAGCGCACAGGTAAGTCTGCTCGTATCAAAGAGAAGAAGAACTTCACGCATTAAGCTATTCGAAATTTTTCGAGTCAGGTCTTCTCAACAGAGAAGACCTTTTTTATTTTTACCCCATGGTGAAGAAAAAAAGGAGTACAATTCCAGGGCGCAAAAAATCAAAAGCGATGAGGAGCAAAGGATCTATACTTAACCCGCTTATGTTCGCAATTTTTCTAATCACACTTGCATTGTTTGCTTATTACTATTACAAGCGCGATGTGAAGATTATCAGCACGAAGGAACTACTGGTAACTATTCCTGAAGGATTCGAATCGTTTGGGATCGACATTTCACATCATCAAGGCAAAATTGACTGGGAAGAGCTGATGATAGCTCAAGGCTTTGATTCAGTCGTTCGTTTCGTTTACTGCAAAGCGACCGAAGGAGCATCTTTCATCGACAGCCGTTGGGAGGAGAACCGCACTACATTGAATGAGATGAACATTCCCAATGGTGCATACCATTTCTTCAGCCCGAAATCTCCTCCACGACCACAGGTAGATCATTTCTTATCCGTCTGGAAAAAAGGGGATATCGACCTCCCACCGGTGTTAGATGTCGAATCAGAGGGCTTTTCAGACAATGACCTTAAAGCCAAAATGAAGATCTGGCTTGAAGAGGTTGAAAAACAAACAGGAATGCGACCTGTGATTTACACTTCACTGCATTTCTTCGAGACAAAATTCACAAACGATTTCAATGACTATAAATTCTGGATAGCAGCCTACAGCCGAAAACCGGCTTGTATTGAAGACGGACGAGTGATCCACTGGCAATACAGCGATGCAGGACAATTACCCGGAATTGACGAATTAGTTGATCTCAACGTTTCGAAGGTGAGTTATCAGTAAAATCTACAATGACTCGATCACGAAATCTGTGCGACGGTTCTTGGCCCTGTTAAGGTCTGAAGTATTCGGTACTTTTGGCTTGGCTTCTCCATAGCCTTTTGCCGAAAGTCTCTCTGCATCGATCCCCTGGGATACAAGGTAATCCTTCACGCCTTTGGCACGAGACTCTGAAAGAGCCAGGTTCTGTGCATCGTCGCCCACATCATCCGTGTGACCCTGGATCGCTACGGTTATATTTGGATTTTGATTGAGGAAGCGGGCAAAACCCTTCAAAATGAACTTTGATTTATCATTCAAAGCTGACGAATTCGTTGCATACAGAATATCATTGATCGTGTAGGCCTCGCCTACTTTCAGCTCTTTTAACGTCAGGTTATTTCCTTTAATGGAAACCTTTTCAGGTTTGATGTCTTCTTTCGCTATCAGCTTGGAATCGAACGCATGACCTTCCTTCTTCACTGTTACCATTACATCCTGTTTCGTGTCTACCTTCACAACGGCTGCATATTTTCCGTCATCTCCATTCACTTTCACCTGGGTCACTTCATTGGAACCTGCATAAGCGATCTCGATCGTTGCATCCTTCACCGGCTCTCCTTTCTCATCTTTCAATTCCCCTTTCAGGATCGCAACAGCTTTTGGACGAGCTTCCTCGTATAATTCGAAAGAATAAATATTCCAGTTTCCACCAACTCGCGAAGAAAAATACGCGATCTTCCCATCAGTCGACACGAACAATCCAAGTTCATCCTCCTTGGAGTTAATGGGATACCCGATATTCTTCGGTTGTGACCATTTCCCCTTGTCTTCCCGGATATAGAAGATATCCAATCCCCCAACACCTTTGCGTGTATCCGTACATGACGAAACAAAATAAAGGGTTTCACTATCCTGATGCAGGAAGGGGCTCTTATCTTTACCATCCGTATTGATCTCATCAAAAGGTCTGGCTTCCCCCCATGTACCGTCAGCATTTCTTTTGGCAATGAAAATATCATTATCCCGCGTCGATTTGCGCGCTGCCGTGAAGAACAAGGTATTCCCATCAGAAGAAAGTGTTGGCTGTGCCTCCCAACCATCCTTGGTATTGATACCAGGTCCCATGTTCTTTAACGGTGTCCATGAGAAATCATTTCCCCCTTTACCGGAGCGCTCATACGTTGTTGTGTAGAGGTCACAATTCAAATAATCAGCCTGATAAACCTGTTCCTTTTTACAAGCACAGATAATCATTTCTTTGTTATCCACCGAAAGTGTCGCAGAACCGTAATTCGAGAATGTGCCATCATTAAAAGGTGGCTTCAGAGGTTCCCCTTTGTTGAAGTCAGTCTGAATATCCGGTCGCTGTGAAAAAGTAAATTCCTCCACCACATTTGAGACAAGGTCTCCAAGGTTTGCTCTGTCCAGTTTGCGGGTATAAAAGATCAATTCATTATCCGGAGAGATCATGGGGAAATATTCATCCTTTTCTGAGCTGACATTTCGGACGATCTGCGGAGCAAATGGAACCGCATTGGTCACTAATTCCTGTTCAGCCTCCAAGTCATTCAAGACCTCATTAACATCCTTCAATTTCTGGTCGTAATCATCCGGATACCTCGAATTATCTGAATTCTTGAAAGCTTTGAACTTTTTGAACCATTCTACCGCTTCTGTTTTATCCTGCTGCGTGAAGTTAATGACACCCAGGTAGTAGCTACAATTCGCATGATAATCCGGGCAAAATTCCAGTGCCTTGGCGAACAATTCTTCCGCCTTCGAAAAGCTCTTATCACCCATTTGAGGAGTTGACTGACGGTCGTAATAATTTAGGCCTGCATTATAGGCATACATACCGTATTCATAATAAACCATTGCATTGTCCGGTGCGGCGGTCATGGCTTCTGTGAAATTATCGACAGCTGTCTTAGCATCAGAGGCCAACGCTCCGTTCTCTATTAACTTGAGCACTTTTTTGGAAGGCGGCAAACATGATTCGTCCTCCTCCTGACCATACGAACCCAACACTACACCACCGAAAATAAATAAGAGATAAAAGTGCTTCATATTCTGCTACAATGTCAAAAACACGGTTAAAAACCAAATACCGTACCCAAAATCGTATATCGAAAAAGCGCTTCAAAGGTTACACGAAATAGTGTGAAAATAACTGGAGAAAGTAGGATACGCATCCCGAACTTCAGAACTTGCTTTAAAAATTGAAAACTTCCCAATGTATCGGTTTCTTATTCGGAATTGAAAACGTATTTTAGTCCAAATTTTTACGATGAGAAAACAGATCTTCATACCACTTTTAGGATTCTTGCTAGTTTTTCCTGCAATCGCTCAGAAGAAAGACACGAAAAGTACTGCTACTACACAATTATTTGATGCCGGAACTGTCGGCAGTATGAGCTTCCGAATGGTAGGGCCGGCGCTGACATCCGGTCGTGTGGCCGATATAGCTGTGCATCCAAAGAATCATGACAAGTGGTATGTTGCAGCGGCAAGCGGCGGTGTATGGCTTACCACTAACCATGGCACCAGCTTCTCCCCGATCTTTGACAATTACGGGTCTTTTTCGATCGCATGTGTTGAATTGGCTCCGAGTAATCCGAACACTGTATGGATCGGAACGGGAGAGAATAACAATCAGCGCTCCGTTGCCTACGGTGATGGAGTCTATAAATCCCTTGATGGAGGCAAAACCTTTACCAACATGGGATTGAAGAAATCCGAGCACGTTGGTAATATACTCATTCATCCGACGGATGAGAACATCGTCTGGGTAGCTGCATATGGACCGGTATGGAGTTCCGGAGGAGAGCGTGGAGTCTATAAATCTATAGACGGTGGAAAAAACTGGGAACGAACGCTATTTATATCGGATGAAACGGGAATTTCGGAGATAGCAATCGATCCTACAGACCCATCTATACTCTACGCAGCGGCACATCAGCGCAGAAGACATGAATGGACCTATATTGGAGGTGGTCCTGAATCAGCCATCTACAAATCAACCGACGGAGGAAAAACCTGGAGAGAAGTTTCCTCGGGACTTCCCAAAGGAAATATGGGAAGAATTGGTCTATCTATTTCTCCGGCTGATCCAAATTATGTTTACGCTATCGTTGAAGGTCGAGAAGACAAAGGAGGGTTCTTCCGTTCAACCAATAAAGGTGAAAGCTGGACTAAAATGAGTGGCTTCAGCACCAGCGGTAACTATTATCAGGAGATCATCTGTGATCCTTACAACAAGGATAAAGTGTTTGCGATGGATACCTACATGCATCACACTGAAGATGGCGGAAAGAATTTCAAGATGACCGGGGAACATCAGAAACACGTGGACAATCATGCGATCTGGATCGATCCTAACAATACCGACCATTGGTTGGTTGGTTGTGACGGAGGCATGTATGAAACGTATAATCACGCACAACAGTGGAAATATTATTCGAATCTGCCGATCATCCAGTTCTACAAGGCAGTAACCGATAATTCTTATCCTTTCTACAACATATACGGTGGGACGCAGGACAACAACTCAATGGGTGGCTTATCCGGAAGTACGAATGTTGCAGGGATCCTCAACTCGGATTGGTTCATAACAAACGGCGGTGATGGTTTTGAATCTGCCTGTGACCCAACAGACCCGAACATTGCCTATGCTCAGGCGCAGTATGGTTGGCTTGTACGACACGACAAAGCATCCGGAGAAAAGGTATATATTCAGCCAATTCCAGGGAAAGGTGAAGCTGCCTACCGCTGGAACTGGGATGCACCGTTATTGGTGTCTCCGCATGATCACAAAACACTCTATTTTGCGGCCAACAAGGTATTTAAATCAACCAATCGAGGAGATGACTGGTCCACGATCTCACCAGACCTTTCTCAACAGATCGACCGAAACAAGTTAAAAGTAATGGGACAGGTATGGCCACTCGATGTAGTTATGAAAAATGCTTCAACTACGATCTACGGCAATATCGTTGCGCTTGATGAATCACCTAAGAAAAAAGGACTTTTGTACGCTGGAACCGATGACGGTTTGATTCAGGTTTCTGAGAATGATGGTCAGTCCTGGACGAAGAACCCGAGCTTTCCGGGAGTTCCTGCAAATACGCGCGTGAATATGATCACGGCATCGAATTTTGATGAAAATGTGGTATTTGCTGTTTTCAACAATCATCGGTCGGGTGATTTCAAACCGTATTTAATGAAAAGTACGGACAAAGGGAAAAGCTGGATTTCGATCACGGGAAATCTGCCTGAAAGAGGATCAGTATACTGTATCAAACAAGACCACTTAGATCCGAATCTATTATTCGCAGGCACTGAGTTTGGTGCATATTTCTCAAATGATGGTGGAATGAACTGGACTAAACTATCCGGTTTGCCAACAATAGCAGTCTACGACCTTGACATTCAGAAAAGAGAGAACGATCTTGTAGCTGCAACCTTCGGAAGAGGATTCTATGTTCTGGACAATTATTCTGCCTTAAGAGACCTGAAAAAGGAGAACCTGGATAAAAAAGCGCACCTTTTCCCGGTGAAGGATGCTTTGCTATACGTTCAGTCAGATCCACTTGGATTGGAAGGCACGGGATTCCAAGGTGCCAATCTTTGGTCCGCTGCAAATCCGGAATTCGGTGCCGTATTTACCCTGCATATCAAGGATGAATACAGAAGCCTCAAGGATATCCGAAAGGAGAACGAATCAACACTTGAAAAAAATAAAAAAGACGTATTCTACCCTACTTTTGAAGAGTTGAAAAAAGAGCAGATGGACGAGCCTGCGAATCTTATTTACATTATTAAGAACAGCAAGGGAAAGGAAGTACGCAGACTCATCTCCGCACCGTCTAAGGGAGTTTCCAGGATTTCATGGAACCTCCGAGGAGAAGCGACCAATCCGGTTAATACGAATGGAACACAGAACAAGAACAATGGATTCCTCGTGCCTGCCGGAACATACTCGGTTGAAGTGGTTCTCCTAAAGAACGGTATTTCGGAAACGTTGGTGGGTGCCACTAATTTCAACGTGAAGGCATTGAACAACCAGACCCTGATCGCAAAGGACCCGGAAGCTTTAGATGCCTTTAGGAAAGAGGTGGCTGAATTGAACAGAAAGGTTAGCGGTTCATCTCGACTCGTAAATGAAATGGTTGAAAAACTTGGAGCGATCGAACATGCCTTGATCACCTATCCAAATTCAGATCTTAAGCTACTCGAGGAAACAAAGGCTATCCGTTCGATCATTCATGAATGCACTGTTGCCATGAACGGTGATGGATTAAAAGCCTCGATGGAATTCGAAACTGTTCCGAGTATCAGTGGTCGACTGGGTCTTATCGAATATATGCTGTCCGATAATACCACAGGTTATACTGAAACACAAAAAAGGAACATTGCGATCGTTCAGGAGGAATATCAGGAGTTTCGTGCCAAACTTGACAATGCCATTATCCGCATAAAATCGTTGGAAACGAAACTTGAGCAGATACCGGTTCCCTACATCAGAGGCAAGGACGAATCCTGGAAAGAGCATTAAAAAAAACGTTGACGATTTGTCGACGTTTTTTGTCACCAATCAGAAGCGACCGGGAGTATTCCAGTTGATTTCAGATCAACTGTTGTATGAGTGATCCTGCTCCTATCGCAAGGATCATAAAAAGAACGATCCTCTTGAAATTGTGCTCTGAGATCTTATCCAATATTCTTTTTCCAATGTAGGTTCCTACAAAACTTATCACGACCAGAATACCAACATATTTAAGATCATGCCAATGCATGTAACCATTTGAAAAATAAACGACACCGCGGCTCAAATCGAC
>Ga0315902_10009430_pt1 | contig 13059 bp, 7 predicted proteins | sample LakEriMetagenome_9_FD_203523 | JGI IMG/M metagenome (GOLD analysis project Ga0315902, IMG submission 203523) | Freshwater fungal communities from buoy surface, Lake Erie, Ohio, United States - Buoy 12 MA117 | ecosystem: Environmental > Aquatic > Freshwater > Lake > Lake biofilm | place: USA... | reverse complement strand
GTGTCCATCATGGGTGTCCACAACCTGGCAGACATGCCCTATCTGCTGATGATTTCGGTGTTGCTGATGATCGTGCTGACACCCATGATCATCACGGTTGTCAGCCTCTTTCCGCAGAAAGGTCCTCGACCGGCGTTCGACATCGCCCTGGTGGGAGTGATCCTCGCCACCAGCGTGGCCTTCCTGTGGTTGCTGCTGCGTTGGACCCATCAGGCCCGCGCCCGCCTGCCCTACGAATGCTGGGCCCACGAGCCGATTTCGGCACTGCCCCCCGCGTTCGCTCAAAGCCCACTGCGAAACCCGGGTGCCGATGTGCATGATCGGATCGATCCCCTCGATTTCGACGACTGACGCACGTGCCCGGCGCCGCACTCACCGTTGGGGCTTGGGGACCCGTCCACCACCGCGTCGGCCGCGCCCCTTCCCCCGGCTTTGCTGCAGCTTTTCCTGCTGGGCCGCCTGCTCGGTCGCCGTGAGGGTCTGTCCGGTTTTCTGTTTCGCCTTGAGAATCTGGTCGCGCAACTGGGCCGCGAGTTCGAAATCGAGACTGCGGGCCGCCTCATGCATCTGTCGTTCGAGGTCGGCCATCACATCCAGGGTGATGGCTGTCTGCTCGTCCCCAATGCCAGCCGCCTCCTGGGCTTTCTTGCGGGCCTGCACCTCCTCTTCAATCCCGCGCTTGATCGCCTTGCGGATTGTGGCCGGGGTGATGCCGTGCTGCTGGTTGTACGCCATCTGCAGTTCCCGCCGGCGGTTCGTCTCGGAGATGGCGTCCTGCATGCTCTCGGTGATGATGTCGGCATAGAGAATGACTTCGGCATTCACATTCCGGGCCGCCCGGCCGATGGTCTGGATGAGGCTGGTGGCACTCCGCAGGAAGCCTTCCTTGTCGGCATCGAGAATCGCGACCAGCGACACCTCGGGAAGGTCGAGCCCTTCGCGAAGCAGGTTCACCCCCACCACGCAGTCATACTCATCGCCCCGCAACTTGTTGAGCACATCAACCCGCTCGAAGGCGTCGAGTTCCGAGTGGAGCCAGGCGCAACGCAGCCCCCCCTCGGTGAGGTAGCGTGACAGGTCTTCCGCCATCCGCTTGGTCAGCGTGGTGACCAGCACCCGCTCCCCCTTGGCAGCCCGCAGCTTGATCTGCTCGATCAGGTGGGGCACCTGGCCACGTGCCGGCACGACATGAATCTGCGGATCCACCAGCCCCGTGGGACGAATCACCTGCTCGACCACCTCCCCCTGCGTCTGTTCCAGTTCCCAGTCTGCGGGGGTGGCCGAGACGAGGATTGTCTGCAGCGAACGGGCCCGGAACTCGTCGAACTTGAGGGGGCGGTTGTCGAGCGCGCTGGGCAGCCGAAAGCCATGCTCGACCAGCGTCTTCTTCCGCGACTGGTCACCGGCGAACATCGCCCCGATCTGCGGTATGGTGACGTGTGACTCGTCGACGATCAGCAGGGCATCTTTCGGAAAGAAGTCAAACAGCGTGGCGGGAGGTTCGCCGGGCTTGCGCCCTGCCAGGTGCCGGCTGTAGTTCTCGATTCCGGGGCAGTAACCCACCTCCTGCATCATCTCGATGTCGAACCGGCAGCGGGCCGCCAGGCGCTGCGCTTCGAGCAGCTTTCCCTCCCGCCGAAAAAATTCCAGCCGTTCATCGAGTTCCAGCTGGATGTCATTGACCGCCATGGCCACTCGATCGGCCGGCATCACGAAGTGCTTGGCCGGATAGATGTAGACTTCCTTGAGCTTGCGGGCCTCGACCCCCGTGGTCGGATTGATCTCGGCCAGCGACTCGATCTCGTCGCCCCACAGTTCGATCCGGTAGGCGAACTCTTCGTAAGCCGGCCAGCATTCCACCACATCGCCGCGAACCCGGAACTTCCCCCGTTCGAAACTGATGTCATTCCGGTCGTACTGGATGTCAATCAGCCGACGCAGCAGTTCGTCCCGGGCAATCTCTTCCCCCACCCGCAGGGGAATCATCATCTCGAGATAGTCTTTGGGTGAACCGAGGCCGTAGATGCAGCTCACGGTGGCCACGACCACCACGTCGCGCCGGCTCATCAACGCACTGGTGGCGGCGAGCCGGAGGCGGTCGATCTCTTCATTGATCGAGGAGTCTTTCTCGATGTAGATGTCGCGCTGCGGGATGTACGCCTCGGGTTGATAGTAGTCGTAGTAACTGACGAAATAGGCGACCGCATTGCCTGGAAAAAACTCGCGAAATTCGCCGTAGAGCTGGGCCGCCAGCGTCTTGTTGTGCGACAACACGAGGGTGGGGCGCTGCATCTGGGCGATGACGTTCGCCATGGTGAAGGTCTTGCCCGAACCGGTCACCCCCATCAGCACCTGGTCGCGCTGTCCCTCTTTCAGTCCCCGCACCAGGGAGGCAATGGCCTTGGGCTGATCGCCGTCGGGCTGAAACTCACTCTTGAGTTCGAACTGGGGCACGACGCAAATCTCACGACGCAACGGGAACTCGGGGGAAACGACCACCACCCTGATTGTAGTCGATCGTTCTCCGGTCGCCTCCCCGCTGACCGGTGGAATCACCCGGGCCGGGCCCGTTCGATCAGCTCGTTCGAGGGGCGGGAGTCATCCTCGAACTTGAGGGTCTGTTCAATCCCGGTCACCGGCAGGGTCCCCCGTTCGAGCAGCCCCACCTGGACCAGGACCGAGGCCTGGTCCCAGTAAATCCGCTCGCTGGCCAGCTTTCCCTCCTCGAACGTGACCACGGCCACCATCGGAATCTCCACCTTGCGGTGAGTCGGGGCCACCCCGGGAAGCATCCAGTCCATGACCAGGTCGTGGGTGAACGAAAAGACGAACTCGTCCACCAGGCGGTCGCTTCCCACGGTCCGCGCCAAGAGCCGGAGGCTGGCGTCGGCAGGCACTTTCGGAATGAAGTGCGTTCCATAGAAATGCAGCAGCCCCTCGGCCCCCCGACCCCCGGTCATCACTGGCACATGGTTCACCGAGTTGTGCCTGGCCATTGTCGCCACGGTGGCCGGGGCGTCACGCGTCGCGAACTCCAGGTCGGTGTGCTCCTTCCAGAGGGCCACCATCTGTTCTTCAGTCAATCGGCTCATCGCATGCTCCCGGGAAAGTCACCCAACGGAAATCCACAACCCCACCAAACAACCGCCGGTTCAGGACAACAGACGATTCAGGGCTCGCACAGATGCCGATCAAACCAGTCGGCAAAGTGCACGAGGTCATCGTTCAGCTTGGGCCAGCCGTGCGCCTGGCCGGGCTTGATGATCAACTCAACGGGGACCTTCTGGTCACGGTAGGCGGCGACAATCCGCTCCGACTGCTGCAGGGGGACCAGTTGGTCGGCATCGCCATGGATCAGCAGTGCCGGAGCATCGTCGGACGTCACGTGATAGACCGGCGAAATCTGGCGGCCGATTTCGCGGATCCGCTGCTCATCGGTCACGGCAATCCAGGTGTTCCGCTGGGGATCGTGATCGCGAAACTGAAACGGTGCCTTGAAGTTGACCAGCACCCCCTCACCGAGGGCACTTTCACCCGGCTTTCCATAATTCAGGAAATCGGTCGGCGGGTAAAAACAGGCCACAGCCTGAACGCGGCTGCTCTCCCGATCCACCGGGTCGGTCGCCTCGGGATTGCCCGTCTTCCCCGCCGTCCCCTGCATCAACGACAGGTGACCACCGGCCGATCCGCCATAGATGCCAATCTTCGCGGGATCGATGCCATGGTCCCGGGCATGGTGCCGGACATATCGCACCGACCGATGCAGATCGTCCAGAATCTCGGGAATGGTGAACTTGGGCTGGCTGCCGTGGACCACGGCAAACACCGTGTATCCCCGCTTCACGAACTCGCGGATCGGACCCGGGTTGATCGCCTCGTGGAACGACGTCCAGCCGCCACTGACCACGTAGATCAGCCCCCGTCCGTTGGATGTCCCCCGGGGACGAAACACGTCCATGGTCAGCACGGTGCCGAACTTTCGGCCATAGATGATGTCCGACCTGCGTTCGAACAACTCGGCATCGGCATCCTGCGCACCGGCGAGACCCGCACAGAGCAGGACCAGACACCCCACCACCACAGACAGCCAACGTCGCATCACGCGCTCCCGCACGAGGTTTTCTCCCAATCGGGGAGATGGAGAAACAGCGTCGTCCTCAAACCACGGCCGCCCCACCGCACCAGGTCTGCATCCCGGGTGGGGACCATGTGACCCGCGCGCCGTGTGAACGTGTCGCCATGACATCGTGTTGTCACAATGCCGACTGGCACAGGCGCGGTCAACCGAGCCACTGATGAACTGAACGAACATTCGCCCTCTGCCGAAACGCGAGGCCATCCAGGGGGACCGGTTTTCGGGGCGGTTGTGGCGAGGCAGGGGCCTAGAACGGCAGTGAGTCGGTATTGATCGGCGGGAGGTCTTCGCTGTCGGAAGCCTTCGGGCTGGCGGGGCGCTTGGTCCCCTTTGCCGATTTGACCCCCTTCGCCGACTTGCGGGCGGCACTGGGAGCCGCCTTCGCCCCCTTCTTGGCCGCTTTCTTGGGAGCGGCCGCCGTGGCACCGGCACCGGCACCCGACTTGCGTGCGGCCGACTTCGTGGCACCCGCGCGGCCCTTCTTTCCCTTCCCCTTGCCGGTCGCCGCAGCCCGCTCGGCCAGCAGGGGGAGGACATCGGCGAGGGTCAGCGTGTCGAGCACGGTCTCCTTGGGAAGCGTCGCATTGACATCACCATGCTTCACATACTGACCGTATTTGCCGTCGAACACCTGCACTGGCTGCTGGTCGTCGGGGTGCGCACCCAGTTCCTTGATCGGTGTCGCGCCACTGCGAACACGCTTCTGCTTCAGCAGTTCCACCGACGTCGGCAGATCGATCGTCAGCACGTCGTGTCCCTTGGGCAGCGACTTGTAGCCCGTCCCCTCATGGAAGACGTAGGGACCAAACCGACCGATTCCCGCTGTGACCGGCTTGCCGGTTTCGGGATGCATGCCGACGGTCCGGGGAAGCTGCAGCAGTTCCACCGCCTGTTCGAACGTGACCGCCTGCGGATCGGCCCCCTTGGGCAGCGAGACGCGCTTGGGCTTGGGGCCCCCCTCAACGGCATCTCCCAGCTGCAGGTAGGGACCGAATGGCCCCAGCAGGGCGTACATCGGCAGGCCCTCGGTCGGGTGGACGCCGACCGAGCGTGGGCCCTGCTGTTTCTGCTTGAGCAGTTCGTCGGCCATCGCATCGGTGATGTCGGCCGGAGCGATGTCATTCGGCAGCGAGGCCGTCATGCTCTCGCCATCCTGCTCCTTCACCAGGTACGGCCCAAACTTGCCCACGCGGATGCGTGACGAGAGCCCGTCGAGATCGATCGTGCAGGCCTCACGCGGATCGATGTTTTCTTCCTGGTTCTTCACCTGCTGATCGAGACCGGTTTGCCCGTTGTAGAACTCGCGCAGGTAGGGGGTGGAATGCGCCTCGCCGGTCGCAATGTCGTCGAGGGTCTGTTCCATGCTGGCGGTGAACTGCTCATCGACCAGTTGCGGGAAGTTCCTCTCCAGCAGTCGGGTCACCGCCATCGCAGTGAACGTCGGCCGCAGCTGGTTCGACACCTTGACCACATAACCCCGGTCCTGGATGGTGCCGATGATGGAGGCATAGGTACTCGGGCGTCCAATGCCGTCGGCTTCGAGCGCGCGGATCAGGGTCGCTTCGGTGAAGCGGGCAGGGGGCTGCGTTTCGTGCGATACCTGGTCGAGGTTCAGGCACTTGAGCGGGTCGCTGATCACCATGGGGGGCAGCGACTGTTCCTGGTCATCGAGCGCAGCCGCCGGGTCGTCGACCCCCTCGACGTAGGCCCGAAAGAAGCCGGGAAATTCAATCTGCCGGCCGGTTGCCTTGAACTCGGCGTCGGCCGCCTGGATCAGGATGGTGCGGAACCGCAGCCGGGCGTCGGCCATCTGGCAGGCGACGGTCCGCTTCCAGATCAGAGAGTACAGCTGCAGTTCGCGGCCGGTCAGCCCATGCTCTTCGCCGGTTTTCATCTCGGTGCCGGCGGGACGAATCGCCTCGTGGGCCTCCTGGGCCCCCTTGCTCTTGGTCTCGAACGTCCGGACGGCGGGACTGAGGAAGTCTTTGCCATACCGTTCTTCGATGCACTTCCGGGCGGCGGAAACGGCTTCGGTCGACAACGCCACCGAGTCGGTACGCATGTAGGTGATCAACCCGTCTTCATACAGTCGCTGGGCGACCTGCATGGTTTCACGGGCCGACAGCCCCAGCTTGCGGTTCGATTCCTGCTGCAGGGTGCTGGTGGTGAAGGGAGCGTACGGACGGCGGACCTGCTCGCGCTCTTCGATGTTCGCCACGTGCCAACCCGGAGGGGCCGGCCGTTCCGGGAGCCCGGAGAGGCGATCCCGCAACTCTCCCACCGTCTGCTCGTCGAGCAGCAGCACATCGGCAGTCGGCTTGAGCTTGCCGGTGCTTTCGTCGAAGTCTTTGCCCAGGGCGACGCGGCGGCCGCCGACGGCACTCAGTTCCGCCTCGAACGTTCCTCCCTTGGGGGTCTGCAGCTGGACCTTGAGGTCCCACCAGGTGGCCGAGCGAAACGCCCGGCGTTCCAACTCGCGGAGCACGATCAGACGGACAGCGACCGACTGGACCCGTCCGGCCGACAACCCCCGGGCAACCTTCTTCCACAACAGCGGGCTGAGGGTGTATCCGTACAGGCGATCGAGCACCCGGCGGGTTTCCTGGGCCGAGACGAGGTTGTAATCGAGTTCGCGCGGGTTGCGGATCGCCTCCTGGATCGCCTGCTTGGTGATTTCCGAGAAGACCATCCGCTTGACGGGGATCTTGGGTTTGAGCACTTCGGCCAGGTGCCAGCCGATGCTCTCCCCTTCGCGGTCTTCGTCCGTCGCGAGGATCAGTTCATCCGCATCTTTCATCGCCGATTTCAACTCGGAAATCAGCTTCTTCTTTTTGGCGGGGACGACATAGAGGGGTTCGAAGTCGGCACTGACGTTGACCCCCAGTCGGGACCACGGCTCTTTTTTGACCTCTTCTGGAATGTCGGCGGCCGATTCGGGCAGATCGCGCACATGCCCCATGCTGGCCAGAACCTTGTAGTCGCGGCCGAGGTAGCTGTTGATCTTCTTCGCCTTTGCGGGCGATTCCACGATCACCAGACCCTTGTACTTCTGCTTGGCCACGGGGAGTTTTCCAGTTCGAGAGGTCAATCCAGCCGGCAAATGCCCCCGGCTGAAACCGGGGTCAGGGCGAAATCACAGTGGCCCACCAGGCCACAGAAACCGCCGGTCCAATCGCCCCGCTCCAGTGAACATTGGAGCAGAAGACGGGTCCGGGTTGTAGGGCTTCTGACGAACGAAGGTTGGACTTTGCCAGTTACGCCAACCCCGTTACAATCGCGGTTCGCTCGCGCCAAGTGTCGACGGGCGACGAGTTTGCATAGTTCATCATTCTGCGCGTTGTCAAGGTCGACCGCCCGATGGAGTCTCCGTTCGAGTTCTTCCGCAAGCACCAGAAACAGGCGCTGGTGTTTCTCTTCCTGACCGCCATGCTGGCCTTCACCGTGGGTGATCCCCTGATGAAGCTGTTCAGCTATGCCCGGGGGGGCGGCTCGGCTGAAGCGTCGCTCATCGAATCCAGTGCGGGGAATCTCTCGCGCTCGGATGTCGAACAGCTCATCCAGCGCCGGGGGCTGGTCAACCGGTTCCTGGAACGCGCTGCACGCGAGGCGGGACTGCCGGCCAACCAGTCTCCCCAGTTTGGTCCCGCGAACCAGAGTGAAGTGGTTCAGGGCTGGCTGATGCGGCGGGAAGCCGACCGCATGGGAATCACGGTCGACGACGACGATGTCTCCCGGTTCCTCGACCGGACGTTCCGCAACAAGCTGACAACCAGCAGCTTTCGCGAGGTCTGCGACGAACTGCGCATTCCCCCCCGGCAGCTCTACAGCGTGCTGAAGGACGAGTTGCAGGCGATCGAGACCGCGCAATTGGCCCGGCCGGGTATCCCCACCCCTCCCGAAGAATTGTGGCGGATCTATCAGAAGGTCCACACCCGCCAGAAGATCGAGGCGGCGGCGGTCCCGGTTTCGGCATTCGTCGACCGGGTCGGCGAACCGTCTGAAAGTGACATCGCGGGCCTGTTCGAAAAGCACAAGACCACGTTTGATCCCCGTGACAATCCCGGGAACTCGTGGGGAGGCAAGTACACGCCCGGCTTCCGCCAGCCCCGCAAGGTGCAGTTGCAGTACATCAAGCTGGCCTACGAATCGGTCGAACAGGCCGTTGCTGGCCAGCAGCCGGTGACCGACGAAGAAATCCAGACGTATTACGACGAGAAGAAAATTCTCGACTCGGCCCTCCAGGAATCCCCGGTGGTTCCCGAGGCGCCCAGCGATGCCGAAGAGGGCCGGCCCCAGCTGACCCCCGACACCGAAGACGAAGGCACCAGCGACCCGGCCACGCCGGAAACCGGGACGAATCCCGAAGCTGCGACTCCCGAAACCGACCGGCCCGCTGAGCCCGCTGCTCCCGCGGAACCTGCGCCCGAATCTCCCTGTGGCCCCCAGGATGCCGCCGCTCCCCAGGAGACAGGCGATACCCCGGCCGCACCGGCCGAGACAACCCCGCCGGCCGAGCCTGCGGAACCGGCCCCGGTCGAGGCGGTCCAGCCTCCTGCCGAACCGGCACCTGAAACCCCGGCGGGCGAAACTCCGGCCGGTGAAATGCAGGAAGAGACCACCGAGATGGTCGTGGAAGAGACCACGCCTGCCGAGGGCCCCAAGGCGTCTCCGCTGCGGTTCAAACCTCTTGACGACGATCTGAAGCAGCTGATCCGGGAGCGGATCCTGCGCGATCGGACCGCGAAGGCCATGCAGACGCGTTCCAAGGCGATTGTGAATGCGATGTTCTCGGAAGGGCAGAAACTGACCCGCTTCGTCGACATCGACAAACTCAACTCCGGAACCCCCGCCGAGCGCCAGAAGTTCGAAGAAGAATCGCAGCTCAAGACGGTGCCCGATGCCGCCAAGGCGCTGCAGGACCTCGGGACTGCGAATGGGGCCGAGTATGGCGAGACCGGACTCTTGACCCCGATGGACCTCAGTGAGCATCCGGTGCTGGGGAAGACCCAGGAAGCGCTCGCGGCCGAAGACTTGCGGGGCATTCCCGCCAACATCGTGACCCTCGCCTTCCGCGGACAGGGGCTCTACTCCCCCGTGGTGGTCGAAGCGCAGGCTGACGGAGAAAACCTCGCCGGCGACCGGTACCTCGTCTGGAAGGTTCGCGAACTGCCCGATCACGTTCCTGCCCTGTCGGAAGAGGGGGTGAAGGAGCAGGTCATCAAGGCGTGGAAGCGCCTGCAGGCCATTCCCAAGGCACGCGAACGGGCCGAGGCACTCGCCAAGCAGGCCGCGAAAGCCGATTCGCTCGAGCAGGGTCTGGCGGAGGCCACTGTCACCGGTGAGAAAGACGCCGATGCCGTGACTGTCAGTGAATCCCCCGACTTCTCCTGGTACCGCCAGGCGAGTGTCAATGCCATGATCGGCCGACAGCCACTGGAGTTTGGCAACCCCGTTGTCATCGACGGAGCCGGCGAGAACTTCATGGAAACGGTCTTCAACACACTCGGTGATGGCGAGACCGGCGTCACCCCCAATGATGATGCCTCGATCATCTATGTGGTTCGGGTCAATTCCCGACGGCCGGCAACCCGCGAAGCGTTCCAGTCGGCCCCGCTGTTCGACACCCAGATCGCCAACTTCACCATCCCCTCGCAGTACCAGGAGATCGCCAACCAGGGGGTGCGTCGGATGCTGATCGAGCAGGAACGGCAACTCCAGCGTCGTTACAAGCTCAAGTACCGCAATCCCATGACCGGCGACCTGGTCGACCTGGCCAACGCGAACGAAGAAGACGCCGAAGAGTAGGTCTCTCGCGTGAGGGAATTCCCCTCGCCAAGACTCCCGCTGCGGCAGACACCCTCCCAGGGCGGAACCCGTCCTTCCTCACAGGAAGGGCTGGTCCGCCCTGTTGGTTTTGGCAACAGGTGGTTTTGGCAACGGGTGGTTCTAACCCTCTGTTGTTTTCGCAGGGGTCCCGCAATTCTCAGCGCTGGACGAATCGCCCGGCACTCGGCCCCCACTGACCGACAAACGGCTCCTGCCGACAGGTCACCGGCTCGTTTCACGGCGGGGTTTGCCACCTCGGGCTGACGTCCCGCAATCCGCGTTCGCCGGGATTTGGTTGAACTTGGCCCGGGTCTGGAAGAAGATCGGGAGTCGCATTCTTCCAACCCGACTGCCTGTGGTCGCTCGCATGCCCATTCCCCTTGTCTGCCCCGCCTGCTCCCGCAGTTACCAGGTTCGGGAACAGTTTGCGAACCGTACGATCCAGTGCAAATCGTGCGGCGAACCCATGACCGTTCCACCCACGACATCCGGCGATCTCAATGAGGCTGGGGCCGACACGCAGGATGCGCCTGGCGACGACTGGGCCCGGGCCTTCGGCAATTCCTCCGCCGCGCGGAAAGCGGGTTCCCGGAAGGCCTCACTGACCGGGCGATCGGGCCGGCCCGCCAATCGGGACGATGACAGCGACCTGGATGATTCAGAGATTCCCCGGGGTGACCGCAAGGTCCGCTCGCTGCGTGGCAAATCGGGGACATCCCCAGTCGTCTGGGTGCTCGTCGGCCTCTCGATTCTCGCCTCGGCGGGAGCCCTGGGGATCGGTCTCTGGTTCGGCATGCAGCGTCGTGCCCAAACCGCCCCCTCCCCCGGACCGGGCGGATTCCCGGGACAATTCCCCGGCAACAACCAGGTCCCCGGCCAATTCCCGATGCCCCCCGGTCAGCCCCCGATCCCCCCCGGTCCGATCGGCCCCAACCTCAAGTCTGACCCCCGACAGCCCGGCGGCTTTCCCGTCAGCCCCAATGCACCGGGACGGTAACGGGTGGCCCTGATCGCAGGCTCGCGGAATCGACAGCACACGCCACCTGCCGGTATCGACTCCATAGCCATCCACGAATCACCCCGCAGCTCGCCGTCGCCAGTCAGCCTCACCAGTCACCAAGCGCTGGGCGAGCGACGTCAACAAACGTGTCGCGTGGGGAGACCTCATCACAGACCGCGGGAACCGCTGGCGTTCCCCACCGGCACCATCGCGTGCTCCCCACCACTGTCGAAGAGTGGACTCGTGGTCCCTGCGCTGGCGTCGTATTCAGCGATCACGAACACTCGGAACAGGCAACTTCGCCCTGCCGTTCACGCGATGTCCCGGGGATGTCGATGATCGCAGCCAGCGTTCCCACAACTCCACCAATGGCATGCGCCCAGGGGAGGGGAATGAATGTCGTGTCCTGGACGAACAGGTTTTCTCCCTGCAGGCACTCCAGTCCGATCTTGGCCGCCAGTCCCACCAGGAACAGCCCCATCACCCATGCTCCCGCCCGGTCCCCCTCCCGCAGGCGTTGTCGGCCCAAATCGGCGGCCAGCAGTCCAAATAATGCCGAGTCGATGCCACTCAGTCCGCGATACCGCGTGATGGCGGGGTGTAGCACCGCCAGTCCCAGGGGTATCAGCACGGCACTCAACGCCAGTGTGGCCACAAAGCGCGGAAGGCTGCGACGTTCACAAAGCGCCCCCAGCGTGCTGAACACCGCCAGATCCCACACCAGGTGGCTCACCGACCAATGCAGGGCATGACAGGTCAGCAGACGGGGCAGAGACAGACCGTCGCGAAAAGGGGCATCCAATTGCCACCCCGTCAGCCACCCTTCCGCCCCAAACAGCATCAGCACACAGACGCTCAACAACATGGTGATGGAGATCGACGCGGGACGCATGATGGATTCCTGGTGATGGATGCTGAGTGGGGCTGAATTCGGTGCCGAAGAGCGACTCTCCCGGACACAGCCGTGCCGGCATGCGCGGGCTGAGGTGCCGGGCGCGGACGCGGGCGGCTCGGTCTCGGGCATGAGACCGGGCCGCCCAACATCCAGCGGTCAGTCGCAGGTCATTCACTCTGGGCAGGGGTACGGCACTTGTTCCGCCGGGTCAGACCGGCGGCCGCCGCCAGGCCGAGGGCCACCGTGGCGGTCAGCGGATCGAGGGCCCCGCCCCCCGAGCCACCCCAAGAGGGTCCGGAGTTGTCGGAGAACGAGGGAGGGTTGGTGCGAACGGGGTTGGATGCCGGGCTGGGCTGCGGCACGGCCGTCGGCATCGGCGGCGAACCAGCCTGGGGAGTGGAGGGCGCGGCGGCGGCGGGAGTGGCGCCAGCGGGAGTGGCCGGGGTATTCAGCGCCAGTTGATCGGGTGCCGCGGGGCCCAGTTTGGCCAGCGATTCATCCCGTTGCCGTTGCAGCTCGTCCCGCAACCGGGCCAGGGTGGCATCGTCCCGCTTCACCCGGATGGCATTGCGGCGTTCGATCGCCCACCGTTTGTACTCGGCATCGTTTTCGAGCACGATGAACGAGGCGTATTCACCGGCGATCGAGAACCCCTCGCACAGCTGCACGATCTTCTTGACGCGGGCGTCCGAGGGACCCCCTTCCCGCAACGCGGCCATTTCCCGTTGGACGTGTTCGTAGGCCCACATCCGTTCGATCTCGGGATTGCGGTCATCATTGGCAGGGAGTTCGACCCGGGTGGTCTGGGTGATCGGTTGGCCCATGACCTCAGCCTGCAGGGTGATGGTGGCGAGTCCCGGCTGGCCATACCGGCCGTAGATTCGCAGGGGGGCTCCGTAGAACAGGTCGGGAAGTTTCTCGGGGGTGACGTCGTGAATCGCTCCGCCGTCGATGGAGATCCGCACATTGGTGGCGACGGGTCGCATCAACTTGCGGCGGAAGGCACCGGCCTGGCGGGCAAAGTCATCCTGCTGCGAGACGAACGCGGCCAATCCGCCGGCCCCCTCGGCCAACTGTTTCAGCAGGGGACGGTTCACCTCGTTGCCGATGCCGATGCAGAAGACGCGGGTTCCTGCCGGGGCGGCCTTCATCAACTGCAGCAGTTCGGTCTGCTCGCGTTGGTCGGTCATGCCATCGGAGAGC
>Ga0315902_10009424_pt1 | contig 13066 bp, 12 predicted proteins | sample LakEriMetagenome_9_FD_203523 | JGI IMG/M metagenome (GOLD analysis project Ga0315902, IMG submission 203523) | Freshwater fungal communities from buoy surface, Lake Erie, Ohio, United States - Buoy 12 MA117 | ecosystem: Environmental > Aquatic > Freshwater > Lake > Lake biofilm | place: USA... | reverse complement strand
GGCCTGTTCCGGCGACAGCCCGCCGCCGCCGTAGGCCGCCGGCCAGGTCGGCGCGGTCCAGCCCTTCTCGGCGACCCGCCGCATCCAGACGATCTGGGGGTCCTCAGAGCCGATGAAGGGCCGCCCGCCCCAGATGGCCTCGGGATCTGTCCGCGCGTCGCTCTTGCGGAGTTCGTCGGGATAGTTGGCTTCGAGCCACCCGCGGACCTCTGTCCGGAAGGCTTCAAGGCTTTCTCCGCCGAAGTCGGCCATGGGAATCCTCCATCAGTCATCGCGCGGCCGTTACATTAGCGGTCGGTCCGCCGTGAGCAAGACATTCGCAGGGTGGGTTTGATCCGTCGCGTCTGGAACCCATCTCTTAACCTTGCGAGAGTAGAGCACGGGTCCGGTTCCATGTTCCGAAGGTTCGAGATGGCGCTCAGACGCGAGTTCAGACCGGCTGTCCTGGCGGCGGCCCCCCTGGTGGGGGCCATCCTGGTGATGGCCGCTGGGGCCATGCTGATTGCCTCCGGCGCCACGCCATCCTCACCCGAACGCTTTATGCGCCTGTCGCTCGCCCTGCCGACCCTGGTCATCGACATCAGCCACTTCGCCTCCAGCGTCCTGGGTCTGGTTCTGGTCATGCTAGCCTTCGGCCTCCGGTCCCGGCTCGACGCCGCCTGGGCGGCGAGCGTCGTCGTCCTCGCCGTGACCGCCCTCCTGGCTCTCTCCAAGGGGCTCATCTGGGAGGAAGGCATGATCTTGGCGTCGATCTGCGCGTTTCTCGCCCCATTACGGCCGGCCTTTCCCCGGAAGGCCGCCCTCTCCCAGATGGAGGTCTCGCCGGGCTGGCTCCTCTCCGCCGGCGCGGCTGTCGCCGGGGCCGGGCTGCTGGGCCTCTGGTTCTTCAGCCATGTCAGCTACGAGGACCGGCCCTTCTGGAGCACCATGGTCGACGGGGATGTCGCGAGGTCCATCCGGGCCTGGGCGGGCGCCGCCCTGGCCTTCCTTGGCTTCGGCCTGTGGCGGCTGGTGGCCACTGCGGCGACCCCCAAGGTGATCGGCGAGGACGATCCCGACTTCGAGCGGGTCCGGGCTGTGCTCGCCGCGTCTGAGTCCGCCGAGCCCCTCTCCAACCTCGCCCTTCTGGGCGACAAGCGTTTCCTCTTCTCGGAATCCGGCCAGAGCTTTCTGATGTTCGGGGTTCGGGGTCGATCCTGGATCGCCCTCGGCGGGCCGGTCGGGCGACGCGATGAGCGACTCGAGCTTCTCTGGAGGTTCCGGGAGCTGGCCGACGCCCACGCCGCCCGGCCGGGCCTTTACGGCATCGGGCCCGATGACCTGCCCGACATTGTCGAGCTGGGCTTTTCCATCCAGAAGATAGGCGAGTGCGCCCGCCTGCCCATCCAGGACTTCGCCTTTGAGGGCCAGACCCGGGCCAAGATCCGCCGGGCCTGGCGACAGGTGCGGGACGGCGGCGCCGAGTTTGAGGTGATCTCGCCCGGAGGGATCGACAACATCCTTCCCGAACTGTCGGCGATCTCCGACGAGTGGCTGGCGCGGCAGTCCGGCGGCGACAAGGCCTTCGCCCTCGGCGGCTTCAACCCCGGTTACCTGCGGGAGTTCCCGGTCGCGATCGCCCGTTGGGAGGGACGCATCGTCGCCTTCGCCAACCTCTGGCCGACCGCCTCGCGGGACGCCTTCTCCATCGACCTGATGCGATACAACTGGGCCGCCCCCAAGCGGATCATGGACTTCCTGTTCGTCGAGCTGATCAGCTGGGGTCGCGAGCAGGGTTACGGCTACCTGGACTTCGGGAATGCGCCTTTGGCGGGCCTTGAGGACAGGCCCCTCGCGCCGATGATGACCCGGGTCGGCCGTCTGATGTTCGACCTGGGCGAGGACGTCTACAATTTCCAGGGCGTCCGGAGTTACAAGGACAAGTTCCATCCGAACTGGGAGCCGCGCTATGCCGCGGCGCCGGCGAAATGGGCGATCGCCATCCTGCTGGCGGACGTCAGCCTGCTGTCGTCGGGAGGGTTTGCCGGCCTGACCCGGAGGTCGAAGAAGGGTGAGATTCCGCCGCCCCGAAAGGCGGAGCCCTTGGCCGGGGCTGTGTCCGGAGGGGAGCCTGTTCAGGGTCTGGTCTGACCCGTTGTGATCCCGAGCAGGTTCACGAGATGGACAAGCAGGATCAGGAAGGCGGTGGCGAAGGCCACCATCAGGGGGCGCCAGGGCGCCATCCGGGGTCCTTTCAGAAAGTCGGGAGGCCGGGCGCCGCGCCAACCGGCGAAAAGCGTCAGGCCCGCCGTCACCGCAAGGCCTGCGAGGGTGACTTTCAGATCCATGGCTTGAAGCTCCGTACCCTGCGCCCCTGGGTCGCCAACTATCCACAACGTGTCGAGGGACCTCGCTCCGAACGGGTTAACCTCGCGTTTACACCTGAAAGCCGGCTCGGTAGACCAGACTCTGGCGGTTGGGAGAGCGATTCGAATGACGGCAGGGGCGCCATGGAGCGTCAAGGGTATCGACCCGAAGGCCCGCGAAGTCGCCAAGGAACTCGCCGCACGGGCGGGAATGACCCTCGGTGAATGGCTGAACCGGTCGATCCTGGAAGGCGAAGCGCCCCAGCCCTCAGCCGGTCGGGGGCCTGTGGGTCATGCGTCCTCGGCCGTGGTTCCCCCGGGCGCCCAGGATCCTTTTGATCGCCCGGAGCCCGAACTCCGCCGGCTGACGGATGTCCTTGACCGGCTGGCCGACCGGCTTGACGGTTCGGAGGCCCGGACAGGACAGGCGATCTCCACCCTGGAGACGACCGTTCGCGCCAGCCTTGGACGGCTTGAACAGGCGGCGGCGCGACCGCCCCCCGCACCCCCCTCGCCCACCCGGGCGGATCGTTATGAGGGCGTGCTCCGGGCCCTGGAGTCCGCCCTCAGCCGGCTGTCGGCGCAGATGCAGGAAGGCGAGGCGCGCACCCGCGACGCCCTCGAGGGAGTCCGGAGCCGGCTCGACCGCGCCGAGGCCCGGACGGCGGCGCCCGGCCCCGGGATCGACCAGATGTCCATCAGGGTCGGCGAGATCCAGGACAGGACCGCCTCGGCCATGGCGACCCTGCGCGAAGCCTTCCAGGGTCTCGACCAGCGGCTCGCCAGGCTCGAGGCCACGGCAGGCGAGGGGGTCGAGAATCGGCTGCGTGAGGTTTCGTTCCGCCTGGGCGAAAGGCTCGACGCCGCGCGGGAGGAGATGTCCCGAGAGATCAGCGAGACCTCGGGGCGCCGGATCTCGGAGCTTGAGCGCGCCTTCGCCGAGCTTTCCCAGAAGGTGGAGAGGGTCGAGCAGGAGGTGACAGGGCGCTCGCCTGCGGTCGCCCCGATCACGGAGGCTGAGCCCATGCGGCGGCCGGCGGAGGAAGCTGAGCGGATCAGCGAGATCCTGCAGAGCCGCCTGTCCCGTGCGGACTCGGGCCAGGCCGCAACGCTCGTGCGGCTGGGCGACGAGATCGCCCGGATTGGCGACCGGCTGGGCGCCCGGGCCGAGCCGGATGGCGCTCCGGCCAGCGAGCCGGCTCCTGCGGCGGCGGTCGGCTGGAGTCTTCCCGGCGGAGACGACATTTCCCGGCGGATCCGGCAGAGCGAGGATCGCACGGCCAGGCTGCTGGAAGAGGCGCGGCTGCGCCTTGACGCCCATTTCCCTCCGTCCCGGGCCTCTGCTGCTGTCCCCGAGCCCCCGGAGACCGAGCGCGACCGGATCCTGTCCCTGTTCGATGACGAAGACGGGGCGCTGGACACCCCCGACGCCCTGGACGCGAGGGACGACACGCCGGATTCGGATTTCGGTGACCGGCGCGGAGAGGACTGGCCCCTGGGCCTCCTGGCGGAAGCCCGCGCGGCCAACGCCCGAGGCGGTCCTGAGGCGCCAGAGGCTACAGACCTGGCCTTTGGCGACCCCGACGCCCAGCCCCTCCCGGGTTTTGACCTGTCCCCCCCCCGGCCTTCGCTCAAGCCGCGCCGGTTTGCAGGCCCCGGCCTGGCCTCCCTCGCCGTCTTTTGCGTTTCGGCGTCCTTGGTGGGGTTTGGGGTTCTGAGTCTCTTCGACAAGGGCGCCGAGGACGGACCCCTTCCTGGCGCCTCCAGGACCGCGCCCGGCGTCCTGGCGTCTACGCCAAAGCCGCCTGGTGCGGCGCCGCAGCAACCGGCCGCCGTCCGCGCCGCAGTCGCCCTGGCCCCGGCTCCCGTGGTGGGCCAGGGAGGGACGCAGGCCCCCGAGGCCGTTCCTGCCGCGCGTTCCAGCCTGGAGGCCAGATTCCGCAAGGCGCAGTCTGATCTCGCCGCCGGTCGCCCTGGCGCCGCCGCGGAGATCCAGGCCCTCGCCGGAGCGGGTCACGGCCCGGCCATGAGGGTTCTTTCCGGTTTCCACAACAAGGGCGAGGCCGGCCTCGCAAAGGACCCCGCCCTGGCGCGCTCCTGGCTGCGCCGGGCGGCCGAGACGGGTGACCGGGTCGCGATGCACGGCTATGGCCTCGAACTCATGAACGGCGCCAATGGTCCGCGCGACCCCGCCGCCGCGGTCGGCTGGATCCGGCGGGCGGCCGAGGCGGGGCTGGTCGGAAGCCAGTTCAATCTCGGGGCCGTCTACGAGCGCGGCATGGGGGTCCCCCAGGACCTCCGCCAGGCCTTCGTCTGGTACTCCCGCGCCGCCGAGAGCGGCGATGGCGAGGCCCTCCGTCAGGTCGAGCGCCTGAGGCCGCTTCTCTCGGCCGCCGCGGCCAAGTCGCCCGAAGACATCCGGCTGGCCCAGCGGGCCCTGGGGCGATTGGGGTACTATTCCGGCCCTGCGGACGGCGCCGCCTCACCCCAGCTGAGGTCCGCCATCGAGGCCTACCAGAAGGATCAGCAGGCGCCCGCGACGGGCCTCCTCGATGACGCCACCCTTCGGCGCCTGGCCATGTTGGGCCGCTAGATCATGTTCCGATAAGTGGGAACGGGTGATCGGATCGAAGCATGATCTCACTTCATGGACCTGGAGCCTGTCTTGCCCCTTCAGACGTTCCGTCTGAAGGGAACAGGCTCTAGGGCGGCCGGAGGACGGACCTGCTGGACGTCTATCTCCCCATCGCCGAGATCTCCGTCAACGTCCCCTTGCTGGTCGTCGCCGGCGCCCTGGTGGGCTTCATCTCGGGCATGTTCGGCATCGGCGGCGGTTTCCTGATGACGCCGATCCTGCTCTTCCTCGGAGTCCCCGCGCCCGTCGCCGTGGCCAGCATGGCCGGGCATGTCGCCGCCTCCTCGACCTCCAGCGTCCTGGCCTATTCGGCCAGCCGGGCCGTCGACTTCCGGATGGGCGGCGTGCTGGCCGCCGGAGGGGCCATCGGCGCCTTCGCCGGGGTGGAGGTCTTCCGCTGGCTTCGTCTGGCTGGCCAGGCCGACCTGGCGGTCGCCCTGGCCTACCTGGTCTTTCTTGGCGTCATCGGGACCCTCATGCTCCGCGAGTCGGTCGGAGCCCTGCTCCGCCGTCGGCGCGGCGAGGCCGACCCCGGGTCGGCCCAGAAGCGTCCGGTCCTGCTCTATGGGCTTCCCTTCCGCATCCGGTTCCCTCGTTCCCGCCTCTACATCAGCGTCCTCCCGCCTCTGGCCCTGGGCGTCTTCGCGGGCCTCCTGTCGTCGGTGATGGGGGTCGGCGGCGGCTTCATCCTTGTCCCGGCGATGATCTACCTCCTGCGCATGCCCGCCGGGGTCGTCGTCGGAACCAGCCTGTTCCAGATCATCCTGACCACTTCCCTGACCACCCTCCTGCAGGCCGGGCGCAACCAGACCGTCGATATCGTGCTGACCGGACTCCTCGTCCTCGGCGGCGTCTTCGGCGCCCAGCTCGGCGCCCGCGCGTCCTCGCGGTTCCGCGCCGAGGAACTGCGCATCCTGCTGGCCCTCATCATCCTCTCCATCGGCCTGTCCATGGGGGTGCGCCTCATCCTGTCGCCGGGCGATCCCTTCGTCCTTCTGCCGGCGGGCGCCTGACATGGCTGACCTTCCTCCCGCAGCGCCACCGATCCAGCTCCTCGCCGACCTGACCAACGCCAACATCGAGGTCAACGCCGGGTACTCCGGGGCCAGCATCTCGGTGTTCGGGGCGGTCTTTGACCCGAAGGGCAACCCGGCGGACGTGGTCGTGGTGGTCCGTGGGCCCGACCAGCCAGTCTCCATCGCCCGGCGGGAGCGCCGGGCCGGCCTCTGGCTCAATGGCGAGCCAGCCGACGTCTCGGGGGCTCCCGGTTTTCATCTCACCGCCGCCAGCCGGACTCTCTCCCGGATCGCCGATCCCCGGACCCTGAACCAGGCCGGCGTCGGGCTCGAGAGTCTGCCCTTCTCTGTGCCGGGAGGCGCGGAGTACCGGCAGGCCTTCATCCGGTTGAAGGTCCGGGAGGGTCTGTACGTCGAGGACCCCGGCGGCGTCGATTTCGTCGACCGGGGACTGTTCCGCGCCGAGGTGGACCTTCCGGTCTCGGCTCCGGTCGGTCAGTACCGGGTGGAGGTCCTTCTCTTCCAGGACGGCCAGCCGGTGGCCCGTCGCGGCCGTGACCTCACCATCGAGAAGGTGGGTGTCGAGCGCCTCATCTCGGGTTTTGCCCAGCAGAGGCCCTGGGCCTATGGTATGGTGTGCGTGCTGATAGCGCTCGCCGCCGGCTGGGCGGCCTCTGCGGCCTTCAGGAGGGTGTGATGCCCGTGGCTCCCGCACCGGTCTGGGTCCTGGCCTTGGTCGGTCTCGCTGGCTTTCCGGTCGCCGCCGTCGTCTATGCCTTCGGGCCTGCCGACCTGCGTTTCGCCGCGATCCATGTGCTCCTGACCTGGTCCGCGGTCGTGCTGGGCTTCCTTGGCGGAATCCGCTGGAGTCAGGAGTCCGTCCGCGAACCGCCGCGCTTCCTGCGCCTGGCCGCAGCCATGCTGCCGCCCCTGGCGGGCGGCGGTCTTCTCCTGGCCCGGGACTACCTTGCGGCGGACTGGATCATCGGCGGTTTCATCGCCGCCTACCTCGCGGCTTGGCTCTTCGACCGGGCGCCCCAGACCCTCTCCCGCTATCCCGCCTTGATGACGATCCTGACCTTCTCGGCCTGCGTCTCCCTGGCCCTGGCGCTTGAGAAGGCCCTGCGCATCTAGCTGCGGTCCGGTCTGAGCGATCGGGCGCCGGCCGCATGTACCCGGCGGTCCCCCAGGGCCGCCACCACGGGCGGCCGTGCGAACAGGCCCGCAAAGGCAGGGTCGAGCACGTTCAGTCCCCCGGTGAAGGCGCCGTAGGCTGGCAGGATCGCCCGCTCCCCATCTGTCACCAGGCACCGCCTCCGCACCGCGCCCCTGGGCGTGGCGATGCGGGCGCAGGGATGCAGGTGGCCGGCGATTTCACCCGGCGCCGGCGCCGGCAGGGGTTCATGCCGCAGGATGAGACCGCCCAGCCGCACCTCCGCCGCCGCTTCGCCCGGCAGGTCGTCGTCAGGCTCGGGGTCGTGGTTGCCGGTGATCCAGACCAGTCCCGCCGCCCCGCCCAGATCGTCCAGGACCTGGCGGTCCTCTTCCGACATCCGACGGGAGGCCTCGCGATCGTGGAAGGCGTCGCCCAGGAAGAGGATCCGCTCCGGCGCCACAGCCGCCGTATCCGCCGCCAGTCGCCGCAGGGTCTCCCGGGTGTCCAGCGGCGGCAGGAGCTGGCCCCGGCCGGCGAAGGCCGAGCCCTTCTCCAGGTGCAGGTCGGCCACGACCAGGGCGGAATGTCCCTGCAGCAGAAGCGCTCCCGAAGACAGGAGACGCGCGGCCTCGCCCGCCAGGACCAGCTCCAGGCTCCCGTCGGAAGCGGGGCGAAGTCCGAGGGCCTCCACCGCGTTCACGCCAGGGCCTCGGCGATGAGCTCGCTTTCAGCCTCGGCCAGGATGGCGTCGCCCGCCTGGCCCGGTGAGCGCTCCTTGCCGATCTCCATCAGCATGGGCACGGCGAAGGGGGACAGACGGTTGAGCCGGACATGGCGGACCCGCCCCGCCACCCGGGCGAGCAGGTCCCCCAGCCGGCCGGCGTCGATCATGCCCTCGGCGGCGTCCAGGCGGGCGCAGCGCAGGAGCAGGTGGTCCGGCTGGTGGCGCCGGAGCACGTCGTAGATCAAGTCCGTGGAGAAGGTCACCTGCCGCCCCGACTTCCGCGGTTCGCCGGGAAACCGCCGCTCGATCAGGCCGGCGATGATGGCGCACCCCTTGAAGGCGCGCTTCATCATGAAGCTTTCGGCCAGCCAGTCCTCCAGGTCGTCGCCCAGCATGTCCTGGGCGAACAGGTCGTCCATGCCGACCTCGTCCATGGGCTTCAGGGACCAGACGGCCAGGGCGTAGTCGTTGCAGACAAAGCCCAGGGGCTGGGCGCCCGCCCGCTCCAGCCGCCGGGTCAGCAGCATGGCCAGGGTGGTGTGAGCCAGCCGGCCCTCGAAGGGATAGGCCACCAGGAAGTGTCGGCGGCCACGCGGGAAGGTCTCCACCAGCATCTCGTCCTCGGCCACGATCCGCGAGTGGCGGCGCTGCAGGCCCAGCCATTCGCGCACGTCCGGGGGCAGGACCGCCCAGGCCGAGGCGTCCGACATCATCCGCCTCACCCTGCGGGCGAGGTGGCTGGACAGGGCGAACTTGGAGCCGCCCCAGGAGGGCATCTTCGGGTCCGAGTCCCGGGCGGGACGGACCAGGACGTCCATGCCGGTAATGCCCGCCAGGCTCCAGACCTGGCCGGCGAAGACGAAGGTGTCCCCGGGGTCCAGCATCTCGAAATAGCCCTCTTCGATCTCGCCGATCTTGCGGCCGCCGACGAGGCGCGCGCCCTGGGCGATCCGGACCGAGAGCATCTCCGGCGACAGGATGGCGCCCAGGTTCAGCCGGTGACGCCGGGCCGTGTCGCCATTGCGCACCGTCCAGCGGCCCTCGGGGTTGCGCACCATCCGGCGGAAGCGGTCATAGGCTTGGAGGGCGTAGCCACCCGTGGCGGTGAGGTCGAGGGTAAGGTCGAAGTCCGCGGTGGACAGGCCCCGGTAGGGCCCGGCGGTGCGCGCTTCTGTCAGCATCGCCGCCTCTTCGAAGGGCTCGGCGCAGGCGCAGCCCAGCAGGTGCTGGGCCAGGACGTCCAGGGCGCCGGTCCGCAAGGGCTCGCCGTCCAGCCGGTTCTCGGCGATGCACTCCCGGGCCGCCTGGCACTCCAGGGTCTCGAAGCGGTTGGCGGGCACGAAGAGGGCGCGGCTGGGCTCGTCCAGGCGGTGGTTGGCCCGGCCGATCCTCTGGACCATGCGGCTGGCGCCCTTGGGCGAGGCCAGCTGGATGACCAGGTCCACGTCGCCCCAGTCGATGCCAAGGTCCAGGGTCGAGGTGCAGACCACGGCCTTCAGCTCGCCCCGGGCCATGGCGGCCTCGACCTTTCGCCTTTGCTCGGGCGCCAGGCTGCCATGATGCAGGGCGATGGGCAGGTTGTCCTCGTTCAGCTTCCACAGCTCCTGGAAGGCGAATTCGGCCTGGAAGCGGGTGTTCACGAAGACCAGGGCGGTTCGCGCCCTTCTGATCGCATCGTAGACCTCGGCCATGGCGTGCTGGGCCGTGTGCCCCGCCCAGGGCGTGCGCCCGTTGGACAGCAACAGATCCACATCCGGCGGGGCGCCGGGCGGGCCGCGGACCAGGTCCACGGGCCGGTCGCCACAGCCCATCCACCGGCGGATGACATCCGGGTCGTCCACGGTCGCCGACAGGCCGATGCGCCGCATGCCCGGCGCCAGGGCCGACAGCCGCGCCAGGCCCAGGGCGAGCAGATCCCCCCGCTTGGAGGCGTGCAGGGCGTGGATCTCGTCGATGACCACGCAGGCCAGGTCCTCGAAATAGAGGCGCGAGCCCTCCCAGGCGCAGAACAGGGCCAGCTGCTCGGGCGTGGTCAGGAGGATGTCGGGGGGCAGGACCTTCTGCCGTTGGCGGCGGGCGATCCCGGTGTCGCCCGTCCGGCTTTCGGCGGTGATGTCCAGCCCCATCTCCCGGATCGGCCGGGCGAGGTTGCGCTCCACGTCCACGGCCAGGGCCTTGAGGGGCGAGATGTAGAGCGTGTGAACCCCCCGCCGCTCGCTGCGGGGGCGGGCCTCCAGCTCCACCAGGGTGGGCAGGAAGCCGGCAAGGGTCTTGCCGCCGCCCGTCGGGGCGATCAGCAGGGCGTCACGGCCCGCCCGCGCCCGGGCGACCATCTCCAGCTGGTGGGCGCGCGGCGACCAGCCCTGCGCCGCGAACCAGTCAGCGAATCGGGAGGGCAGGAGGTGGGAATCCGCGGCGGCGTCGGCCATGCCGGGGTTCTAGCATGTTCCCCTTCCGTTTCGAGGGGATTCAGCCCCCGGCGCGGGCCCTCAGCACCGCCTCGCGCACCAGGGGCAGGCGGTCGTTTCCGAAGTACATGTCGGTCCCGCCGACGAAGATCGTCGGGCTGCCGAAGCCGCCCCGGGCGACGACCTCCTCGGTATTGGCGCGCAGCTGGTCCTTGACCTCGGGGCGGGCGATCCCAGCGAACAGGTCCTCCGCGTCGACTCCGGCGCGCCGGCAGATCTCGGCCACCACCTCGTCCTTCGAGATGTCCATGTCCTCGCCCCAGTAGGCGTGGAATGCGGCCCGAGCGAAGGCCTCCAGCCTGCCCTGGGGCGCCAGGTGGATGCAGCCGCGCATCACCTTGACGCTGTTCACCGGGAAGACCGATGGCGGGAACCGGATGGCCAGTCCGGCGTGCCGGGCCCAGTCGCCCAGGTCCTTCAGCATATAGCGCGCCTTGGCCGGCACCGGATCGGCCCGCTGGGCGTAGACGCTCGGATTGACGGTGTTGAAGATGCCCCCGACCAGGATCGGCTTCCAGTCCACGGGGACGTCGAGCTCCGCGGACAGGTCCAGGAGCCCCTCGAAGGCCAGGTAGGTCCAGGGGCTGGAGCAGTCGAAATAGGCCTCGATCATGCCGGGCTCCCAGGTTTGGCGGCGCCCTGTCCGAACAGGTTGCGGCGGGTCTCAGCGTCCATTTCGGCGGGCCGCGTCGGCCGCCCCACCGCCATGCCGGCCTGGACCCCGGGCCGGGCGCGCACCGCCGCGAACCAGGCCTTCACGGCGGGATAGTCGTCCAGGGTCAGGCCCTGCGCCTTGTGGGTCACCACCCAGGGAAAGATGGCCATGTCGGCGATGGTGAAGGGCTCGCCCGCCAGGTGGGCGCCGGTGGCGGCGAGTCGCCGGTCCAGCACCCCGTAGAGCCGTTCCGCCTCCCGGGAATAGCGGTCGATGGCGTAAGGGATGGGCTCCGGGGCGTAGAGGCGGAAGTGGCCGTTCTGGCCCAGCATGGGCCCCAGCCCGCCCATCTGCCACATCAGCCACTCCAGGGTCGCGGTGCGGCCGCGCAGGTCGGCGGGCAGGAACTGGCTCGTCTTCTCCGCCAGGTAGAGCAGGATGGCGCCCGACTCGAAGACGGAGACCGGTGGTCCGCCGCCGGCCGGGTCGTTGTCGACAATGGCCGGGATGCGGTTGTTCGGACTGACCGCCAGAAAATCCGGGGCGAACTGCTCGCCCCGCCCGATGTTCACGGGGCGCACCGTATAGGGCAGGCCCGCCTCCTCCAGGAAGATGGAGATCTTCCAGCCGTTCGGGGTGGGGGCGTAGAAGAGGTCGATCATGCCGGCCTCAGGCGTCCGCCAGGGTCTCGAGCCGGGTCGCCCAGTAGTCGGCGTCGTAGTCCGGGTCGCCGGTCAGGTAGCGCCACAGCTTCACCCGGTTCAGAAGCTCCAGCCGGCTGGTGTCGTTCTCGTGCCAGGGCTCGGGGGTCATCAGGATCTGCTCCACCGAGGGCGGCAGGGGGCCCTTGAGGTAGAAGATCGGGCGCTGGGTCTCCTGGGGCTTCAGGGTCGAGACATCGAACTGGCGGACCTGGGAGCGCGAGGGGTTGATGCGCACCTTGAACATGGTCCGGGTGCGGTCCGAGACGTTCACACCGCCGCCATGCCAGATGCCCGAATGCAGGAAGAGCAGGGTCCCACCCTCGCAGACCATGTGCTGCTGGCCGCGGATGTTCTGGTAGCGGGCGATGGCCGCCTCGCTCACCTTGCGCAGGTGGCTGCCCGGCAGGAAGCGGGTGCCGCCCATCTCCCGGGTCACCGTATGCGGATAGTACATGATCTGGATGTCGAAGGCCCGGCGCGGGTCGATGGTGGAGTCCTGGTGGTAGTGCTGGGAGACGTTCTCGCCGCCGCTGGCCTCGTGGTAGGCGGGCGGGAAGGTCACGTGCAGGAAGTGATGGTCGAAGACCGGGTCCTCGCCCACCAGGCTGCGGATCGCGCCCGCCACCAGGGGCAGGTCGAGGAGGCGCTTCAGGGCCGAGCCGTCGGGATAGGCCTGCGCCAGGGGCACGCCCGCCGGGGTCTGCGGCACGCCGGCCCGCGCCAGCATCTCGCCGTAGGTGCGCCTCATCTTCTGGCCGGGGCGGGGCGGATCGATGTCGCCCATCTCCTCCAGGAACTGGCGGTTGATCTCTTCCGGCACGACGCCGTCGAAGCGCAGGAAGCCGCGGGCGGCGAAGCTGGCCATGGTCTCGGCCGACAGCAGGGGCAGGTCGTTCATGGGCGGGTCTCCACGATCTGCTCGAACAGGAATTCGTACTTGAGGTAGGCGAGGTCGAACTCCTCGCCCCGGGCGTGAGGCAGCAGGGGCGAGGCCTGGATCAGGCGCCAGCCGTCGCGCAGGGCGTGCAGGCCGGTGGGATAGGGCGGGGCGTCCTCGTCGCCGGCCATGCGCCGGGTCTCGCCTGTCCCGTCCCACAGGGACCAGCCGACGACGACTGCATCCAACGCCGAATTGGCCAGATAGAGCGCCAGCACCTTCTGTCTCAGCATGCGTCCTCCCGCGTGGCTGACAGCATGGGCAGGCCCGGCGCCTGAGTCCAGCGCTCAGCCGCCGGCTGTGGCTAGCTCGTGATCTGACCGGGCTTTGTAGCTCGTGAAGTGTCCGGTTTGTCGAATGGCTCTGTGGAGGGCCGATTGATGAACCGGGCGCGTATCGACGAGGGCATACGACAGATGCGTTTTG
>Ga0315902_10009421_pt1 | contig 13068 bp, 13 predicted proteins | sample LakEriMetagenome_9_FD_203523 | JGI IMG/M metagenome (GOLD analysis project Ga0315902, IMG submission 203523) | Freshwater fungal communities from buoy surface, Lake Erie, Ohio, United States - Buoy 12 MA117 | ecosystem: Environmental > Aquatic > Freshwater > Lake > Lake biofilm | place: USA... | reverse complement strand
TAAAAGATCCTGGTTTGCCGGCACATGTGCACCGCAAGGCTGATCATGATCCTGTCGCGGCTCGTCGCGCAGAACGTCAAGTGGCATCTATGTTTGCAATATCTGCGGCCGGAACGGTTCTACTAATTGCTTCATTTTTTATTCCAAGAGATGTTTATTTCTTTGTTCCAGTTCTAGGAGATCAGAACGCCCACTTCCTTGGCGTTGGATTGGGAATGGCGATCTCACTGTTCTTCATTGGACTAGGTGCGATTCACTGGGCCAAAACATTAATGCCAGATCATGAAGTTGTTGCAAAGCGTCATGAATTCCGCTCACCAGATCAAGATCGAAAAGAGTTCGTTGACACCGTCAAAGAAGGTGCGGCTGCAACTGGATTAGGCCGCCGTTCACTGATCAAGACAACTCTTGGCGCTGCCCTTGGCTTGTCCGCAGTTTCACCACTGCTACTTTTTAGAGATCTTGGACCTTTGCCAGGAAATGATTTGAAAGAGACTTCTTGGAAGTCTGGAACCTACCTAGTAACTGACCCAGGTGATCGACGTATTCGCGCATCCGATCTTGAAGTTGGAGCAGTTGCCCAGGTACTTCCAGAAACAGATGATCCGGAGCATAGAAAACTCAATGACATTGCTAAAGATGCCGTTCTGCTGATTCGTTTGCGACCAGAAGAATTCAACTTGGATGCAGAACGCCTCAGTTGGACGCACGAAGGCATCATCGCTTTCTCAAAGATCTGTTCCCATATGGGTTGTGCAGTAGCGCTCTATGAGCAGACCACTAAGCATCTGCTGTGCCCATGTCACCAGTCCACATTTGATGTAACCCGTGCCGCAAAGGTTCTTTTTGGACCTGCGGCCCGACCACTTCCGCAGTTAAATATCTCAGTGGACGCCGAGGGATTCCTAGTCGCCCGCGAACCATTTAATGAACCCGTTGGACCTAGCTTTTGGGGGCGTATTTCTTCATGACAACAGAACATCGTTTAGGGCAGGTCGCTAATTACGTTGATGAGCGAACTGGTGCTGCCGCATGGATGAAGAAGAATCTTCAAAAGGTTTTCCCAGATCACTGGTCTTTCCTTCTAGGTGAAGTTGCTCTTTACTCTTTCATCATTCTTTTACTGTCAGGAACATATCTAACTTTTTGGTTTGATCCTTCAGCACGTGAAGTAATTTATGAAGGAAGTTATGAACCACTAGAAGGTGTACAAATGTCTGCGGCTTACGCCTCAACTCTGCATATCTCATTTGAAGTACGTGGTGGTTTACTAATGCGCCAGATTCATCACTGGGCTGCACTTATCTTCATGGCAGCAATCGTTGCTCACCTTATGCGCGTTTTCTTTACTGGTGCATTCCGTAAGCCACGTGAGGCAAACTGGATCATTGGTGTTGGACTGCTTACTTTAGGAATTGTTGAAGGCTTCCTTGGTTACTCACTTCCAGATGATCTACTGTCTGGAACTGGTATCCGTATCGCCGAAGCAATCATTCAAGCGATACCCGTTGTCGGGTCATATCTGTCTTATTTTGCCTTTGGCGGAGCTTTCCCTGGAGAAGCATTTATCCCACGCATTTATGTTGTTCACGTGCTGCTCTTACCAGGGGCGTTCCTTGCGCTGATTACTGTTCACTTGATGATGGTTTGGTACCAGAAGCACACTCAGTACCCAGGTCCAGGACGCACAGAGAAAAACGTTGTTGGCTACCCACTGATGCCGGTCTACATGGCAAAAGCTGGTGGTTTCTTCTTCATCGTATTTGGAGTTACCGCATTTATTTCGGCGGTGGCATCGATTAACCCGATTTGGTTATACGGTCCTTACACGCCGGGACAGATCACCGCGGGCTCTCAGCCTGACTGGTACATGGGCTGGCTCGATGGTCTGGTTCGAATGGCTCCACCGATTGAAACATATTTCTTCGGCTATACAGTTTCGTGGAACATCTTGATTCCGGGTCTTATTGTTCCTGGAATCTTATTCACCGGTATGGCGCTATACCCATTCATTGAAAGCTGGATTACCGGAGACAAGCGTGAGCATCACTTACTAGATCGTCCACGTAATGCGCCAAACAGAACTGCGCTCGGCGCCATGTCAATAACTTTCATGATCGTAGCCCTGATTAATGGCGGAAACGATTTGATCGCTACACACTTTGATCTATCAATTAATCAAATTATGTGGGGCACCAGAATTGGAATCTTCGTACTTCCTCCCCTCGCTTTTGTAATCACCAAGCGCTTGTGTCTATCGCTGCAACGTGCTGATCGTGAACTTGTTTTACATGGTCGCGAAACTGGTCGCTTACTGCGTTTACCAAGCGGAGAGTTTGTAGAAGTCCATGAGCCGATTTCACCAGAAAAGGCTTATCTTCTAACTTCTCACGAACAAGCTCCAGCTCTAGAACTGGCAACAGAAGATTCTCGAGGTGTTAAGCGAGCGGGTGCGATCAGAAACAAGATTCGTTCTCGCATGAGTGTTGCACACGCTGAAGCCGTCCCTAAGGTTTCGACTGAAGATCTCAAGGAAATCGATAGCCATTAATTCAAATTAACTGGCTCTAACTTCGCATTACTTTCAAGAAGAAATTAGGTCAGTCAACCTTCGCAAATCGCCTTCAAGGCGACCAGAGACTTAGCCATGAACTTAGGGTTGTGCGCCATAGCCCCGGTACGCTTTAGCCACCATTTGGGAAATGCTGAGATCTTGCTGGCATCAAATGACTCGGTCACAATAGTTTGATTAGGCCCAACGGCTTCTAGTTCGTAACACCAGGTCCATTTCATTAAGTGGCACCAAGTAATCTTCTTGTTTTCTTCGAATTCAACAACTGTGTTCTTGATTCGATACGGAACTTTGATCCTCATTGCCATTCCAAAAGTTGCACCTAAAAAGAGGCGCTCTGGTCCTGAAATTGCACCCAATACCGAGCCTGAGCCGTCAAAACGTGAATGTGCTGCAGGGCTTGCAAGTAGATCAAAGATCACATATGCAGGTGTGTTAATCGTTATTCGTGCCGCAGCTGTATTTGGAAAATCTACCGGAAGTATTTCAGCGCGATGTGAACTCATTAGTGAGCTGAAGCAATCTCTGGCTTTTCATACTCGGTAACCATTCCGATGATTGAAATAACCAGTGCCCCTAACCCAATCAATGAAAGCCACCAGCCAATAATTAACCCAAGCGCAAAAACGCATGCGCTAACGGCTACGGGCAAAGGCCACCAAGAATGTGGGCTATAGAAACCAAGCTCCCCTGCGCCATCTGCAATTTCAGCGGTTAAATTATCTTCAGGAAGGGTGACGCCAATTCGCTTTTGTGTAAACCAAACGTAGAAGCCAACCATACCGGCCAAACATGCTGAAAGCAGCATTCCGGCAATACCAACTTCTTCCCCGCCGACCTGCCAGTAAATGACAGTCATGATCACATAGAAAACACTTAAACCGCCGAATAACTTCCACGATGCGTTCATGGGTAATTAATGCCCTTCCGTCTTGACGTGAGGATGGTGCAGATCAAATGCAGGACGCTCTGAAGAGATACGAGGCATCGACAAGAAATTGTGGCGAGGTGGTGGACATGATGTTGCCCATTCCAAAGATGAACCGTAACCCCAAGGATCATCGACTCCGACCATCGGTGCCTTACGAGTAATCCAGATGTTAATTGCAAATGGAATCATGGACAGAGCTAACAAGAACGAACCGATAGTCGAGACAGTATTCATGAATGTGAAACCATCAGTTGGTAAGTAGTCGGCATAACGACGCGGGAAGCCCTTGATTCCAAGCCAGTGCTGAATCAAGAAGGTTAAGTGGAAACCAAAGAAAAGGGTCCAGAAGTGAATCTTTCCGAGCATTTCATTAAGCATGCGACCAGTGAACTTAGGCCACCAAAAGTAGAAACCTCCGAACATCGCAAAGACCACGGTTCCAAAGAGAACATAGTGGAAGTGCGCTACTACGAAATAGCTTGCAGAGACTGCAAAATCAAGTGGTGGTGAGGCCAAAATGATTCCGGTGATTCCACCGAACAAGAAGGTCACCAAGAATCCCATAACCCACAACATTGGGGTTTCAAAGGTTACGTGGCCGCGCCACATAGTTCCGATCCAGTTGAAGAACTTCACTCCCGTTGGAACACCTATGAGGAAAGTCATGAAGGAGAAGAATGGCAAAAGTACCTGGCCGCTTGCGAACATGTGGTGCGCCCATACTGAAACTGAAAGAGCTGCAATTGCAATTGTTGCTGCGATAAGTCCGAGATAGCCAAAGATTGGTTTACGACTAAAGACCGGCAAAATTTCCGTGACTATTCCGAAGAATGGAAGCGCCAAGATATAAACCTCGGGGTGTCCAAAGAACCAGAACAAGTGCTGGAACAACATCACGCCACCATTTGCAGGATCGAACAGATGCGTTCCATAGAGACGATCCGATTCGAGACCCAATAGCGCAGCTGCTAGCGGTGGGAATGCAAGCAGAACCAAAATCGAGGTCAGCAATACGTTCCATGAAAAGATCGACATACGGAACATTGTCATACCTGGTGCACGCATAGTGAAAATAGTCGTAATGAAGTTAACGCCACCAAGAATTGTTCCCACACCGCTGATTGCAAGACCAATTAACCAAAGGTCAGAACCGATACCAGGCGAATATTGAGAGTTAGAAAGTGGTGCGTAAACGGTCCAACCAAATGAGGCAGCACCACCAGGTGAAAGGAATCCACCAAAGGCCATCAATGAGCCAAACAGGTACAACCAATATGACAACATGTTAAGTCGTGGGAATGCAACATCTGCCGCACCGATCTGTAGCGGCATGATCACGTTAGCAAAACCAACAAAGAGAGGGGTTGCAAACATCAACAACATAATGGTGCCGTGCATAGTGAAAATCTGGTTGTACTGCTCGTTGCTGAGGAATTGCATTCCTGGTCGCGCTAACTCTGCACGCAGGGCAAGGGCTAGGACTCCTCCAATAAGGAACCACGCAAAAGATGTTAACAGATAAAAATATCCGATTGTCTTGTGGTCAGTAGAGGTAATCCACTTTACAAATGACTTTCCTTTGGGAGTCGACATTGCATTAGTAGCCGTCATAGTGGGCTTTTCTGCATAAGTTGTCATGCTTGGCCTCCCTTAAGTGTTTCTAGATATGCATCAAATTCAGCTGGTGTAACTACTTTTACCTTAAACAACATCTGAGAGTGGTTACGTCCACACAAAATATTGCATCGTCCCGGGAATTCGCCCAACTTGTTTGCCGTAAATTCAAGACTGTTGGTAAGTCCCGGAAGATTCTGCATTTGAATCATGAAGGCTGGAATCCAAAAACCATGGACAACATCATTTGCTGTCAGTGTGTAACGAACTCGTTCTCCTAGTGGAACAACCAGGGTTGGAGTCTGCTCTGGGGTACCAGTGACAAGCGCTTTGGGACCAGCTTCTGGGTAACCGAACTGCCAAGACCATTGGAAGCCTTCGACAGTAATTTCATGCGCATACGTGGTTGTTTTTTCGGTAATGATTGTTTGCTTCTGTGCAGTGTAATAAAACAGAACTGCAACGATGATGAATGGAATAACTGTGTAAGCAACCTCAACCGGAACGTTGTATTGAGTTTGCTTTGGAAAAGAAGGATCACCTTTTTTGCCCCGATGAAAAACTGCCGGCCACAAGATAAGAACTAACGTGATGACTCCGACGACTCCACCAGCGATCCATGCACCTTGCCACAACGACAGCGATTGATCATTAACGCTTGTGACGCCTTCTTCAAATCCAAGGCCTGAAATTTGTGAACAACCAGTTAGCAAAACTAGCGGGCCAAGGAGAAGCAAAGCCTTACTGCGGCTCAAAAATGTGCGTCGGGACATGGGCTAAGGATAGTTTGAAAACCCCCTCAGCGTGACATGAGCCTATTCTCGGCGAGGGGTGGCACTGCTCACATTACTTAAGATGAACTGAAATCTCATCAGCTGCCGACTGCCCATAGGCCTCGGCAAAGCGCTCTACAAACTGTGCTTTAGTAAATCGATATTCCTGAGTACCAAGAGTTTCGATGACATAGGTTGCGATTAACGCACCTAATTGAGCACAGCGTTCATGGGAAACTCCCCATGCCAACCCAGCAATAAATCCAGATCTAAATGAGTCTCCAACTCCTGTCGGATCCGTCTTGGAGTTCTCCTTGGGGCAGCCGACTTGAACAAACTCCCCCGCCGCACTTTCTACTTTTGCTCCCTTAGAACCAAGTGTCACAACTCTGACCTTCACTCGTTCCAAGATTTCTCTGTCGCTCCACCCTGTCTTTTGCATGGCCAAAGCCAATTCATATTCATTAAGAAACAGGTACGCAGCACCTTCGATAAGCAACTTAATTTCATCACCTGACATGCGTGCCATTTGTTGTGAAGGGTCTGCAGCAAAAGCGATTCCTAGTTGCCGACAGACTTCTGAATGGCGGAGCATCGCTTCTGGGTCATCAGGTGAAATAACCATCATGTCCAGGCGCCCAGTTTTTTCCATGATGGGACTTAATTCGATGTTGCGGGCTTCAGACATCGCACCTGGAAAAAATGATGCGATCTGATTGAGATCTTGATCCGTTGTTACAACAAAGTGCGCGGTATGAAGCGTTGTCGAGACCAAGGCATGCGATGTATCGACACCATGGCGAGATAACCAGGCTTCGTAATCAGCCCAGTCTTTGCCAACGGCGGCTATCAAAATTGGGTTGAGGCCAAGTACGCCCATGCCATATGCAATGTTGGCGGCGCACCCTCCGCGTCGAACATCCAGGCTGTCGACCAGGAAACTTAGTGAAACCTTTTCAAGAGAACCAGCAACAAGTGAGTCGGTGAACTTTCCAGAGAAAGTCATTAAATGATCAAGGCCAACCGAACCCGCTACACCAATTTTCATGTAGGAATCCTATGGTGTTGCGACTAGGTTATTAGTTAAATGAATCGCCGCAAGCACATGAGCCTGCCGCATTTGGATTATCGATTGTGAATCCTTGCTTTTCGATTGTGTCCACAAAGTCGATAGTTGCACCCGATAGGTATGGGTCAGACATCTTGTCTGTGATTACCTTTACCGCTCCGAATTCGCGAATGATGTCGCCTTCCATATTGCGGTCATCAAAGTACAGCTGGTACTTAAGGCCTGAGCAACCTCCAGGTTGGACGGCTACACGAAGGTTCAGGTCATCGCGACCCTCTTGCGCAAGAAGTGCGGATACCTTTGATGCAGCGACATCGGTAAGAAGAATTCCTGTTGTTGTTGCTTCTGTTGTCATTATTGCTCCCCTTAATTGACTACCCCTGAATCCTACTCCCCGTAAAGGGTGGCTGCGAGTCGAGGGCTTTAAGAGTCGGGCTCTATAGTTTCCCCATGACAACTAATGACGGTAAAGGGACAACTAGCGAAGGCAAGGGTCGTCCAACTCGAACGCGAAAAGAAGCAGAGTCAAAGCGCAAGGTTTCATCATTGGCACCTGTCGTGACCAAGGATCAAAAGCGCGCTTCTAAGGCGTTAGCTAGGCAGAATCGAGTTGCACAGCGAGCTGCATATTTACGTGGCGATGAGTCAGCTCTTCCTGCACGTGATCGCGGTCCAGCACGACGCTATGTTCGAAACTATGTGGATTCACGACGATCAATTGGCGAGTACTTCTTGCCAATAATCTTTATAGTTTTGGTTCTTACACTTTTCCCTGTTGCAGCGGTACAAATCGGCGCGGTAGCTTTAATGTATGCCGTTCTGGTTATAGCTGTAATCGATGGCATTTTTCTCTCTCGCAAGATTCGTAAAGCAGTCGGTATAAAATTTCCTGGAACATCTACAAAGGGTCTAGGAATGTATGCCTGGTTGCGTTCGACACAAATGCGTAGATTGCGTGCACCACACCCTCAGGTAAAAGTTGGCGACTCGATCGACTAAAGAGTTTAGGCCCGCGGGTTTGGGCTAACTGTTTTTGCTGCATCGCGCTCAGGTAGATTTCCTAGCGCTATATCTATTGCTCTCATGATATCTGCATCTAGCTTTACGCCAGCAGCTTTTACATTCTCTTTAACCTGTTTAGGTTTTGTTGCACCCATGATGGCGCAAGAGACATTTGGATTTTGCAAAACCCAGGCGATTGCTAGTTGGGACATTGTTAATCCAGCTTGATCTGCAATTGGCTTAAGGTTTTGGACAGCTTCCAAAACTTCTTCACGCAACCAGCCCTTGATCATGTTGGCTCCGCTGCCTTTATCTGTTGCTCTAGAACCTGCGGGTGCTTTCTTGCCAGGCAAGTACTTTCCAGACAAAACTCCTTGAGCTATTGGAGACCAAACAATCTGTCCAATGCCCTCCTTCTGGGAAAGCGGAAGTACTTCAGTCTCGATGACTCGCCATAACGCTGAATACTGAGGCTGGCTAGAAACAAAACGGTTGTAGCCACGTGCATCTTGAATACCTAATGCTGACTTAATCTGCGAAGTACTCCATTCGGAGAAACCAATGTAATGGACCTTGCCCGCCCGAATCAGATCATCAAAAGCGCTCAAGGATTCTTCAAGCGGAGTTTCGTAATCAAATCTGTGCATCTGATACAAGTCTATGTGATCAGTCTGTAAGCGCTTCAGGGATGCGTTACACGATTCGATAATGTGTTTTCTGGATAGCCCGCGATCGTTCTTGCCAGTCCCTGTTGGGAAATAAACCTTGGTAAAAAGTTCGTAGGATTCACGACGAACCCCTTTCAGCGCTTTACCAAGAACTGTTTCAGCCTTAGTTCCGGCGTAGACATCTGCCGTGTCATAAGTAGTAATTCCCTCATCGAGGGCGGCTCTTACACATTTGATAGCCGCTTCTGATTCGATCTGGCTTCCGTGAGTAATCCAGTTTCCGTAAGCGATTTCAGAAACATACATTCCGGTACTTCCAAGGCGTCTGTATTCCATGCTTGATAGCCTACGACTAGCGCGCCTAGTTGCCAACCCCAATCCATTGTGGTTTGGTTCGCTAACAACTTAATAGCTCCTCTATTGGGGGAAGTTCGGTGAAAATCCGACGCTGACCCGCAACCGTGAATCGTTCAACGAGTAAATCTCTTGAATTAGATAAGTCGGATTACCCACTAGAACGAGATGAGACAAACACCCGCCGAGGTTTGCGGGGTGTGCTCCTAACACCAAATGTTTTGGCGCTTTTGTCATACCTTTGGTGCGGTTCACTCCCTGTGAGACTCTTTCTTTTTGAGAGGTTACACAGCAATGAAATTCAAAATATTTTTTGTGGCAATTGTTTTGACCGCACTATCAATCCCCCAAGCACAAGCAGCAGATACAGGTTGGCGCTATTGGGGTTATTTTCAAGCTGCACCTGGTGCAACTAAGTGGACACCAGCAATGACCGGACCAACGGTTGATGTTGCCGATGGCGCAGTTGAAGGTTGGGCTTTCACCTTTAGTAATGATGCGATCCCAGATGCAAAGGCTCCAAAGGTTGCACCATCATTTTCTGCGATTTGCGGAAAGACAAAGGCCGTCGCAGGTAAAAAGCGAGTTGCTGTCATGATTGATTTTGGTTCAGCGGTTCTTCGCCCCAAGGGCGAAAGAACACCTCGCCTAATACAAAAATGCGTTGTTGCAGATAAAGGTGCATTGGGAATCGATGTTCTAGGGCAAGCAGTAAAGGTTCGCGCTCAAGGTTCAGGCTTTATCTGTGGAATTAACGGGTACCCAGCTAAGGAATGCGGAGTAGAAATGAAAACTCCTAAGGGATACCTGAAGAAGTAATTATGACTAAACCATCGCTACACCCATTCACTTGGTGGCTCTGGGCCATCGGATTGGCAGTTGCCATTGTGCGTTTTGATAGCACCTGGTTCACGCTGTCATGTCTGGGTGTGGTGATGGTTGTTGTTTACGCATTTCGCGAGGATGTTCCGTGGGCAAAAAGTTTTGATTGGACGTTAAAACTTGCGGCTTGGATTTTGGCGGTCAGGACCTTTGTAGGAATTGCAATTGGCGTACCAATTCCAGGTACAGAACTTTTTAGACTTCCCATTGTTCCATTGCCGTCATGGATGCCCGGAATACGAATTGGTGGCGCCGTTACCTGGGAAAGATTGTCTTCCTCTTTAGTTGAAGGTTTGCTGATCTGTTCCATCATCGTAATTTTTGGTGCAGCCGCATCACTTACGAGCCCACACCGTCTTTTGCGAGTTCTACCCGTACATATTTATGAGTTTGCAGTTGCTGTTGTAATCGCAACTTCAGTTCTGCCACAACTTGTTGGTTCAGTCAAAAGAATTCGAATGGCCCAACGGCTTCGTGGTCAAAACACACGTGGCTTTGCTTCGTGGAAGCGCGTTGCGATTCCGTTACTTGAAGAATCACTTGCTCGCTCACTTGATTTGGCCGCAGCCATGGATAGCCGCGGATACGGAGTAAGCAAAAAACGCTCCCGTTACCGTCCAATTTCTTGGCAACTCAGAGATTCATTAATTGTTTTCTCGGCCATCGGTCTGGTTGTGATTTCATGATCAAATTTTCCAATGTTTCTCTGATCTACCCAAACTCAACGATAACCGTTCTCGAAAACCTTAATCTGACAATTGCTGAAGGCGAGCTGGTTTTAGTAATCGGCCCTACTGGTTCGGGTAAATCCTCTCTTCTTCGACTGATTAATGGGTTAGTCCCCCATCACACCGGCGGAATCCTTGCCGGAGATGTCAGCGTGAATGGGATTTCAACTCAGATGACAAAGCCTGGTGGTATGGCGCACTTGATAGGAATTGTTGGACAAAACCCCGCTAATGGTTTTGTTGCTGACACCGTTGAAGAAGAGCTTGCCTTTGGCATGGAAGTTCTGAATTTACCCAATGATGTGATGCGCAAACGTGTTGAAGAGATTTTGGATCTGCTCAGTCTTGCCACATTACGTAACCGGTCAATTGCAACATTAAGTGGCGGAGAACAACAGCGAGTCGCCATCGGCGCTGCTCTGGTAACTCATCCAAAAGTTCTTGTGTTAGATGAGCCAACCAGTGCATTAGACCCAATAGCAGCAGAAGAAGTTTTATCTATTCTGCACAGACTGGTTCATGACTTAGGTTTAACTGTAGTAATCGCCGAACATAAACTAGAACGAGTTATTCAGTTTGCTGATCGAATCGTTTACATCAACGGTGACGGTGCGGCAAATGTCGGAACTCCTGAAGAAATCCTGATGCAATCCCCTATCGCTCCCCCCATCGTGCATTTGGCCAGGGCCTTAGGAATGACAGAAATCGGAACCACTGTGCGCGAGATGCGCAGGATGACGACAGAAATTAGAGAGCTGCAAAGTTCTAGCGTCGTGGAGCCTTCTGTAAAGCGCACCGAAACTGTCATCACCTTTGAAAGGCTCACCGTTTCTTATGACAACAAAACTGCGCTGAACAGCGTTACTTCCACAATTTTTGCCGGAGAAATTGTGGCAGTCATGGGTAGAAATGGCGCTGGAAAAAGTTCGTTGCTAAAAGCAATTGCCGGAGTTAATCGGCCAAATGCAGGGACGATTTCCTTACTTGGCAACGATCCATTCGAAATGCACGGCAAGAGGCGAAGGGAACGGATCGGATTTATCCCGCAAGAACCAAGTGATCTTTTGTATGGGCAATCGGTAAAAATAGAATGTGAACAGGCAGATCGTGACAACGAATTAGCAGAAGGAACTACCCACCAAGTTCTACAACAGCTTGTTCCAGGCATATCCCTTTCTACACATCCACGCGATTTATCAGAAGGACAACGTCTTGGATTAGCCCTGAGCGTTGTCCTTTCTTCAAATCCATCTGTATTGATTTTGGATGAACCAACACGTGGCCTTGATTACGAAGCAAAGAATGAACTGACGCGCATGTTGATTAACTTTGCTTCTGCCTTTGGTAAAGCGGTTCTGCTTGCTACTCATGATGTTGAGCTAGTTGCAGAGCTTGCTAACAGGGTAATCTTTATCGCCGACGGAGATATCGTCGCCGATGGATCGACATTGGATGTTCTGCTCTCCTCCCCTGCATTTGCGCCACAGGTAGCAAAAGTGATGTCTCCACAACCATGGCTAAGGGTTAAGGATGTAGTTGCTGCGATCGAAGGTATGCAGTGACCACAACCCCTAGTGTCATCGCCTTTTCCCGAAAAACCGGATTAGTACTTTTCATTGCTTCACTCTTTAGTGCAGCGGGATTTGTCTGGCCCTTTTTCTATATAGGTGAAAATCTTCCGCAGACCCAATTATTCTTTTGGATTGCGGTTGCTTTTTCTCTAGTAGTAGTTGTGCTTCAAGTTTCTACCCAGCAAATAGATGCGAAATCTGTAGCTCTCTTGGGTGTTTTATCTGCGTTAATCGCTGCCCTTAGACCTTTAGGTGCCGGCGCGGTTGGAATAGAACCTATGTGGTTTGTTTTGATTCTTAGCGCTCGAGTGTTTGGAGCATCTTTTGGTTTTCTGTTGGGGATAATTTCAATGTTCGCTTCTGCGCTGCTGACCGGAGGAATCGGCCCCTGGCTTGGGTACCAAGTATTTGCTGCAGCTTGGATTGGATTACTGGCGGGATCTTTACCTAAGAAGACTCGGGGCTTTAAGGAAATCCTTTTACTTATCTTTTTTGGCATTTTTGCATCTGGGTTTTTTGGTGTGTTAATGGATCTGCAGTTTTGGCCATGGGCCTTGGGTTCAAATACTCAACTGTCGTACTTACCCAACGGCAATCTCTCTGAGAACCTGTCTCGATTTATCACTTTTCACTTTGCAACAGCGATGGCCTGGGATATTCCTCGAGCGATCTTTACCAGCGCCCTAATTGCCTTTACTGGTGGGGCGGTTCTATCAGCGCTGCGAAGAACACATACCCGTGCTGCCTTTATGGCACCAATTGTCTTTACCGAACGTGTGAAGTAACAAAGGGAAGTTTTACAACCTCGCACTGTGAATCGCGTCCGCGCACATCAATCACTAGAGTTTGCCCGATTTCAATATCTGATTTCAAAAGCGCTAAACCAATACCTATTTTTAAGCTT
>Ga0315902_10009414_pt1 | contig 13077 bp, 12 predicted proteins | sample LakEriMetagenome_9_FD_203523 | JGI IMG/M metagenome (GOLD analysis project Ga0315902, IMG submission 203523) | Freshwater fungal communities from buoy surface, Lake Erie, Ohio, United States - Buoy 12 MA117 | ecosystem: Environmental > Aquatic > Freshwater > Lake > Lake biofilm | place: USA... | reverse complement strand
GCACGATGGCGGCGCGGTACTCGCTCGACCTGGGCCGTGCCACCCAGGTGTCGCTGTCGCTGCGCGGGCACCGCGGCGATTGGGACAGCGCCGGTAACGTCACGCGTGCGCAGTTCGAAGGCTCAAACCCGTATGGCCGCGACCCGCGCGTGGTGGCCGACGGCGGCCTGAAGCGCTACACCTCGGGCCGCATCGACGTGAACCGCGCGCTGTCCGATTCGATCAAGCTGCTGACCTTCCTGTACGGCAACCAGCAGGACTACACGCGCTTCTTCACCCGCCCGATCAACGCCACCTCGTGGAGCCAGCGCGAAGAGACCTACGACCGCGACGTGGCCGGCGGCGGCTTCAGCCTAAACGGCCGCAGTGCCGCCCTTGGCCCGAACGTCAACTGGGTGGCTGGGGTCGAGCTGTACCGGGAGTCGACCTACTTCATCAACCTCGAAGGCACGGTCGCGCGCCAGCGCGTGAACGTGCCGATCTACGACCGCACCTACAAGCTCAACAGCCTGGGCGCGTTCGGCGAGGCGGAAGTCGTGTTCTCCCCGTTGCTGCGGGCCAGCCTGGGGCTGCGCTGGGACCGCTTCACCGGCGGTTGCTCGCGCAATGGCACCGAAAACGGCACCGGCCCCGACGGGTGCGAGCGGCTCAACACTGCGAAGCGCGCCACGCCCAAGTTCGGCCTGCGCTCCACCGTGCTGCCGGGTCTGGACCTGCGCGCCAGCGTGGCCGAGGGCTTTGCGCTGCCTCCGGGCGCGGTGAAGTACTCGCCAGGGGGCGCCAACGTGGCGCCCACGGTGTTCCGCCAGTTCGAGCTGGGCGTCAACGGATCGATGGGCCGGCTGCTGAAGGCTGACCTGGCGGTCTACCGCATCGACAGCCGCAACGAGGTGCGCACGGTGGCCGTGGGCCAGTTCGAGAACTTCGGCCAGACCCGGCGCGACGGCGTGGAAGCGAGCCTCACGTTGATGCCCGTCACCCATCTCGAAGTGGGGCTCGTGGGCGCGTTCATGGAAGCGAAGGTGAAGCAGAACACGAACCCGGCGCTGGTGGGCCTGCTCGTGACCGGCGTGCCGAAGGAGTCGGGCACGCTGAGCATCGCCTGGCGCCCGCCCGAAGGCCTGAGCGCCAGCGTGGAGGTTCGCAAGGCCGGCAGCTTCGCAGTCCTGGCCAACAACACCGCGTTCTATGGCGGCTACACCACGGTGGACGCCGGCCTGCAGTACAGCGGCGCCTGGAGCGCCGGCCAGCGCTACCGCGCCTACCTGAAAGTGGAAAACGCCACCGACCGCCTGTACGCCACCAGCACGGGCATCACCAGTGGCCAGCAGACCTACAACGTGGCGCCTCCACGCGGTGTGCGCCTGGGCCTGCAGGCCGACTTCTGAAACCCACCCCTTGGAGAACCCGTCATGAACTGCAAGAACGCAAGCAAGCGGCCGTTGCTGGCCGCCATCGCCAGCCTGCTGCTGGCCGCGCCGGTGGCCGCGCACGACATCGTGCTCGTGCCGTCCGGAAAGAACGAACTCGTCGTGCGATACGGCCACCCCGGCGACTGGCAAAGGGTCGAGGAGCGGCGCCTCATCGAGCTTCACACCTACGCCGACGGCGGCCCGCCGCAGCAACGCCTGGCCGACCTGCGGCCGGTGCCCGCGGGCTTCGGCAAGCCGCCGCTGGACCTGCGGCTATCAGACCGCGGCGCGCAGACCCGGCTGGTGGCGGCGCGCTACGACAACGGCTACTGGGCACGCGTGCCGGTGCCGGGGCAGTCCAAGCCCTTCAGCCGCAACACCACACGCGCCATGCTGCCCGACGCGGCACTGGTGACGAACAACCTCAAGTTCGCCAAGGCGCTGCTGCTCGACCCGCGCGACGACAGCCTGCACAAACGCGCGCTCGGCCACCTGCTCGAACTGGTGCCGCAGAAGAATCCGGCCACACTTGCCGCTGGCGAGGCGCTGCCGATGCTGGTGCTGCTCGGCGGCCAGCCGCTGGCCGGCGCCGGCGTCGAGGTCGGCAACCTCGACGACGTCATTCCGGAGGACAAGATCGTGCGCCACACCACCAACGCCGCGGGCATCGCCCTGGTCACGCTGCGGCCCGGCGGCCTGAACGTCGTCGCCGTCGGCGCCGAACGGCCCAACGACGGCAGCCTGCTCCCGCGCGAGCGGGTCGGCGGTGCCGACCGCCTGGCCCTGGTCGCGACCTTCACGTGGGTGCGGCCATGATCCGCAAGCGTCAGGTTCTTGGGCTGGCCCTGGCCCTGGTGGCCAGCGTCGTCTGGGCCCACGGTGGCCACCCGGTGGTCGAAGGCGAAGGCCCGGGCACGGCCTTCCTCAACGGCTTCGTGCATCCGTTCGGCGGTGCCGACCACGTGGTGGCGATGGTCGCGGTCGGCCTCTGGGGCGCGGTGCTGGGCGTGCCGGCGCTGTGGCTGCTGCCGGTGGTGTTTCCGCTGGTGATGGCGCTGGGGGGCGCGGCCGGTGTGCTGGGTGCGGTGTTGCCGGGCGTGGAGATCGGCATCGCCGTGTCGGGCGTGGCGCTGGGCGCCGCGGTGGCACTGAAGTGGCGGGCCCCGCTGCTCGTCGCGGCGGTGATGGTCGGGGTGTTCGCGGTCTTCCACGGCCACGCGCACGGCACCGAGTTGCCCGATGCCAACCACCCGCTGGCCTACAGCGTGGGCTTCGTCATCGCCACCGGGCTGCTGCACCTGGCCGGGGTCGCGCTCGGCATGCTGGCGCGCTGGCCGCAGGGCTGGGTGCTCATCCGCACGACCGGGGTGGCCATCGCGGCGGTTGGGCTGTGGTTCCTGCTGCGCGCGGTGTGACGGCCGTCGGCCACGCGTCCCGCGGGGCGGCGCTCGCCGCCTGGGTCCTGGTCACGCCCGCCGCGCAGGCCCATGGCGAGCGCTTGCCGGGCAGCCCGTGGATCGAAGGCGCCAAGAGCCTGTTGCAGGACCCGTCGTGCCTGTTGCTGCTGCTGGCGCTGGCCTTGCTGCTGGCCCAGCACGATGCCCTGGCGCGGCGTCGCGCAGGGCCGGTCGTGGTGGGCAGTCTGGCCGCTGGGGCGGTGGCCGCTGCACTGGGCGCTGGGGCCGACCTGACGCTCCCGCTGCTGGCGATGACGATCCTGGCCGGTGGCTGGGTGGCCTGGGCCCGGGGCTCTCCGCAGGCGACGCCCGAGTCCGCGGCTGCAGCTCCAACGCAGGGGCCCTGGCCCGACATCGCCCGGGCGGCCCTGCTGGCCGTGGGAATACTGGGCGTGATGCTGATGCAAGCACCGGCCGAGACCGCGTCGGCGAGCGAACGCCTGGGCTGGATCGCAGGCGTGGTGCTCGCCGCGGCGCTGCTGTCCGGCAACACGCTCGGCCTCGTTCTGGCGCTGCTGGGCCGCCGACCGGGCCTGGTCAGGCGCATGCTGCTGCGCGTCGCCGGTTCCTGGATCGCCACGGCGGCCATCCTGGTGCTGGTGCTGGAGATCAGCCGGCGCGGGTGAGCGGCGAAGGGAACCGCGTCATCGGCGCCGGCGAGGCCAGTCACCCCAAGCTCGAACCTGCCGTCAGATCAGGTTGCAGGCCGCACCTTCAAAGCGCAGGATCGTGTTGGCGCAGGTGCCCGGCAGCTGGTGCTCGGAATTGCCCTTGAAGACACCCGCGCCGGTGGTGGCCAGGTTACCGCCGGCTTGCTCCTTCGCGTTGCCTTCGAAGAAGCCATTGACCTGCGCGCTGACGCTGCCGCCGTCGTATTCCTCGACGTCGCCCTTGAACGACATGCCGAAGTTGACGGTGATGTTGACGTTGCCGGCACCGGTCTCGAAGACGCTGCCTTCGAAGTTCCCGGCCAGGGCGTTGATCGTCACGCCGCCGGTGCCGTTCTCGTAGACGTCGCCCTTCACCAGCCCGGGCGTGTCGACGGTGACATTGACCGAACCATCGCCGTTCTCCTCGATCAGGCCCTCCAGCCGGGCGCCACCGCGCACCGAGATGCCGCCGGCGTCGGCTTCGGTCACGTCGCCGCCGACCGAAGCGCCTCGCAGGATCATGATGTCACCGGCACCGTCCTCGGAAGCGCCGCCGTTGATGCGCCCGCGGATCACCAGGCCGCCTTCGCCGGTCTGCGTGATGTTGCCGTTGACGTTGCCCATCGGGCCGACCGTGCAGCTCACGCCGATGGCGATGACGTCGTCGTTGACGAAGCTGTTGATCGTGTTGTTCGGGAAGCTGCTGCAGGACACGGCAGCCATCGCGTGGCCGACAAGGCCCAGGCTGAGCAGGGCGCCGGTGATCAGGGTACGCATGAAGTTCTCCTTTGGGTTGAAAAGGCCGCAATCGCGACCCCAACCCACAGAGCAGTGAACTTCAGCTTCCGTACATCGGGCCTGTACGGGTGGGCTGGCCACGGTCACCGCGCCAGCAAGGGATTGCGCGCGGCACGGCCCAGGCTCATGCCCACCGCCACCATGCGCAGCATGTCGGCCGCCGAGCGGCGCAGCAGCTTGCCGGCGTCGGCGATGGCCTGCTCCAGCGTGCAGGGGCGGCTGAGCATGCTGGCAAATGCGTCGATGCCGTGATTCAGGTTGATCTCGACACCGCGGCCGATGGTGCCCGTCAAGGCAATGACGGGCAGGCCGCGCTTCTTCGCGCGGGAAGCCACCTCGGCCGGTACCTTGCCGAAGGGCGTCTGGTCGTCCAGGCTGCCTTCGGCGGTGATGACGAGGTCGGCCTCGGCAATCAGGCGATCGAGTTCCAGGTACTGCATGACGATGTCGAAACGCGGGTGCAGCCGGCCACCCAGCAGCGCCGCAAAGCCGACGCCCAGGCCGCCCGACGCGCCCGTGCCAGGCTGCAGGCCCCAGGCCCTGCCGGTGGCCTGCGCAATACACGCCGCCCACTGCTCGAGCGCTTGTTCCAGCATCACCACCTGCTCGGGCGTGGCACCTTTCTGCGGGCCGAACACGCGCGCCACGCCGCGCGGGCCGAGCAGCACGTTGTGCCAGTTCACGGCGGCGTCGAGCTGCACGCGGGCCAGGCGCGGGTCCAGGCCCGACAGATCGATGCGGTGCAGGCGCAGCAACTCGCCACCGCCTGAGCCAAGCTCCAGCCCCTGCGCGTCGAGCAGCTTCGCGCCGAGCGCCTGCACCATGCCGGCGCCCCCGTCGTTGATGCCCGAGTCGCCACAGCCCAGCAGCACGCGCGTAGCGCCGGCGTCCAGTGCGGCACGGAGCAACTGGCCCACGCCGAAGCTGGTGGTGAGCATGGGGTTGCGCTGGTCGCGCGGCACCAGGCGCAGACCAGCGGCTGCCGCCATTTCGACCACGGCCGTGCGGCGGGCATCGCCGCCCAGCATCCCGAAGAACGCCTGCACCGGCAGGCCCACCGGGCCGGTCACACGCACCGGGCAGATGCGGCCGCCCGTGGCGTTCACGAGCGCCTGGGTGAAGCCTTCGCCGCCGTCGGCCATCGGCAGCTTGATGACGCGTGCACCGGGCATGGTGTCGGCCACGCCTTCGGCGATGCGGTCCGCCACTTCCTCGGCGCTGAGGCTTTCCTTGAAGCCGGAGGGCGCGATCAGCACGGTCAGCGCAGCGGGGTGCGGGGCAGAGGTCTTCATCGTGTACTCCAGGGGTCTGCGGCCATGTGGCCGTTGTGTGACAGAGCCGTTTGGCACCTAGGGAATACGCGAGGCCGGCCGTTCCAGGTCAATCAGTTGCAACCGCCGTTACAACATCGGGCCATAACAGCGGGCCACAACAGCAGGCGTTTCAGCCCAACCCCTGCCGCGGCCACACCACGAGCGTGAACAGCACGAGCAGCAGCCACAGCCCCGGCAGCAGCGCCAGGCTCAGGCGGGCCAGGTCGCGCGGGCCGTAGTGCTCGCGGTCCTCACCCGCAAACATGGCCACAGGCTTGGCGCTGACCATCAGCGTCTGGCAGAAGCCGCTGCCCACGGCCAGCATGAACACCAGCAGCCCCGGGTGGTAGCCGGCCGCGACGAATGGCAAGGCCACGGCCGGAATCAGCACCGTGGCGCGCGCGGTGCGCGACGTCACCACCAGATGCGCCAGCAGCGCCAGCGCCGCGGCAATGCCCACGCCCGCCACCGGGTGCAGGCGGGCCAGCGGCACCGCCGTCACCAGTGCACCGGCCAGCCCTTGCGCGGCACCACTTTCCACCAGCGCTTCACCCATGATGAGCGTGGCGGCCATGAAGATGACGAGGTTCCACTCGACCTTCTTCAGTGCCGCCTTCAGGTCGCAACCCGTCAGCGGCTTGACCGTGGCCAGCAAGGCGCCGCACAGGGCCACCATGGGCGCTGGCACGCCGTGCCAGGCCACCGTGGCCCAGGCCAGCAAGGTGGCCGTCGTGATGCCCACGATGGCCCACTGCGCGCGGCTGAGCGGGCCGGTTTCAGGCGGCGGCAGCGTGATGTGCTGCCCACGTTCTTCACGGCGAAGGTACAGCAGGATGATCAGCTCGCAGGCCAGCAGGCTGGACAGCAGCCCGAACGGCCCGGCCAGCCACAGCCAGCCGAGGAAGTCCGGCACCGGGGTCCCGAGGCGGTGCATGAAGTCCAGCGCCACGAGGTGCGCGCCGGCACCCAGCAACGAGACGCAGGCCGACAGCAGGATCACGCTGGGAAAGAGCAACGCAAGGGCCCGCACCAGGCGCGGCTGCGCCAGCGCGTGCGCGAGCGCCAGGAACACCGGCAGCAACAAGGCCGCACGGCCCGACGTGGAAGGCAGCACCAGCGCGGTGGCGGTGATGATCCACGTCAGCCGGCGCAGCAGCGCCGCGGGCGTCGCAGCGCCGGCCACGACGGCCAGCGCCCAGCGCTGCGCCACGCCACTGGCCTGCAGGACAGCGGCCAGGATGAAGGCCCCGATCAGCAGCCAGATGAAGTCGTCACCCAGGCCGGCGTAGAAGTTCTGCAGCGTTGTGGCGCCTGCGGCCAGCAAGGCCAGGGCAGCGGCCAGGGCCACGGGGGTCTCGTCCAGGTCGAGCACCGTCCACGCGACGATGGCGGCGACGAACACCAGCAGGGCCCCGCGGGCAGCGAGCGCCAGCGACGGCAGGCCCAGGAAGACGCCCGCCGCCGCAGCGGCCAGCAAGGCCAAGGTGACGAGCCAACGGACAAGGGTGGACATGAGGCAAGGCCGCGGCGGGCCGGAAGACGCGGTCTGGCAACGAGAGGCGCCGATGGACGACAACAGACGCCAGCCCGGCGTCAAGGTCACCGCGTTCAACGCCAGCCCAGGACCTCGTGCCCGCGGTTCTCCAGGCAGCCTTCAACGTACTTCTGGTAGACCTCGTCGCCCTCGTTCCAGTCCAGCAGAAGCTTGGTCGCCATGCCGGCTGCGCCGCCGGCCGCCGCGCCGCGCGCACGCTCCCATGCGCCCTTGCTGTTGCTCACCACCGAGCCCACGGCCGTGGCAACGAAACCGATGGCACCCGTGGAACCCACCTTCTGCGCCACCTTCTGCGTGCCTTGGGTGCCCTGCATGCCATTGCGGCCGACGCGGACATCGGCCTGGCGGCTGCATTCGCCCAGGTCCTTGCGGGTGCGTTCGTTGAGTTCGATGGAGTCGGTCTTCTTCGAGTAGATGACCGGCTGCGTGGTGGCGCAGGCGGTCAGTCCAAGGACCATCAGCAGGACGGCGGCGCTGCCGGCGCGGCGCGGCCAGGTGCGTCTGGGGGGAACTGGGGTCGACATGTGCGGATTCCTTTGGTGTGCTGATGCATCCGGGGCCGTGAAAGGCTCCCGATGCCTGCACAGAGCGCCGATCCGGCGGGCCGATACGTCGCGGCCTGTCTGTCAGCAATTGCCCGTCAGCACTTGCCCGTCAGCACTGACCGGTCAGCGCTGGCCCGGTCGTCGCGTCAGCAGATACAGCAGCGGCCCGAAGCTGCCTGTGGCCAATGTCAGCAGCAGCCAAGGCCACGGACGGCGGCCCGAGGCCCGCGCATCGCGCCACATCCACACGCAGAACAGCAGCAGCGCAATGACCAGGTCCGCCAGCACCTGCATGCCCGCGGTGTTCTGCAACTGCCAAGCGAACAAACCGATCACACCGTGCTGCCACACGGCAACCGTCGTGAGCGCGCCAAAGGCGATGAGGACGACGATCAGCAGCGGGCGGGTCATGAACACTTCCAGTCGGGGTGTTGGCGAGGCACCGTATGCTGAAATGCCGACCGACCGGGGTCGATGACCTGGCAGGTCAACGGCGCAACGCCGAGTGCGGTCGCCGGGTCCGCAGCAGGTGCTGATCTGCGGGTTCGGTCTGCCCTCCCCCACCCCCTTCTCGCATCACGCCTTGGCAAGACAGACGACATGCTCGAACCCTTGATGATCGCGCTGGCCTTCGCCGCCGGTTTTGGCGCGCAACTGGTGCGGCTGCCGCCGCTGATCGGCTTTCTCGCCGCCGGCTTCGTGCTCAATGCGCTGGGCTTCGAGCGCACGGCCACGCTGGACACCATTGCCAACCTGGGGGTCACGCTGCTTCTGTTCACCATCGGCCTGAAGCTGGACATCCGCACGCTGATGCGCGGCGAGGTCTGGGGCTCGGCGACGCTGCACATCGTCGGCTCGACGCTGATGTTCGCGGCCGTGCTGTTCGTGCTGAAGTCGCTGGGCCTGGCCATGGCCAGCGGGCTGGGCTGGACGGCGATGGTGCTGCTGGGCTTCGCACTCAGCTTCTCGAGCACGGTCTTCGCCGTCAAGGTGCTCGAGGAACGCAGCGAACTCGGCTCGCTGTACGGGCGCATCGCGGTGGGCATCCTGGTGATGCAGGACGTGTTCGCGGTGATCTTCCTCAGCGCCACCAGCGGCAGCCTGCCCAGCCCCTGGGCGGTGTGCCTGGTGCTGCTGTGGCCCGCAGCCAAGCTGATGAAGCTGATGCTCGACCGGGTCGGCCACGGCGACCTGCAGGTGCTGTACGGTGCCTTCCTGTCGCTGGTGGTGGGCTACGCGCTGTTCGAGGCCGTCGGCGTCAAGGGAGACCTGGGCGCCCTGATCATCGGCATGCTGCTGGCGTCGCACCCGTCCACTGCCGGGCTGGCCAAGTCGCTGTTCCACCTGAAGGAGCTGTTCCTGGTGGGCTTCTTCCTCAGCGTGGGCCTCGGTGCCCTGCCCGACATGGGCATGGTGGCGATGGCGCTGCTGCTGCTGGTGCTGCTGCCGCTGAAGAGCGCGCTGTACTTTGCGGTGCTGATGCCGTTCCGGCTGCGCACACGCACCGGCGTGCTGGCCACGCTGTCGCTCACCAACTACTCGGAGTTCGGCCTCATCGTCGCGGCCATCGCCGCCACCGCCGGCTGGTTGTCCGACGAGTGGCTGGTCGTCATCTCGCTGGCCGTGGCGGGCAGCTTCGTGCTCGCCGCGCCTCTGAACGCGGCCAGCGAACGCATCTACACGCGGCTCAAGGGCCCGCTGTCCCGGTTCGAGGCGCGCTCACTGATGGCGGCCGACCAGCCCATCGCCATCGAGCAGGTCGACGCCGTGGTGCTGGGCATGGGCCAGATCGGCAGCGGCGCCTACCTACGGCTGACCCAAGGTCACGGCCTGAAGGTGCTGGGCGTGGACAACAACCCCGACAAGCTGGCCGCGCATCGGGCCGCCGGGCGCCAGGTGATCCAGGGCGACGCGGTGGACTCCGACTTCTGGGACAAGCTCGTCATCTGTCCTTCAGTGAAGCTGTTGCTGCTCGCCATGCCGGGGCACGCCGGCAACGTCTATGCGCTGCAGCAGTTGAAGAACCGTGCCTTTGCCGGCCGTATCGCCGCCATCGTGAGCTACCCGGAGGAGATCGAGGTGCTGCGGGGACTGGGTGCCGACGCGGTGTTCCATGTCTACGACGAGGCCGGAGGCGCATTCGCCGACGACGCGCTGGCGGGCCTGCAGCACGCCACGGGATGACGGCCGGACTCAGGTTCCGAAGCGGTCGGGCTGCACCTGCGTGACCTCGGCACGCACGAAGCTCTGCGTCGATTGCAGGAAGTCCCAGCGCTCGATGACGCACGAAGCCCCCGCTTCAGGAGCACCACGAACCTGGGCCGAACCCCCGCCGACGGCCGCGCCCCAACGCACCAGGTTCACCGAGTTGGGCGCCTCCGGGCGGGTGCGCGAGGACACAGCCGTGCCCGCCTGCACCACCCACAGCCGCCGCGCCAGGCCTTGCAGTGCCAGCGTGTAGGGCAGATGGATGTGCCCCCCCATCACCAGGTCTGCACCCGCGGCTGACCACGTCTGCGTGGCGGCACGGTGGCCCCGCAGGAGATTGGGCCGGTCCAGGTTCAGGGTCACCGCCGCCGGCTGGTGCACGACCACCACGCGCAACTGCTCCGGGCTGGCAGCGACCAACCGATCGGCGACACGATCGATCTGGGCTGCCGACACCTCACCGTTCTTGTGGCGCCAGGGGCGCGTGGTGTTGACGCCGATGACCAGGAGGTCGCTCGACGAGTGCACCGGCTCCAGCCCAGGCCCGAAGACCGCGCCATAGCGTGCGTAGGGCCGGGTCAGGCGTGACCAGAGATCGAACAGCGCAATGTCGTGGTTGCCGGGGATCGCCAGCACCGGCGCGTCGAGGCGTTCGACGAAGGCCTTCGCGGCCAGAAACTGGTCCGGGCGCGCGCGCTGCGTGATGTCTCCCGACAACACCACCAAGTCCGGCCGCTGCTGGGCGGCCAGTGCGACCACGGCCTCGACCACCGGCGGCCTTTCGGTGCCGAAGTGGGTGTCGGAGACGTGCAGCAGGACACTCATGCCGCAGCCCATCTCGCAGCGGCTGCCTTCGCCGAGACTGCGGCCTGGAGCAGGTACAGGGGCTTGTCCAGCACGCGAATGTCGATGGGTGCGCGCATGCGTGCCACCTCGCCGTCGAACGCGACCGTGACCTCTTTCCGTCCGGCGGCCAGCCTGGGCTTGACCACCATGTGCTGGAACTCGAAGCTCTCCACGCCTGCGGCCTCGCCCAGCCTGCCCATCGCCCCGTGCAGCATCAGCCCGATCATCGACAGCGTGCCGATGGGGCGCAGCATCAGCGCGGCCATGCTGCCGTGGCCGGGCGTGCCGGCCAGGGTGTCCTCGGGCTCGGCACCGAACTGTTCCAGCTGCAGCCGGTTGTTGCCGATGAACAGCGTCAAGGTCTGCACATCCCTCACGGTGGCACCCATCTCGATGTGCAGGCGAAGGCGGCGTTGGGCCCGAAGCAGCGTCGCGCAGGCGGCCACAAACGCCACCCAGCGGCTGCGGCCGAAGCGGGCCTTGTAGGCCTCGCGGTCCCGCAGGAGTTCGGGGTAGACACCCAGGCTGGCGTTGACCAGGAACACGCGGTCATTGATGGCCGCCACCTGCACCGGCAGCGGGCTCGCCTCCAGCACCAGACGCACCGCGGCGGCTGGTTCGGTCGGTATGCCGTGCGTCCTGGCGAAATAGTTGAAGGTGCCGTAGGGAACGATGCCCATGGCACACCCCACGACGTGTGCGGCCTGCGCCACCGTGTTGAGCGTGCCGTCGCCACCGACGGCGACCACGGCCGTGCGTTGGGCCAGGGCCTGGGCCGCAGCCTGTTGCGCCACGTCACTCAGTTCGGCGGGGCTGCAGAACAGCAGCTTCCCCTCGCGCCCACCCAGTCGCAACGCGGCTTCGATGACGCTGCGCTTGGCCGCCGCGTCGCTGCTGCCCGACGCCGCATTGACCACAAACAGCAGCGGCGCCGCCGGATCGAGCTCGGGGGCAACGGCAATGGCCATGGGCAAGCGGGAGGTCCTTGGGTCGGCCGGTGGTCGCCAAACCCTCAAGTCTGCAGCCGAAGTCGCGACCCATGTGCAGATTTTTCCGATGTTCGAGTGTGCAAAGGACTGCTGTTCCAGCGTCTCACGGTGCCGCACATTCCCGCCTCCCCTCAACCGACGGAGATCCAAGATGCAAGTGCTCTTCAAGTCCCGCTACCCTCAAGCCACCGACTTGCGCGACCTGACCGAACGCCGCGTGCGCTTCGTGCTGCGACGCATGGGCTGGCGGGTACCGCGCGCTGAAGTGCACATGTCGGACGTCAACGGACCGCGTGGCGGTATCGACAAGCGCTGCCAGGTCGAACTCCGAACGGACGGCGCCGGTTCGGTGGTGGTCTCCTCCGTGGCCAGCGACTGGCGCACGGCCCTCGACAACGCGCTGGCGCGCGCTGCGCGCTTCGTCATGCGTCTGTGGCGCCGCGGGCACGACGCCCGCCGCCTGCGCAAACGCTTCGACAGCCACGAAGGCTGAGGCCGGGACAGGGGCTCATGACCCCACGCTTGGCCATGTCGCGTCGCGGCGCCGTGGCGCCTTACTCGGTCCCGCCCACCACCGCCAGCCCCTCGGTGCGCCAGCGCAGCATGCCGCCGGCCAGGTTGGCCACGCTGGCAAAACCTGCGCGTTGCAGAAGCACAGCGGCCTGGGCCGAGCGTGTGCCGGATCGGCACACGGTGACGACCGGACGTGCCGCATCGATCTGGCCCACGCTCGCGCTCAGTTCGGCCAGCGGAACCAGCACCGCGCCCGGGATGTGGCCCAAGGCGTCGGTGAACTCGGACCGTTCGCGAACGTCGAGCAGCTGCACCTCGGCAAGTCGCTCCTGCAAGGCCGTGGGCTCGATCTCCCACAGCCCGCCGAAGGTGTAGTTCAGCGACGCCCAGTCGGGGTCGGCAACGGCGGACGCCGCGTCGCCTTCAGGCCGGCCGCAGCGCAGGTTGGCGGGTACGGCGATGGCGATCAGCTTGGGGTGCGGCAGGCCCAACGCGTCCATGTAGCCGGCGAAATCGGACTCGTTGGAGTCACCCCCCAGGCGCGGGTTGAAGCGCCGCTCCTCGGCCACGCTGGTCACCGTCTGGCCCTTGTAGTCGTGCCCGGGGTAGAGCAGGCAGGCGGCGGGCAACGAGAAGATCCTCTCGTGCACCGACCGGTACAGGCGCACCGCACTGCCCTGCTGGAAGTCGGTACGGCCGCAGCCGCGGATCAGCAGGCTGTCCCCGGTGAAGGCCATGCCCTGATCGTCGAGCACAAAGCTCATGCAGCCGTCGGTGTGGCCCGGTGTCGC
>Ga0315902_10009413_pt1 | contig 13077 bp, 12 predicted proteins | sample LakEriMetagenome_9_FD_203523 | JGI IMG/M metagenome (GOLD analysis project Ga0315902, IMG submission 203523) | Freshwater fungal communities from buoy surface, Lake Erie, Ohio, United States - Buoy 12 MA117 | ecosystem: Environmental > Aquatic > Freshwater > Lake > Lake biofilm | place: USA... | reverse complement strand
CAGCTCGCCAACGCAACTCATGGGGCGCTCGTGCGTATTACTGTTCCGATCCCCCAGCTGTCGTGATGCCATGACCTCCGCACATCCCACCGGGCCAATTCGCGTGCTCCTCGCCGACGACCACGCGCTCGTCCGCGAGGGGCTGCGCTATGTGCTGGACGCGGATCCCGGGATCGAAGTCGTGGCGGAAGCCGCCAACGGTCGTGTGGCCGTCGAGCTGGCTGTCATGCACCGACCGGATATCGTCGTTCTCGATATCACGATGCCGGAGGAGAATGGGCTCAGGGCCGCGGCACGCCTGCGCGAGCTGATCCCCGACATCCGGATCCTGATGCTCAGCATGCACGAGCAGACCGAGTATGTGCGCGAGGGATTGCGGCTCGGTATTGACGGCTATCTGCTGAAGGATTCCGCGGGTGAGGAATTGCGTACGGCCATCCGGACGGTGTACGACGGCGGGACGTTCTTCAGTCCCGCCATCGCGCAGCGCATCGCGAGTGCCAATGACGTTCAGGTGTCGCCGACGTCACCGCTCTCCGTGCTGACGCCGCGGGAGATCGATGTGCTGGGCGGCGTGGCGCGCGGCTTGACCAACAAGGCCATCGCCGCGGAATTGGGAATCAGTCGCCGCACCGTGGAAGCGCATCGCGAGGCCCTCATGCGCAAGCTGCAGATCCACTCGGTCGCGGGGCTGACGCGCTTGGCCCTCGAAGTGGGGTTGGTCGCGGATGCGTGACGCGATCGCGAACGCACGGCGTGGCGTCCTGCTGCTCGTGGTGCTGGCGGCGTGCACGCCAACCCGATCGGTGCTGCGCCGCGCAGTCTCTCGTTCGGTGCAATCCGTGTTCGTGGATCGATCGGTCGCGCAGGACACCATGTCGGCCACGAGTGCGCCGGATTCAACGCCGCCAGCAGGTGTCACCACCCTACCGGCACTGGTCGTCGCTCCGGACGAGGTGGTCCGTACCGCCGTCGCCGTGTTCGGGGATTCCGTGCTGCATCCGGTGGACTCGTCGGTGGCCGTGGATGCGAACGCAGCGGCGATGGCGAATGAGGAACCATCCTGGGATCTCGACGTCCGCTCCTTCGAAACGCACGATCGGGTGGCGCACTACGTGGCGCTGTTCACGAACCGCGCGCGCGAAACCTTCAGTGCACGGCTTTCGCGCGGCACGCGCTATGAAGCGATGATCCGTGCCAAGTTGCGGGCTGGGGGATTGCCGGAGGATCTGCACTATCTCGCGTTGGTCGAGAGTGGTTATGACCCGCACGCCTATTCGCGTGCGGCCGCCGTCGGCATGTGGCAATTCATGAGCAGTACCGCACGTGCCGTGGGACTCCGCGTCGATTGGTGGGTCGATGACCGCCGTGACCCGGCGCGTTCGACGGATGCGGCCGTGCGGTTCCTCGACTATCTCCAGAAGCAGTACGGCTCGTGGTACCTCGCCGCCGCGGCGTACAATGGTGGGCCGGGGCGCGTGGCGCGCGGTCTCACACGGTTTGCGGATGAGCTGGAAGGGCGCGATGGAGAAGAACGCTTCTTCGCGCTCGCGGAGCAGAATTATCTGCGGGCCGAAACGAAGAATTACGTGCCGCAGCTGATTGCGGCGGCGCTCGTCGCGAAGATGCCGGCGAAGTACGCCTTACGGTACGACACGCTCTCGGCCTATGCCTATGACAGCGTGCGCGCGCTCCCCGGCACGCCGCTGGGGTTGCTCGTCACCCGCGGCGGGCTGCCGGATAGCGCCGTCCGCACGCTCAATCCATCGATTCTGCGCGGCATCACCCCGCCAGATGCTCCCACGTGGCTACGCGTACCCAACGGCGACGGCCTGCGTGTGCAGACGATCCTCGATGGGTTGCGCGATGACGAACGCGTTGGGTATCAGACCCTCACGCTCCGCGGCAGCCGGACGACCTGGCGCGACCTCACGGAGCGATTCGGTGTGGGCGAGCGCCAGCTGCGATGGTTCAATCCGGGGGCGCGACTCACGAAGGGGCGCCTCGCGGCCGGGCAAACCATCCGGATCCCCGATTCGCTCACAATTCGCTATGCGCTCGGGATTCCGGATCCCTCGATCGAGCGGTACGGCGGCGGGAATGCGCGGACGTTGTCGGCGCGCGGTGTCCATGTGGTGCGCCGCGGTGAAACGTTGGGGAGCATCGCTCGACGGTACGGCATAAGCGAGCGGCAGCTTCGCACGCTCAATGGCCTCCGGAGCAGTCGGCTGTTGGCTGGTCAGTCGTTGCAGGTGCGTACCGGGCAACGATCGACCACGGCTCGGGGCGCGAAGGGGGCATCAACGACGTCCGCCAAGGGGAAAGCCACCAAGGCGAAATCGACCAAGGCGAAATCGACCAAGTCGAAATCCCCTAAAGGGAAATCCACGAAGGCGAAATCTTCCAACGCGAAAGGCGCACCGAAATCCTCGTCGGCCAGGAAAACCGCCGCGAAGAAAACGTCCTCGACTGCCAAGCCGGCGTCGAAGAGCAAAGCGCCGCCCAGGAAGAACGCGCGTTAGTCGACGTTAGTCGAGGATGCCGCGGCCGCGGTAGCCGCGCGTGACCAGCTGCTCGTAGCCGTTGGCTGGATCCTCGCCGAGCGAGAGCGCCTTCTGCACCGCCACGGGCCCGCGGTTGTACACCAGCAGGGCGAGCCGAAGGTCTCCGCGGTACTCGGTGACGAGGCGTCGGAGATAGCGGAAGCCGATCCGCAGGTTCACGTCCGGATTCAGCAGCTCTTCGCGGGTGATGTTCCGGTCGAAGAGGCGCGCCGTACTCAGCATGACCTGGGTCAAGCCGATCGCCCCAGCCGGGCTCACCGCTTTGCTGAAGAACTCACTTTCCACGCGCACCAGACGGAATCCCAGCTCCGGCTCGATCCCCTCGGCGATCGCCGCATCGTGAATGCGACGGGCCAGCTCGGGACGGACGCGATACTGGCTGCTGAGCCGATAGATGAGGTTCCACCGGCGCATGGTCTCGCGCCGCTCCTGCTGCTGCGCCGCCGTCAGGAAGGGCAGCGAGGGGGCCGTGGTGGTCTTGTTCCGGCGCAATACTTCGCCGGCGGGACGCCAGAACGGCTGATCGGCGAGGGCCGATGGCTTGGTATGACTGGGGCCTCGCCGCACCGGGAACTCGGAGGGCGCCCCATCCGGCACCACAGGGACCGACCGCTCGGGGCGGGCCAGCACCGCGAGAAGGAACACGCAGACCGTCGCTGTACCGACCTTCTTGAGGCGACGCTTGGCGAGCCGACGGTACATCTGTCGGCGTCGAGCCACGGCGTCGCAGCTCGGTACAGGGGCGAACGGATGCATATCCCTCCTGGTTGAGTCACTCCGGAGCGCGGGTGAAATCACCTTTCGTGCCACCGCGCTTCTCGCGAAGCACGATATCCGAAATCACCATCGTCCGGTCCAAAGCCTTGGCCATGTCGTACACCGTGAGCAGGGCCACAGTTGCAGCGGTCAAGGCTTCCATTTCCACCCCAGTCTGCGCGGTGGTCCTGGCGAATCCCTCCACTCGGCAACCGGGGAGGGATGCATCAAGGCTAACCGTCACATGGACGCTCGACAACGGCACGGGGTGACATAGCGGTATGAGGGTGGCCGTCTGCTTCGCGGCCTGCATTCCGGCGAGACGAGCAACTGGAATGACGTCACCTTTCTTCAAGCTGTTGTCACGTATGGCTTTATAGGTGTCCTCCGACATGCGGATCGAGCCGGTCGCCACCGCCTCTCGGGTGGTGACCGGCTTGTCGCTGACGTCCACCATTCGGAAGGTCCCCCCCGGGTCCACATGGGTCAGGGTAGACGGCGAGGCATCGGCATCGGGGTGGTCGGGCATGAGCAGAGGGCAGGTCAGGGGTGCAGCACGCGGTGCAGATCGCGAAGGAGCGACGCGGTCAATAGGTTCGGGGCGACATTCCGTTGGGTCAGCTCACGGACCTGTTCCACCACCGGGAGCGCCAACGTCGTGCGGCGGGCTTCGACCTCGCGCCCGGCTTCGATCAGGTGCCGAGTTCGGCCATGGAGCAGCTCGGTGAGGGCATCGAGCACATCACTGAATGCACCCCGGGCCCCCGCCACCCCCTGCTTGGCTGCGACCTTCGTACGGATGGCGACGCCGTCCGGTGTGGCAGGCTGGAGCGCCGCTTCAAGGAGTGTCCTGGCCGACGCATAGGTCGCTCGCAGGTCGTCCACGGACAACAGTGCACCCGGCGCGCCCCGCATCTGCGCCAGCGCTTCATCCCGCGTGCCCTTCCAATGCCGGGCGACCGCGGCATCATCGAGGAACGCGTCACAATCCTCTCGGGATACCGGCGGTACGCGGACGGTCACGACCCGCGACTTGATGGTCGGGAGCAACAGCCCAGGCTCGCTGGAGGTCAGCACCAGCCGCACGGCGGCCGGCGGCTCTTCCAGCAGCTTGAGAAAGGTGTTGGCCGCTTCGGGGGACGCTGACTGCGATACCATCCGCTCTGCATCCCCCAGGACGAAGACCTGGACGGACGACATCGCGGGGCGCTTGGTGGCCCATTTGACCACCGCCTTCATGGTATCCAGGAAGAGGGCGCTGGTGCGATCGCTGGCCTTCCACAGCCCGTCCGCCTCCATCCGTTCGGCGGCGGCCTCACGCAGATCGTCCTTCACCTCGTCCGCATCGCGGTCGGTCTCCAGATCCTTGCGGAGCTGCGGGAAGACCCAGTGGAGGTCGGGGTGTACCATGGTCATGGCGTACCGGCAGCTCTTGCAATCGCCGCAGGGCTCGAGCGCGCCGCCAGTCATGGCTCGCTCGCACAGCAGATACTGCCCCATCCAGAGGGCGAGGCGCTGCTTGCCAATGCCACGTCTCCCCGTCAGCAGCAGACTCGACGGCAGGGAGCCATCGAGCGCGGCGGAAGCGAGTCGCTGCCGGACGTCGTGATGCCCATAGAGCGGACGATGCGCCATGCCACCAATATAGTAGGATGCGACCGACCCTCTTCGATCCTTCGCGCGCCCGCGCCCTGTGCGCGGCGCTTCTTGTCCTCGCGGCGCCCGCCATGGCCCAGCCCACCCGCGCCCGCGCCATCGGCCTGGCGCCCGGGATCTTTACGCCGGGACCGTACAACGCAATCACCGATGTGGCAGGCGTGCGCGTGGGGCACGCCACCATGACCGGCGGTGACTCGGTGCGCTCCGGGGTCACGGCCATCATGCCGCACCCCGGTGATCTGTATCGCGATCGGGTGCCGGCGGCGCTGCACGTCGGCAATGGGTTCGGCAAGCTGCTGGGCGTGACACAGCTGCGCGAACTCGGCGAACTCGAAACGCCGATCCTGCTCACCTGCACGCTGTGCATCTGGCAGGCGGGTGATGCGCTCGCCCAATGGATGTTGGCCAAACCGGAAAATGGCGGCGTCCGTTCGATCAATCCGGTAGTTGGTGAAACGAATGACGGACAGCTGAATGCGACGCGGCAGCGCCCGGGTCTCGCCGAGGCGGTGCGCAGCGCCTTGGCCGCCGCCAGCGATGGCCCCGTCGCCGAAGGGAGCGTCGGCGCCGGCCACGGCACGGTGATGTTCGGATGGAAAGGTGGGATCGGTACCGCCTCGCGGCGGTTGCCGGCGTCACTCGGCGGCTACACCGTCGGCGTGCTGGTGCAGGGGAATTACGGTGGTGTCCTCCAGATGGCCGGCGTCCCGGTCGGGCCATTGCTCGGTCGCTATGCGTTCCAGCGGGACGTCGCACCGGCCAAGCGCACGATTCCCCCTGGCGATCCGCAGGCGGAGCATGGCGATGGGTCGTGCATGATCGTCGTGGCGACCGACGCGCCGATCCTCGCGCGTAATCTCGAACGATTCGGGGCCCGGGCGATCATGGGACTGGCGCGCACCGGGTCGAGCGCATCGAACGGATCCGGCGATTATGTACTCGCCTTCTCGACGGCGCCCCGTGTCCGACGTTCCCCAGATGCGGCCATGACCACCAACGATGAATTGGGGAACGACGCCATGAGTGCGCTCTTCCAGGCGGTCACCGAGGCAACAGAAGAGGCGCTGTATAACGCGATGCTGATGGCGACACCGGTCGAGAGTCGCGCTGGGCGCGTCATGCCGCTGCCGGTAGACTCCGTCCGACAGCTATTGCGCGCACGCGGAATCAACTGACCAGGTCGGACCAGACCGCGCCGGCGGTGGCGCGTCCACCCGCGCCGGGGCCTTCGAAGATCAGGGCCCCCGCCGAGACGCTTTCCACGACGATCCGATTGCTCGGGCCGGCCACGCGTGCCCACGCCTCCGTCCCATCCACGCGCGTGGGTTCGATACGGCCGTGCACACCGGACGCGTCGCGCCAACAGGTGGCGATCAGTTTCACGCGATCGCCTTCGGCGGCAACCTGAGTAGCCCACACGCCAACGGCGTCATCGAGCCCACGCCGTTCCACCGTGAGTGCGGCCGGCTCTACACCGAATGCGAGCCACGCGAGGACACGCAGTTTGTCCTCAGCGTCCTGACCATTCAAATCGCGCGTCGGATCCGCTTCGGCGTACCCCAACCGTTGTGCCGTGGCAACGGCGTCAGCAAACGCAGCGCCCGCCGCCACCTGCTCGAGAACGAAATTGCTGGTGCCGTTCAGAATACCCGTGATGCGGGAGACGCCCACGCCGGCCGCGCCGTATCGAAGGCATCGCACGATCGGGATGGCGCCACACACCGCGCCTTCGAAGTCGAGGCGCACGCGCGCTGTTAGTGCGTCTGCCTGGAGTGCCGCGCCACGTTCCCCGAGCAACGCCTTGTTCGCCGTGACCACACGAATGCCTCGGCGGATCGCCGATTCCACCAACTCCCGCGCGGTGCTGGTGCCGCCGATGACCTCCACCAGAACATCCACATCGTCACCGAGGAGTTGATCGGGATCGGTGATGCACGCATCCCCGGGCGCGATGCCAGCCTGAATGGCGGCCGTCAGGGCCGGGCGCTCGCGTTGCGCGTCACGAACCAGCACGCGCTGCACGCAGACCGGCGTTCCCTGTTCGCGCAGCAAGTCGAGCAACCCGCCGCCCACGTGACCGCAACCGGCCAGGGCGATGCGGAGCGGAGGTGTCGAGTCAGACTGGTGAGACATTTACGAATGGGAAAAAGATGGCAGGGCATTGGTGCCGCGCGACGCGGTGGCCAGTGCCTCGGCGAGAATACCACTCACCTGTTCCGGCTCCAGCAGGAACGCATCATGACCATGCACGGATTCGAGCACCCGATAGTGCGCACCACTGGCGTTGGCCCACCGCTGGACCGCGAAATCGGGATACAGCAGATCGCCGGGAATCCCGACGCCAAAGAGTCGGGACGCTATCGGTGCCAGCGCCGCAGCGATACCGCCCCGATCACGTCCGACGTCATGGGTGTCCATCGCATCAATGAGCGCGCGATAACTGACCGGGTCGAAGCGAGCGACAAGCTTCTCGCCATGCATGTGGAGCCATTCGGACATCGCCGGATTGCCAGAGGATCCGTGACGATTACCGAATCGCTCTTCGAGTCCCGCTGGTGTCCTGTAGCTGAGCATGCCGATCATGCGCGCCAGGGCGAACCCATTCGTGCCGCCGCCGAGCGAGAGCGCCTGACGCATGAGAGTATTCCAGGCGATCCCTTGTGCGGTCTGCACGGCTGGTGCGGCCAAGGCCACGGCCGCGCCGAAACGATCGGGATAGCTGGCCGCGAATTCGAGGGTCACCATGCCGCCCAGCGATCCACCACAGACGAGGGCTGGCCGTTCGATGCCGAGGACATCGAGCGTACGGGCCACGACGCGCGCCTGATCGCGCGTCGTGATTGACGGCAGCGCGTCCGGTGCCTCAGCGGATGGGCCGGTGGTGCCATCGCAGCCGCCGAGCAGGTTGAGGCTCACGATGGCGTGTTGGGTCGGATCGAGGACTTCGCCTGCGCCGATGACGCCACGCCACCAGGCGCTGGCCTCGGTCGTTCCTGTCAGGGCATGCAGTACCACCACCACGTTATCGCCGGTCGATGAGGGGGTACCCTCTACGCGCCAGTGCACCACGATGTCCGGTATCGTGATGCCGTTGTCCAGTGGCACCTCGACGAGCGTACAGTGCGCATCACGAATGGGCCACGGCGCTTGGGGGCCTGGGGCAACATCCGGTCGTATCGTGGCATCGGCGTGTTGTCGCTGGATCATGGCAGACGTCATGCCGCACATCCCGCGTCAAATACCTCGTGCTCGTGCGGTCGGACGATCGACACGTTCGCATCGAGAGCGTGGAGGAGTTGTGCAGCCATCGTCGGAGCCAACGTCGCGCCGATCGCCGGGAGGACCAGCACTCGGAGGCGCGCGGAGAAGGCCCGATTGACGCCGCTCGCGTCGCCGAATGCCTCGGCGAACCGGATCCCATGGTAAGCGGGCTCCGGCTCGCTAAAGAGGCGCCGAAAGCGCGAGGTGGCACCCCAGTTGAAGCGTCCGCTATCGACGATGAGGCCGCCGACATCGGCATCTGGAATCCCCAGCCAGCGGGTCGCACGGTATAGCACCACATCGGCACCCAGGGGCAGCGGCTTCAGCTCCGTCGATGTGGCACTGTTGTCAACGATGAGCGGGAGATTGAAGTCGTGCGCCAGTCGCGCCAGGGCGGCAATGTCCGAACGACCACGCGTTGGTTCGCCGAGGCATTCGAAGAACAGCGCACGCGTCTGGTGATCAATCGTAGCGGCGATCGCGCCCAGATCATCCATGTCCACGAACCGGGAGCGAATGCCGAGCCGCGGCAACGTATGCGTGAACAACGTGATGGTGCTGTCCTGCACGCCGGTGACGACCACGATGTTGTCGCCCGCTTCGGCCAGATTAAGCACGGTGCTCGTGAGCGCGGCCTGATGGTTCGCCACGGCGATGGCGGCAACACCGCCCTCGGCCAGGGCGACTCGCTGTTCGAGGACATCCGTTGTCGACGTCATGATGCGCATCAGGCACTCTCCACACGCGGTGAGTGCCGCCTGCAAACACGAAACGCCCGGCGATGCGAGGCCGCCGGGCGTACGCGGTTTAGCACTTTGTTTAACGTGGCGGCAAGCGGCGGCAAATCACCACGGGGCCGGTGTGGCCCACAGCTTCGGTTGTCGTCCTGCCCGCGAGCCTCGTAGAAATACGAAACCCGCGCCGATTGAGTCGTCGCGGGTCGAAAGACCACGACTTAGACGGGGAAGCCGGTGCCGGAGCACCGGTGCGCGGCCCGTCAAATCGGGAAAATCACCGCGCTGCCATTGAGTATCGGCAGAACCGCCCCGCAATTCAAGGGGCCCGATTTGTCAGGTGGGAATCGGGCCCACGTTCACGACGCAGCGTGGTGCCGTTAGAACGGCTTATACAGCGCCATGTAGACGGCCACCCCTGCCAGCAGCGGCAGGAGCAACAAGAATGGCTTGGCCAACGCGGGGCGACGATACGGCAGCAGCACGATCGCGCTCAAGATCACCCAAATGATGAGCTTGACCCACAGCCATCCCGGGAAGTTCGCGCCGTGCTGAAAGCCCATGCGGGCGAGCATGCCGAAGCCACCGACAAGGATCAGCAGGGCACCCAATCCATGGAGCGAACCCATCAGGGGGCGTGTCTGGCTCGTGGCCTTGGTCCCGCCGTTCGCGGCATGGGTTGCCACGCCACCAATGGCCACGAACAGCATTGCGATGCCGATGATGTGGAGGATTTCGTAGAAGTCGCGTGGAAACATGATGAAGGATTCGAATCAGGTGATGTGACGCGCAAGGACAGGTTCCTGCACATCAAAGCTTGCGACGGTTCCTGGCGAAAGACGGCGATAGCTCTCGAGGACCCGTCCCAGCGCCTCCTGTGCATCAGCGCCAATGGCTGAGAGATGGCCCATCTTTCGTCCAGCCCGCGCCCCCGCCTTGCCGTAGAGGTGCAAACGGGTTCCCGGTACGTTCAGCGCATGCGTGGTGTCAGGCGCATCATCTTGCAGCCACACATCACCCAGCAGATTCACGATCGCCGACGGCGCGTATACGTCGGTCGCGCCGAGCGGCAGATCGCATACCGCACGGACCAACTGCTCGAATTGGCTGGTCGCGAGCCCGCGCTCGCTGTGGTGATAGGTGTTGTGCGGACGCGGCGCGAGTTCATTCACCAGCAGCTCACCACCTTTGGTGACGAAGCACTCGACCGCGAGCAGGCCCACGATGCCGATGGACTCGGCAACCCGACGCGCCAGCTCCTGCGCGCGTGCCGTCATGTCGTCGGAGATCACTGCGGGCACCACGGCCCAGGTGAGAATCCCGCTCGTGTGGTGATTGCGCGACGGCGGATACACCGCCGTGCGTCCACTCGGCGTTCGTGCGACGAGCACAGACACCTCGTAATCGATATCAACCATCGCTTCGACCAGACAGGGACGGCTTCCCAACGCACTCCACGCGTCAGCGCCCTGCTCGGGCTCACGCAGGCGCACCTGCCCACGCCCGTCGTAGCCGCCATGGGTGGACTTGGCGATGCTCGGTCCATGCGTCCGCACCATGTCGGCGATATCGTCGGCCGATTGGGCAGCCACGAACGCGCCGAGCGGAAACCCCTGCGCCTTGAGCCACTGCTTCTGACGGATACGATCCTGAATGATGTACACCGCCTCGCGTCCCGGGCGCAGTGCGGTCTTCGCCGCGACCGCGTCGAGCACATCGGGGTGAATCTGTTCGATCTCCAGCGTCACGACGTCGCACTGCGACGCGAGGTCAAGCGCGGCTGCGACGTCCGTGAAGGGGGCCGTGATGGTCCGCGACGCGACGGGACGTGTGGCACAGGCGGCTTCGGGATCGAGCACGTGGACGTCGTAGCCCATCGATCGTGCGGCGAGCGCCGTCATGCGGCCGAGCTGCCCGCCACCGAGAAAGCCGATCGTCGCTCCGGGAAGGATGGGCGAGGCGCCCTGCGTACCGGAACTCACGGCGCGATGGCGTTAGGGGCCGGAAGCGGACGGGCCAGTGCTTCGGCGGCCTTGCTGGCGCGTCGAGCGGCGAGGCGCTGCTCGACGTGCGTGTCGTGTGCTGCGAGCAGCTGGGCAGCGAAGAGCGCGGCATTGGCCGCGCCCGGCTTCCCCACCGCAAAGGTGGCTACCGGAACGCCCGCGGGCATCTGCACGATGCTCAGCAACGCATCCATCCCGTTCAACGGGGTCGCCACAACCGGTACCCCGAGCACCGGCACCAGCGTCTTGGCGGCAAGCATCCCGGGAAGGTGTGCTGCGCCGCCGGCGCCAGCGATAATGGCGCGGAGACCGCGACCATGGGCCTGCTCGGCGTATTGGAAGAGCCAGTCCGGCGTCCGATGCGCCGAGACCACGCGCGCCTCGTAGGGGATCCCGAGTTCGGCGAGGATCTCGCACGCCGGGGCGAGCGTGTCATAGTCGCTCGCACTGCCCATCACCACGCCGACGATCGGGGTGGTGCCGCCAGCGGAGGGACTGTCGGAAGCTGCCGTCACGGACACTCCGGAGGAAAAGGAGACGAGGGGCGGCGCCCCTCAGAGGTCGCCGCCATCGTTCTCGGAAATCTACCTTGAGACGGAAGGCTGCCTACCGGTCCGCACCCGGTGCACTGCGGTTGACCACGGGGAGCGTACTCCCGCTCCATTCCTGAAAACTGCCGTCATACATCCTGGCCTCGCGCCCGATCAGGGTGGCGGCGAACCACAGCAGCGTCGCCTGCTGTCCGATATGGCAGTAGGTGATGACCGGTTTGGCCGGATCGGCTCCCGCCGCCGCAAAGAGCGCCCGCAATTCGGTCACGGGCTTCAGATATCCGTTCGCCGCGACGGTGTTCAACGGAATGTTCACGGCGGTGGGGATATGCCCCGGGCGAGGATAGCCGCCGCCGTTGCCCTCGAAAAAGCGCGTGAGGCGAGCATCCACGATCTGTTGCGACCGATCGACCGTCACCGCCTCTACCTGCTGCATGGTGGCGATCAGGTCGGGACGCAGCCGTGGGGTGAAGGCGACGGTGGGCGCCGCTACAGGTACGACCGTACTCACGGGGCGCTGCTCCCGCTTCCACGCCTGGAAACTGCCGTCGAGCAACGAGGTGCGATCGATCGCACCCAGATACGCCAGCGTGAGATACACCCGGGTGGCTGACTGCAGTGCCGTATCGTGAGGGATGACCACGATGCGGGACCGATCGGAAATCCCGTTGCGCACAGCCCACGCCGAGAGCTGATCGGTGCCCGCCACCTGCAACATGAGGGCGCCGGGCTGCATCGGGATGGCGACATCATCGAGCGTGACGTGGCGCGCGCCAGCCACATGCCCGCTGTCGTAAGCCGCTTTACTCCCCACGTGCAACAGCACGAGGTCGCGGTCATCCTGATGTTCGGCAAGCCACGCGGTCGAGACGAGCATCGGGACGGCGGTCGCGGCCCGCGCATTCGGGCGCGTGGCCGATCCGGCGCGTGCCGGCGCCGGTGGTGTCACGGGACGACCACGCGCATCGCGTACGTCTACCGGGGCGATCTTCGTAGCGCGGAGGGCCGGCTCGATGCTGGCGCGGTCGCCGGCAATGACGACCGTCAGCCGCGACGGATCGATGTACCGCTGGGCGACCCGTTGGATGTCGGCTGTCGTCACCTGGGCAATGCCGCGGTTGAACGCGCGCAGGGTGGAGAGCGGTAGCGTGTAGGGGACGAGGTTGGCGATCTGTGCCGCGATATCGGCCGAACTTTCAAACCCGTCGGCATAGCCGAGCTGCAGGTAGCGCTTGGCCTTTGCTAGCTCGTCCGCCGGCATCGGTTTGCGGATCTCTCGCAGTTCATACAGAAACTCGATCAGCGCCGAATCCGTCTTCGCCGATACCACCTCGGCGCGTGCAACGAAGGGCCCTGCGGCGCGGCGCATGCTGAAGCTCGAACCGGCGCCGTAGGTGTAGCCCTTGGCCTCGCGGAGCTTCGCATTGAGGCGCGATGTGAACGAGCCACCAAGGGCGGTGTTGAGGACGGTGAGGGCGTAGTAATCGGGGGTGGAGCGCGGTACGCCGATACCGCCGATGCGGAAGCTCGACTGCGCGGCCTTGGGCTT
>Ga0315902_10009409_pt1 | contig 13079 bp, 11 predicted proteins | sample LakEriMetagenome_9_FD_203523 | JGI IMG/M metagenome (GOLD analysis project Ga0315902, IMG submission 203523) | Freshwater fungal communities from buoy surface, Lake Erie, Ohio, United States - Buoy 12 MA117 | ecosystem: Environmental > Aquatic > Freshwater > Lake > Lake biofilm | place: USA... | reverse complement strand
GATCGCCGCGACCGCGCCATCTTGGAGCTTTTTTACGCCAGCGGCCTGCGCCTCTCCGAATTGCTCGATGCACGCCTGGAAAACCTCAGCCTCGAAGAAGGCTGGATCCGCGTCACCGGCAAAGGCAGCAAAACCCGCCTCGCACCCGTCGGGAAGGCCGCGCGCGAAGCCATCGCCGCGTATCTCGAGCACGCGCGGCCGTCATTCGTGCGCCCGAAAACGCAGAGCCACATTTTCCTCAGCAAAAGCGGCCGCCGCCTCACCGGCGAGCGACTGCGCTGCATTTTCCTCGAGCGCGCCGCGGCCTGCGGCTTCGAAAAGCACGTCCATCCGCACAAGATGCGGCACAGCTTTGCCACGCACCTGCTCACCCACGGCGCGGACCTGCGCGTGATCCAAGAAATGCTCGGCCACGCCGATATCGCGACGACGCAAATCTACACCCACGTCGATCAGGACCGTCTCAAAGACGCGCACCGGAAATTTCATCCGCGCGCGTGATTGCGTGGCGGAGGTTACTTCAGCTTCGCGCGCTCCTTCGCCGGCAAACCGGCCACGACGAGATCGTAGCTGTGCCGCACGAGCTCACGCAGCAGCTTCGCTGGCACGCTGCCGTCCAGCGTGATCGTGTTCCAGTGCTTCTTGTTCATGTGGTAGCCGGGTTGGATGCCTTTGTATTCATCCCGCAGCTCCACCGCGCGCCGCGGATCGCACTTCAAATTCACCGTGGAGGGAAAATCCTCCGGCACCGTGAGCGCGAAGAGCTTTCCGCCGACTTTGTACACCAGTACATCCGGCCCGAAGGGCGTGGTCTCCTCCACACCCGGCAGGCTGAGGCAAAGCTCGATGAGGTCAGGCAGGTCCATGTCACGGTGTAGGCAAAAGTGAGAGGAAATCCGTCGGCGAAACGACCGGCACGGGACTGGCGGCAAAATCGGCCACGTTGCGCGTGACGATGTGTGAGCAGCCAGCCTTCTCCGCCAGCGCAGCGACCACCGCGTCCTCGAAGTCAGCGAATCCCAGCACTGCCGCACGTTTCAGCGTGGCATGATCCAAGGCAGGGACTTGGAAATGCGTGAGATGCCAGTTCACCGCGCGCATCGCATCTGCGGCGTTCAATTGCCGCTCGAGAACATAAAACAACGTGGTGATCGAATGCGTGGGCAATAACGCGGTGATGCGACCATTCAGCGCCGCATTCAACACCGTGGCGGAGTCAGCAAAAAACGGCTGCCGACGTTGCTCGACATCCAAAAAGACATTCAGATCGACCAGAACTTTCACGCGTGCTTCGTCAGGCGGTGTTGATGGATCTCCTGCTCGACATCCAGCTCGGCGGGCAGGATGCCGACCATCTCCTGCAGGGCCGGATGCAGGCCTTCGATCGAGCTCGCATCATTTTGCGCCGCAGGGCGTGTCTCAATCGTCACGCGCACATTCGCTCCAGCGGCGAATGGCAGGCCCAGCAGCGTCAGCACGCCGCCTGGGTCAACTTTGGCCGTGGTTCGAAAAGCGCTCATGGTGCGGCCAAGATGCGGGCACGAAGCACGGGTGTCAAAAGCTGTTTCCAGCGCCTCACCGACGCGTCTTCCGCGCCAGAATGCCGATGAGCAGACGCTCCAGCACGAGCTTCGGATCGAGCGAGGTGGTGACGAGCTTCACATTGGCGTTGAGGCAGGCTTTGAAGCCTTCGTGCAGCTCCTCCAGTGTGAAATTCCCCGTCTCCGGCAAGGCGAGGAACATCGGATACGCGTTGAAGCCGGTGCCGTCTTTTTTGCGCGGCAGGTGCGCCGTGGCGGTGGATGGCAGGCCTTCCAGCGAGGCGCAAAAGCCGTTGTAGTTGAACTTGTTCAGCTTGTACCGGCTGCCGAGGTCTTTGATGAGCAACAAGCTGCGCACCCGCGGCACGATCGCAGCCAGCAGCAGCCCGATGGCGTTCTGCCCCTGATACATGAGCGTGCCGAGCAAATCGAGCGCGCGCTGCAGATCGCGTTTGCCGATCGCATTGCCCAGATCCCACAGCACGCCTGCGCGGCTCATCGAGACGAGCGTCTGCACCGTTTTGAGGCCCGCACGGCGGCGGTCACCGAGATACAGATCGATCTTTTCCAGCTCGTTCTCGAGCTGGCGCGTGTCATCGCCCGCCATCTGCACGAGCAGCTCGATCGCGCCGGTTTCAAAGGTGATGCCGAGCTGCTTCGCACGCTGCGTGGCCATCGCGATGACTGGCCCCTCCCATCCTGCGCGTGAGGTGTCCGGTTTGTCGAAGATTTCGAAGTTCGCGAGCTTCGAGATGCGCTTGTAGGCCGCGCGACGTTTGTCGATGCCCGTGGTGCTGATGACGAACTTCACATCCGCGCCCAGTCCCGCCTCCACGATGTTCAGGATGCGCTCAAAGCCCTCCACCGCAGCCTGCGCGCGGCCGGTCTGCGTGTCGCCGAGGAAGTTCGCGTTCTTCAGCCACACCACCTTTGTGCCGCCAAAAAACGGCAGCGTTTGCAGCGCGAGGCAGACATTGGAGCAGATGGTGCCCGCATGGTCGGAGTTGTCCGCAGTGCCCTCGATGATGTCGTTCGAAAAATCACCCGCATCCGGCGGCGTGAGCGCGCGCACGCACATCAGCGCGGCCTCCTTCACGCGCGCCTCGTCGCTGCCCATGAAAACATGGACGGGTCCGGCGGATGTGGCTTGTTTCGGAGGAGGCATGGATCGGGGTCGGGATGATTGGCGAGCAGGGAGCCGCCGGGAAAGGCAAAAAATCGCCTCAATTGCCCCCAAGAGGCCCCGCACCACCCTCGTGATGCAGCCTGAACCCAACTCTCCTCCTCATGAAAACGCTTCTTCTCCGCCTTTTCGCCCTCGCCTCCCTTTTTGCCTCCACCGGCATGCTGCGAGCCGCCGATGACCTCAACGCTGTCTTCCAGCGCGGACGCGCCGCCTTTTACCGCGGCGACTACGAAACCGCGAAGGTCTATCTCACGCAGGTGGCTACCGCGTCGCCGGGCCATGCGGAGACGAAGAACATGCTCGGCTACATCAACGCCCATGGAAAGAAGGCCGCTGCGACTCCCCAGCAAACCTACGCGGCCGTCATCCTGCCGAAGGTGGAATTCGCCGATGTCACGCTGCCGGAGGCGCTCGACGGCCTGCGCATCCTCACGAAAAATGCCTCGCAGGGCCGCGTGACGCCGAACATCATCGTCAAAGGCACCGCGGTGAATGAGAAGAAGTTCTCTCTCACGCTGAACAACATCCCGCTGACCCAGGCGCTCGAATACGCCGTGCAGCAAGCCGGCGGCCGCCTCACCTACGACAAGCACGCCGCCATCATCAGCGATCTCGCGCAGGCGGAACCCTCCAACGTCGCTCCGACGCCGCCCGCGAAATAATTCTTCGCATCCCCAGCTCCGCACTCATCCACGATCCGTCTCATCCTCGCGATGAGACGGATTTCTTTTTTCAACACACCCTCACCTGCCACCGACGAAGCAAAACCATTCGTCATTCTTCATTCGTCATTCATCATTCCGCACCGCATGCTCCGCCGTCTCCTCCTCCTCGCCCCGCTGCTGCTTTCGTCCTGCGTGATGCCCTCCGGGCCCGGGATCGCACCTGTGGGCTCACGCTCGCTGACCACCGGAGACATCGCCCTGCCGCTGCGTTTTCGCGCCGAGGCACCGCACGTCACCGGCAGCATCAATGGATGGCGACCCTTGCTCCTGCTGGCAGACACTGGCGCCTCCGTGTGCGTGTTTGATTCCAATATCGCCGCTGCCACCGGCATCACCGCCACCGGAGCCAGTGCCAGCCTCCGCGGCGTGCATGGACGCACCTCCGCGCATGCCGGCATCCTCCGCACACTCGATGCAGGCGCCTGGCACCTGGACAACGTGCCCTGCTATGTGAGGCGCAGCACCGTGGAAAGCCTCGGCGGCCCCGGCAGCGCCATCCTCGGCATCGATCAGATGCGCAGGCACTTTGCGCACGTCACCTTTGATTACCGCCGCGGCGTGCTCGAACTCGGCCGAAGCTCCTTTCAGCCGCGCTCATCACGTGCCACGCGCGTGCCTTTCCGCATGATCGGCGGCCTGCCCGTCATTCGTGTCAGTGCCGGAGGCCTCGCGTGGGATGCCGTGGTCGATACAGGCTCCTCCTGGGGCGTGGTCATCGATCAAACCACCGCCGCGCGACTCGGTCAGGCACGCGGCGGCCAAGGTCTCGGCCCCGGTTTGCTGCTCAGCGGAGTCGGTGGCAGCGTGCGTGCCGATCGCGCGGGCGCGCGCATCATCCGCGTGCCGGAAGTCAGCCTCTGCGGCCAAAGCTATCGCGGTGCCGAGCTCTACGTCATGCCCGGCCCCATGCGCATCGGCAGCCGCTTCTGGCACGGCACGCGCATGACACTCGACTTCAGCACGAACACGCTCTGGGTAGAGCGTTGAAGCCTTTTTTGGCAAAGCTGCCGCCATCAGTCCCAAACCTCACGCGCAGTCATCTCAAAGCGAGAACGTGCTCGCCAGACTGCCCGTGAACCTCACGCACACCGCCGCGGCCTCCACCACCTGCGCAAACCTCGGTGAAACCGTCTTTTTCACCACCTCGCAGCTCCGCACATCCTCTCCGTTCAGCGAAAGTTTCGCCGTGAGGCCATCCACATGCCTCAAATCAAACTCACGCGCCGAAACCGCGTTCACCGACCACTCCGGCGCAAACTGCCACGTCACGATGTGCTCCTGTTCATCGCTCAGCGTGTCCGTGATGCAGACACTCTTGTCTGCCTCCAAAATCGTTACCACACGCTGCACGCCATCGAGGCTCACCGAGCACTTTTCGCCTCCCACCGCCAGTTTCGGCACTTCGTGATGATTCATCCACAAAAACGGCCCCGCGCGTTTCGGCGACTCACGGCCTGAAACCGGCACCGGGCCGTTGTGCGCCTCCCACGCGGACAAATCACGTCTCAGCGCCGCATTGCCGTAATACGAGCCCGTTCCCGGATCGATGATCAAAGGCACGTTTTGCATCCAAATCGACGCATGCAGCGCATCCAAGTGCCCGTGAGCCGCCAGCGGCCCAAAACCGAGCGGCGAGGCATCCACGCGCAGCGTCCACGCCTCATCGCGCCACATCGTCTGCCCGCACTGTGCGTAAGTGATCCATTTTTTCCGCGCACCGGCATCAATCTTCGGCGCATCGCCCAACCAAAAGCTCAAACTCGCTCCACCAGCCTCACCCAGCATCCACGCACGCCATTCACGCTCGGCGTGATCACGTTTCATCGTCAGCGGCGTGATCTGCGCATCATCGCTGTCGCCGAAATCCCATCCGCCCATCGACAGATCGCAGAAAAACCGCGCCGCACCGCGCAAACGCTCCAGCACCGGTCCACGCAAGCCATTCACCACACGCCCGGCCTGCCAGGCCATCTCCCACGCGAAGAGATGGTAATGCAAACCTTGCTCCTTGTTCCCACCATCCTCCGCAAACTGCCGCAGCACTTCCGTTTCGAGCATTCTCCAAATCGACTCCGCATCGCGCAGCCGTTTGCCCAGCGACGGCCATCGCTTCGTCACCATCACCAGCGCCGCGAGCTCGCCCATGAGGTGATTGTTCGCCGAGGAGCCAAACGACTTCTTCCGCCACACCCACCATGCATGCATGGGCACAAAATCCTGCGCGATGCGATCCTGCTCCGCGATCAACGCCGCATCACCACAGGCGCGAGTGAGCGCATCGATCCAGCAGAAGTTCATCAACCGCAGCGCGCCCTCCAGCGGACTCGTCCAGTGAATCCCCTGGCCCACCGGATTCTTCTCAAGCCAGTCGCGCATCCACCGCTGTGCCACACGCAAGGAATCGAGCTCGCCATTCAGCCACGCATCCTGTGCCAGCCTCACTATTTCGCTCCACCGCGCGATCTCCCAAGCGCAACGCGCATCCGCGCCGCCATCGAGATGCCGGTAATCCTTCACCGACATCGGAATCGCCAAGCCATGCACCTCATCGCGGCTCCACACCGGCGGATCACTCACCTGCGCTTCCTTCCAGCCCAGCAGAAGCCACGTCCCTTCCAAAATTCGCGACGCATCGCGCCGCACCGAGTCGCAAACCTGCGCCGGAGCCAATTCCCGACTCGGCAACGCCATCGCATCATTCACCGCGCCCAGTCGAAACTGCTCCCATTTCTTCTTTGTGAGAGGCACGCACGCGTCCACGATTTTTGCGTTCACGCGGCCCGCGATTTCATCCGCCGGCATCGCGCGCAGCCGGTGAAACAACCAGTTTAGTTTGCTTAAGAAATTCATTCGTCAGGACAGGTTGACACCATTTTAGAGCGCTCCGTAAGTACCAAACTGCGCATGCCCAAACTCTACTTTCCCAACCTCAATGGACTGCGTTTTCTGGCCGCGTTGGGCGTGATCATTCATCATGTGGAGCAGTTCAAAGCGGAGCATCGGCTGCCATCGGCCTGGGGTTCAAATACGATCGCGATGCTCGGCAAAGCGGGAGTGATTTTGTTCTTCGGGCTCAGTGGTTTTCTGATCACTTACTTGCTGCTGGAGGAAAAGACGCGCACCGGCAGTGTCGCGGTGAGACACTTTTATGCGCGACGCATTCTCCGCACCTGGCCGCTGTACTTTCTGATCATCCTGCTGGCTTTTTTTGTCTGGCCCGCGATCTTTCCGGCGGCCATCACAGGCGGTTCGGCGCAAGCGGTGCTGGATTCGTGGCCCGGGCTGCTGTGCTTCTTTTTTCTGATGCCGAATGTCGCACGCACCTTTCTCGATCCGGTCACATTCGCTGGCCAGACTTGGTCGATCGGTGTCGAGGAGCAGTTTTACTTCATCTGGCCGCTGCTCGTGCGAGGTGTGCGGCGGGTGACCCTCGTCATGCTGCTCATCGCAGTGGCTTATCCGCTGTTTTTCTGGCTGTTTTTCGACTGGCTCTCGACGCAGGACCGGGCGGTCATTCCGCAATTCATTCCGTGGTCAAAGTTCCTCGTGGACTTCCGGATCGACACCATGGCACTCGGAGGGCTCGCTGCCTGGCTGCTGCATACAAACCACGCCTTGCTGCGCTGGCTGCGCAGCCCGGCGGCTTACGCAGGTGCGCTGGCTATCAGCGCCTCGTTTGTGCTGCGACAGGACAAAGCCCCCATGCTCTACCCTTCCATCTTCGCGCTGTGTTTCGCCATCCTTCTCCTGAACATCGTGCAGGATCGCCGCGCCGCTCTCTTCTTGGAAAGTCCGGTGCCTCACTACCTCGGGCGCATCTCCTACGGCCTGTACATGTGGCATCCCGTGGCCATCGTGCTGGGCTTCTACCTGTCCGGCACCTGGGTGGCCTCGGCTTGGGTTCACTATCCGCTCGTGCTTGCTCTCAGCATTGCCATCTCCGCCATCTCTTACCATTGCATCGAGAGTCTCTTCATTCGATGGAAACACCGCTTCACGAATCACCGACCCACAGACGAAGTGACCGGGCGGGTCACTTCATCGCCCGCTCATACGTCCGCAGGATCTGCTGCACCGACTTCTCCCAGCACAGCTCCGTCGTCAGACGCTCGTGACCAATCTTGCCCATGCGCTCCCGCGTAGCTGGATTGTCGAGCATTTCCAAAATCGCATCGCCCAGCTTCTCGGCGCTGTTTTCCATCACGTAGCGCGCGGCATCGCCCGCGCTGAACATGCCCTCGCGCGTGCCGAACATCACCTGCGCCTTGCCGAAGGCCATGTACTCCAGCGTCTTGTTCATCGTGCAGTGATCGTTGTAGTCATTGATCGGGTCACAGGCCACGCCGAGGTCCATCGTCTTCAATCCGGCGAACAAAAACTCATTCGAAACGCGCCCCGGCATGTCCACGTAGGCCCCGAGGCCCATCTCATCGCGCTGCTTCACCAGATCCGCATGCTCCGGGCCGCTGCCCATCAGCAGGAACTGCACATCCTCGCGCTTCCGCGTCTGCACGATGTGTTTCGCGGCCTCGATCAGGTAATTCACGCCATCCGCATTGCCCATCACGCCGATGTAGCCCACGAGATGCTTCCTTCCCTTCTTCAAAGCCGCATCTTCCGGCAAACTCGTGTTCAACTTGTTCGGCGCCGTGCGCACCACGAAGACTTCATCATCCGCCTTCCGTCCGCGCTGCTTCACCGCGGCCAGCACGCTCTGATTCGTCGCCATCACCGCATCTGCCAGCGCCAGCGTGCCGCGTTCCGCCGCGCGCACCGCCCAGTACATGAGCCCACGCTTGCCGAACTTCGCCTCGAACATCTCCGGCCACAAATCGTGCACGTCAAAGATCACGCGCACGCCCGCCAGCAGCTTGAACGGCAACGCCACGAGGAAGAGCAAGTCCGGCGGATTGCACAAGTGGATCACATCAAAGCCCTTCGTCCGCCACGCCTTCACCGCGCAGCACAACTCGCCCCAAAGCGCCGACGTGTATTCCATCAGGAAGCCTTTCACACCCTTCGCCTCGCCGCTGATCCAGTGCCGGTAGATCGTGATTCCATCCAGCACCTCAAACGGCGTCGTGTAGCCGCGCATCTGCGGACAAATCACCGTCACATCATGCCCCGCGTCACGCAAAGCACAGGCCTCCTGCCACACACGCCGGTCCAGCGGCACCGGGAGATTTTCGACGATGATGAGAATGCGTTGGGGCATGAGTTTCTTCGTCATTCTGAAATCCTTGTTCATCATTCGATATTCAAACTCCTCACCAGCAAAGCCCCTCATACTTCCACGCCCCATTCTTCAAATCGGGCCACCCATTCACATCGATCACCGTCTGCTCTGCCCTCGCGGATGACACGATCTCATCCAATCGCGCACAGCGCTGGCTGGCGACGATGATTTCACTGCCTTCGATGACCTCGCGCGGGCTTTGGCGCAGCAAACTCGCGAGATGCGGCATGCGGCGCTGGATTTCATTCGCGTTCGCACCGATCAGGCGGGCGAGATTGAGCTGCGGATCGTAGATCGACAGCTCGTAGCCGCGACCAAGCAGCGTTTCGGCCACCGCGACCATCGGACTGCCGCGCAGGTCATCGGTGTCCGCTTTGAAGGCGAGACCGAGCAGGCCGATGCGGCGCTTCTCTTTGCCAAGGATGAGTTTAATGAGCTGATCGAGGTGCGCGTGGTTCGTATCGAGCGTGTTCTCCAGCAGCGGCAGGCTGATGCCCTCCATGCGGGCAAAGGACTTCAACGCGCTCACATCCTTCGGCAAACACGAGCCACCGAAAGGATTCCCCGGACGCATGTAATAGGAGGAGATGTTCAGCTTCGTGTCCGCACACACCACCTCCATCACGCGAGAGCCATCTTCACCGAGGTGCTTGCACACGCGGCCGATCTCATTCGCGAAGCCGACCTTCAGCGCGTGGAAGTAATTGCAGGCATACTTGATCGTCTCCGCGCCTTCCCAGGCCAGCACGGCCGGTTTTCCGCCGAGAAGCTGCCGCGCCTCGTCGCTTTGCGGCGGCTGGCCGTCGTGCGTGCCGACGACGGCGAGCGATGGCTCGCGGAAATCCTTTACCGCGGTGCCTTCGCGCAAAAACTCCGGGCAGTAGTAGATGCGCACTTTGGCCGCCGCCCGCAGCGGCTCGAAAAAGTCGCGCACCATGACGCGCGTGCTGCCCGGCAGCATCGTCGAGCGAAAAATCAGCACATGCGGCCGCTCCTTCTTCGCGATCGCGTCCGCGATCTGCTGCGAAACTTTGCGCACAAAGTCTAGATTGAGCCTTCCCGACTCCAGCGATGGCGTGCCCACGCACACGATGCTCACCTCGCTCGCCTCCACGGCCTCCGCCGCGTCCGTCGTAGCCCGCAGCCGGTTCTCACGGCGTGCACGACGCAGCAAGTCATCCAATTCAGGCTCGATGATGGGCGACGCGCCGCTGTTGAAGGCATCCACCTTCCCCTGCTGCACATCCGCACCGATGATCGTGTGCCCTTGATCCGCAAGACAACCCGCGGTGACCGCGCCGACATAACCGAGACCGAAGATAGAGACGTTCATGATGAGAAAGAGAGAGTGGGGTGATGGAGAGAGGGAGAAATGACGAATGCAGAATTCCGAATGGCGAAATACGCCTGAATCTCTAATGCCGAACGAGGCAGAGAAAGTGGCGAGTGGTCTTCGACACACTCGCGCTCCATTTTATCTTTCAAGTGCCACCGTCCTCGCCTCCCGGATGCTCCGCAGCACTGCAAACGTCAGCGCCATGCTTTGGCGGGACTGCGCGTAGGGCAGCGGGTGCTTCGCTTCGCCTTTGAGGAAGCTGCTCCAGGCATGCATCTCTTCCGCGTGGCCTTTGCTGGTGTATTTGAGGGTCTGTTGTTTGCGGCTTTTCCAGATGCTGAGCTTCATGAAGTTCTCGCAGTCGAGGATGAGGCCGGGGGCGAAGGCGCGGAGGGTTTCTTTGGGGAAGCTGCTGTCACCTTCGGCGGTGTAGATGAGCTGGAAGGTGTGACCGTTTTCAAACTCAACCTGCGCAGCGGCGGTATCCGGGCCGAGTGGCTGGGCGCTGACGCGTTTCGGCGTGCCGAGCAGGTAACACGCGAGGTCGAGCATGTGACAGGCCTCGCCGAGCACGCGGCCACCGCTCTCCTCGACATTCGCATACCAGTGATCCGGGGCCAAAACGCCCGCGCAGACGTGGTAGGCGAGCGATTTGACGCCTGGAGCCGCATCGAGCCGTTTTTTCATTTCGATGGCCGCAGGCGCAAAACGTCGATTGAAGCCGACCATGACGCTTCCGGCCGTTTGGGCCATTTCCGCGTCGATTTCGGCCAATTCGGCCTCGGTGAGACAAAGCGGTTTTTCGACAAACACCTGCTTCCCGGCCTTCAACGCCGAAATCACCTGCGGCGCGTGCAAATGATGCCGCGTGCCGATCAAAACGGCTCCACCGGTGGCTTTGGAGGCATCCGTCTCCGCTTCCGCAAAGCCAAACTTTTCCTTCACATGCCGCGCGGAGAGCCCCGTGCCATTCACGATGGTCCCGAACGCGATTTTGCCCTTCAAATGAGGCAGAAGCATGGTGCGGGCGAAGTTTCCGGCGCCCACTACATCGAGCAAGGAGCATGGGGCTTGGAGCTTGGAGTCAGACGCGAAGCGGGAAGAAGCCGGTGCCATGGGTTTGGACTCCATGCCCCCTGCCCCTTGCTCCATGCCAGCGTAGTTGACCACGATCCCCACATCATTCGCGAGCGAGTCATACGCTCCCGTGATCTCGCCAAACGACAGCCGCTTCGTCGTGACCGGCTTCAGATCGAGCTGGCCGGTGCGCATGAGTTCGAGGCAGGCTTCGAAGTTGCGGTTCTCCGTCCAGCGGACGTGGCCGATGGGGTAATCGCGACCGCCCCATTCATACTGCGGATCGTAACGGCCGGGGCCGTAGCTGCGGCTGTATTTGACGGTGATGTCCTTCATGTAGGCCGTCTTCCACGGCAGCTCGGCATCGTGCATGCCGACGATGACCATCGTGCCGCGATCCCGCAGGCAGTTGATCACGGTTTGCGAAACGGAACCGCCTTTACCGCCGATGCACACGAGCACCGCATCCACGCCGACGCCGTCCGTCCACTCGCGCACGGCGTTTTCGACGCCGGTGGTGACGACGCGCTCCGCGCCCATCGCCGTGGCGACTTGGAGCCTTCCTTCGTTCAAATCGGTGGCCATCACGCGGGCACCAGCGCTTCTGAGCAAGCTCGTGGCGAGCAAACCGATCAATCCTTGGCCGATGACGAGCACGCGCTCGCCCAATCTCACGCCGGACTGGCGCACGCCTTCGAGCGAGATGGAGGCGAGCGTCGTGTAAGCCGCCTGCCAGTCTTCCACGCCATCGGGAATCTTCGCCGCGAGCAAATCGGGCACGCCGAGCATCTCCGCATGGTGAGCACACTCCGCGCCGCCGCATGCGACACGGTCGCCGATGCGGAATCGCGGATTCGCCTCATCCACCGCGACGACGACACCCGCCGCCGAGTAACCCAGCGGCGTCGGCGACTCCAAACGATTGCGCACCTTTTCGAGCGCCGCCTTCCAGCCGAGCGTGCGCACGGTATCGAGCACCTTGCGCACTTGGTCCGGCCGAGCGCGGGCTTTTTCGAGCAAGGACATGCGTGCTTGATCGACCTTCATCTTCTCCGTGCCCGGCGAGATGACCGTGCACGTCGTGCGCACGAGAATCCCACCCGGCGGCGGCACCGGCACGGCCACCTCCTGCAGTTCAAGGCGTCCGTCTTGGTATTGAGCGAGTTGTTTCATGGGGAGAGAAGCGGAGTGCGAAGGGTGGAGAGCGAAGAGTCAGAGAATCGTCCTCGTTTTGGTGCTCCTACTCGTCCTCGATGATTGGGAGAACTAGATCGAATCCATATCCCATTCACCTTGGGCGAGGCGGAGGGTGAGTCGGCAGTGTTTCAGAACATCAAGGCCAAGGAGCATTTGATAGGCGTCGGCATTCAACTGGGCTGCGACGACTTGAGGGGCATATTACTCCGTAAGCGTTCGAGTAATCGAATCGTTCATCTGTTTAACTTTTGGTGTCTGACAGGCAGCGACGACATCTTCAAACTTAGGGTCATATGCCTTGTTTTGAAGAACACACCATTCTCTATAAATTCCGATGACATCTTCCTTGCTGGAGACTGACAAGAGTTTGTTGATCACCAATCCCGATCCGACCGTGTTGAGAACCTGTTGATCAAAGTTTCCACTCTTTTTCAAGGCTACTTCAATGACTTCGAATCCAGAATGAAGTGATTTTGCCAATTCCGAATCTCCTTCGATAATTGACCTCGCAATGCGAGTTGCTTTTTCATCTGCGGATTCAGTAACAATAGTTTCTTTGTTGCTTTGATTCGCCAGCCGCGTCTGCCAAAACAATCCTGCAACCAGCAAAAGCAAAACTGTGCCTAGAATAGTGTTATTCGATAACCGCATTTTTTCCTTTAGCTTTGTGACACAGTGAGGGAAAGCCAAATTTAGAGCGTCACAGGACCACTCGGAGTTCTATCGAGGAAGGTGCGGTGCCACAGCTCGGTGGTGAGGAGGGTCCAGAGCCACATGCTGT
>Ga0315902_10009403_pt1 | contig 13083 bp, 9 predicted proteins | sample LakEriMetagenome_9_FD_203523 | JGI IMG/M metagenome (GOLD analysis project Ga0315902, IMG submission 203523) | Freshwater fungal communities from buoy surface, Lake Erie, Ohio, United States - Buoy 12 MA117 | ecosystem: Environmental > Aquatic > Freshwater > Lake > Lake biofilm | place: USA... | reverse complement strand
GGACGGCACGGCGGAGCGGATCCTGGAGCGGTCCACGGCCGATCTCCCGCCGGAGCCCAAGGAGATCAAGCCGCATCCCTACGGCGTCGAGCTCGGCCGGCTGGTGACGATGCTCCAGGATCAGCCGAAACTCACCCTCGCCCAGTTCCTCGTGCAGTCGTTCTCCAGGGTCTCGCACGGGACGGCGAAGAAGATCTGCGACGGCGCGAAGCTGTCCCCGCGCACCACGACGGGCCGGCTCGGTCGCGGCGAGGCCGATGCCCTGTTCAAGGTGATCCAGGAGACGAAGATCCCGCCGCCGGCCACCGACTGCATCGTGCCGATCGGCGAGCAGCGGCTGCTCGCCGGCCTGCGCCAGGTGGTGCCGGGGGAGTTTTTCACCGCCGCGACGAGGCCGCCGGCGGTGTATCGCGGCAATCCGTTCGTCATCGAGGCGGCGCTGGCCTACGGCGGCGGCGTGGCCGCCCAGAAGGTGAGCCGCGAGGCGCTCGGCGAACTCGCCGGCGAGAGCGACGCCCGCAGCCTGCGGCAGTTCCTCACGACGACGTTCGCGGGCCTCGGCAGCGAGGCCGCCGAGCGGATCCTCGCCGAGGCACAGCTGGCGCCGCGGCAGAGCCCCGCCCGGCTCAAGAAGCAGCAGCTCGACGCCCTCCACGGGGCGATGCAGAACGTCAGCGTGGACGAGGGGCAGAGCATGAACGTGCTCCGCTACGCCAACCGCGTGCCGCTCCAGTTCCAGCCCTCCGCCTGCGCGGTGACGCAGACGATCACCTCGACCAACTGGCGGGCCTACGGGCTGTCGCAGTCGCGCGGTGGTCTGCCGAGCGGGCCGGTCACGGTGATGGTCCACGTGGCGAGCGTCTGGGTGCCGTTCACGAGCGAATCGAAGGAGGCGATCGCCTCCTACCCGGAGATCCAGAAGGAGATCCGGCTCGCGCTCCAGGCAGTGGGCCGCAAGCTGGGGATGTATCTGCGCCGCCGGCTGCGGGTCGCCCAGGAGGGGCAGCGGCGCAGCATCTTCCTGCGCTACCTCGGGGAGGTGGCGACGGCGGTCGCGCAGATCAACGGCGTCGATCGGGGAAAACTCTACGAACAGTTGCTCGCCGTGGCGAGGAAGAAGACTGCCGAGGCCGACGTGCGGCTCGACGACCGCGGTCGGCCGATCGAGGACGAGGAGGAGTTGGAACTCGGCGACAACTGCATCATTGTGCCGCCGAAGATGCCGGGTGCGGGCGAGGATGCGGCGACCGCCATCCCGGCGGCCGAATCGCGGCCGGCCCGGGGTAGGAACCGCGGCAAAGCCGTCGCGGACGAGACCACCGCCGTTGCCGACGAAGCCGTGCCGGCCCCCGGGAAGCAGCCGCGGAAGTCGCGGCAGCCCGCCGGCCGCAAGCCTGCCGGGCGCCGGCGGTAGCGGCCGCGTCGGGACGGCGGAGGGATGGATGCGCGACAGGCCGCTGATCGGCGTCGATTTCACCTCGGCGCCATCGGCCCGGAAGCCGATCACGGTGGCGGTGGGCACGTTGCGCGTCCGTGGCCGGAAGGCGGTCTACGTGCTCGACGCGGTCGAGGCGATCGAAACGCTCGACGGGTTTGCGGCGTTCCTGCGGGCCGACCTGCGCTGGATCGGCGGTTTCGATCTCCCCTTCGGGCAGCCGCGGTCGCTCATCGAGCACGAGGGCTGGCCGACCGACTGGCGGGCGTTCGTCAGGTTCTACTGCGGGCAGCCACGGGACCGGCTGCGCGGCGCGTTCAAGCGTTGGTGTGCCGGCCGGCCGGTGGGGGACAAGTTTGCCTGGCGCCGGGCTGACAAACCGGCTGGCTCGAGTCCGGCGATGCGCTGGGCGAATCCGCCGGTCGCCTGGATGATGCATGCGGGCATCGGGCGGATGCTGGCGGCGGGCCTCGTGTTTCCGGCCCACGGCGTGCCGCGACGCCGCAGGCGCGGCGGTGCCGGCGCGGACAGGATCGCGCTCGAGGCCTATCCGGGTTACACGGCACGGCGGATCGTCGCCGGGTCGTACAAGAGCGACGTGGCGGCGAAGCAGACCTCGGACCGTGAGGCCCGGCGCCGAACGATCGTCAGGGCGTTGGTGGCCGGTCGGGCAGGGCTCGGGGTCGGGCTCGAGGTCGGCCGCGGCTGGCGGCGTCGGTTGATCGACGACGGCGCGGGGGATCTGCTCGACGCTGTGATCTGCGGCCTGCAGGCCGGGCATGCGGCGCTCGTGCCGGGGTATGGCCTGCCCGCCGACGTCGATCCGCTGGAGGGCTGGATCGCGAGCGTGCCCAACCCGCCCGCAGCGGGCTGAATGCACGCTGATCCGCGGCGTCGTGCCGCGATCAGCTTTGGCGGTCCTCCGCCCGCACTTGTAACGGTCGTCATCGTGACGCCCGCAGTGTACCCATCGCCCCCGCACGCAGCGGCCTATGGCCGCGCTGCGTGCTGCGCGTCAGGCGAACCACGCCCGGCTGGATGCCGGGCGGCTCGGCGCGGCGAACCTTGGCTTCGCCCCGCCGAGCGCAAGCCTGCGAGGGCCATGGATGGCCTCGCAGGCGCTCCAGTCAGAACACATCCAACTGGAAGTGGTGCCCGTGATGGTAGCGCCGGGACTTCGGGTAGTAGTTCTGCCACGCCCGGTTGTAGACCGGCACCCGCATCTCCTGCGGATAGCGATGGTAGAGATCGTTCGCCGACTGCATGTAGCCGTCGGCATAGAAGTTGTGCGGATACCAGACGTAGGGATAGTGGTAGAGCCGGTTCCAGTCGTGGCTGTTGTAGGTCGCGCCCCACTGGTAGCCGAACGCCTGGGCGCCGGCGGCCGGAGGCTGGGCCTCGGCCGCACTCAGACAGAGAACCGCGGCCGACAATGCCGCCGCGAAGGCGAGATATCGCATCGGAATGCCCCCCGTGAAAGACCGTCGATGGGAGAGATATCGGCCCCCCGCACGACCGTTCTTCACGGAAAAGTCGCCGGCATGGCAACCACGGGCACGACCGGCAGGGTCTGCCCGGCCCCCGGGCCAGCGACCGTGCGGGTCAGGCGGGCTGGGGCTTGCCGGCAGGCATCCGCCCCTCCGCCAATTCCCGGTCCCACTCCTCGATCAGCGGCCAGTGGGGGGCGCAGGTGCCGAAGTCGGCCAGCGTGAGATAGCCCCGCAGCCGGGCGATCGTCCGGGCGAGCAGTTGGTCGTCCTTGCGGAAGATCGGGCCGTGGCTGGGGAGCAGCCAGGCCACGTCGCTGGCGGCGATCCGTTCCAGGGACGAGACGAAGGCGGGGATGTCGCTGCCGTGATGGGCGTCGATCGCCCCCACCGATCCGTCGCGGTAGATGTTGTCCCCGGAGAACAGCAGTTCGCCGAGCCGGAGGGCGAGCTGGCTGTCGGTGTGACCGGGCGTGTGCCAGACGTCGAGCCGCCGCGAGCCGACCTCGATCAGGTCGCCCTCCTCCACGACCCGATCGACCTTCACGGGGGGCATCTCCATGTGGACGTTCTGGGCCGCGATCTCCGCGAACGTGCGGACGCGATCCCCCGACTCGAGGGCCTCGACCGCCCTGGCGTGGGCGTAGACGGGCGCCTTGAGGATGGACTTCGCCTTCGCCAGCCCCTGGATGTGATCGACGTCGGCGTGGCTGGCGACGAGACCGCGGCACTGGGAGAGCGGAAAATCCATCTGCCGGATCATTTCGATAATCTCGTCCACGCTCTCCTCGTAGCCGATGTCGATCAGGCACCAGGTGCGGTCGTCGTGGACGAGGTACACGTTGCAACCCATCCGCCAGCCCGCCTGGTGGTTCATCTCGATCACACCGGGAAAGACGGGACGTCGTTCGAGCATGGAATGAGGCCGCGAAAGGGGATATTTGCGGGGAATACCCGCGGAGGACAGACTGGCATCTCGGACGCAGGCCGCCTCCCCGCAAGGGAAAGTGTAGGAAGGGGTGCCGGCGGCGGCAATCCACGGCAGCGCGGAGACGGGTGGTGCAGCAGCATGCGACGACGGGCGGAGGCGGGCGGCCGTATGCCGCGTGGGCCGACGCCGTGGCCGAACTGGCGGCGCTGATCGAGGCGCTCGAGCCCGCGGCCCGTACCGTCGGGGCACCGCCGGCCAACGAGGCCGAGTGGCAAGGCGCGCTGTTCGGCAAGCTGCGGCCCCAGGTGGCGCGGGAGCCGCTCCTCGTGGCGGCGGTCTGCGGCGGCACGAACACCGGTAAGAGCCTGATCGCCAACACGCTCGTCGGCGCCGAGGTCAGCAGCTCGGTGCCGGAGGCGGCACGGACGCGGCACCCGGTCGCCAGCCTGCCGTGCGGTCTGGCCGGCCGCATCGACCTCGCGGCGCTTTTCCCCGGCTTCACGCCCGTGCCGTGGACGAGCGGCGCCGACGCCCTGGCCGCGGACGATGCCGACCGGCTCGTGTGGCGCGAGGATGCCGGTGGCAGGCAACCGGCCCGGCTCGTGCTCCTCGACACGCCCGACATCGACGGCACGCTTCGCGACAACTGGCAGCGGGCGGAGCTCGTCCGCAACGCCTGCGACGTGCTCGTCGCCGTGCTCACCCAGCAGAAGTACAACGACGCCACCGTGCGCGACTTCTTCGCCGCCGCCGCCGCTGCCGGCAAGACGGTGCTCGTGGTCTTCAACATGGTCACCTGGCCGCAGCAGCGGGAACGGATCGCCGGCTGGCTGGCGACGTTCACCGCCGAGACGGGCGTGGCGCCGCTCGCCGTGTACGCGGCCCCCCACGACTTCGCGGCCGCGGAGGCGGGCCGGATCGAGTTTCATCCGCTGCCGGAACTGACGCCCGACGGCGCCGCGACCGGAATGTCCGAGCGACTCGCCGGCTGCGATTTCGACCGAATCAAGCTGGCCGCGATGCGGGGCGCGCTCGGCGTGGTGACCGATCCGGCGACCGGGGCGGCGTCCTGGCTCGACGCCTTCGAGCAGGCCGCCCGCGGCTGGCGGGATGCGCAAAGGCTCCTCGAGGAGGAGGGCCGCGTCCGCGTGGCGATGCCGGCCGCCCCGCGCGAGATCGTCTGGAACGAGATCTGGAAGTGGCTCGAGCCGCGCCGCTCCACGCTCGACCTGGCGGTCAGCGGCGCCTACCGGTTCGCCGGCCGCGGCGTCTCCTGGGTCGCGCGGCGGGTCGGTCTCATGCGGAGCGAGCGGGAACGGCGCGAGGACTTCTCGGCCCAGGAGCTGGCGGCGCTCAAAAGGGCGCTCGGCGACTTCGTCGGCCGGCTCGAGGACGCCTGCCGGCGGGATAAGCGGCTCGGCGGCCTGTTCAACGAGCGGCTCGCGTCCGCGGACCGCAGCCTGTGGTACGCCGACCTCGAGCGCCGGCACGCGGCCCTGCCGTTGGTCTCCGAGGCCTACCGGAATTTCGTCCGCGGCGAACTCGACCGCTTCGCCCGCGACAACCCGGCGCTGGTCGGCTGGATTCTCACGGCCCTGAACGTCGGCGCGGTCGCCCGCCCCGCGATCACCGTGGGCCTCGGGCTGGCGGGAGCGGCGGTGGTGCCGGCCGCGGCCGCCACGGCCGGTGGCCTGACCACGCTCGTGCACCATGTCGGCGACGTGGTCGTGGGGACGGCCGCGACGCTGGCGGGCGAGGGGGCCCTGGGGCTGACCGCCGCCGGACTCAAGCCGGTCGTGGAGACGCTGTTCGCCGGCTGGTCGGCCGAGCGCGGCCGGATCCTCGCCGAGACCCTGCACGACGTCGTGCTCGGCGATCGCCTGGAGGAGATCGAGCGGCGCGCCGCCGCGGCGACGCGGCCCGAGGTCGCCCGGGCCCGGCAGCTGCTCCACGAATTCGCCCGGGAGGGAGGCTGACATGAACGCTGCCGCGCCCGCATCCGACCCGCCGCCTGACACACAGCCGACGGAGCCAGACTTCGCCGGCTTCGATCTCCTCGTCGAGTCGCTCGACCGCTGGAGCGGCTCGCTCTCCGACTGGGCGCCGGCCCGGCGGGTCCACGAGGAGTGGCGGCAGGTGGCCCCGCGACTCGATCGCGCCCGGCGCGAATTGTCGCGGGTGCTCGTCGTCGGCGTGGTCGGGGGCACGGGCACCGGCAAGAGCACGCTCGTCAACGCCCTCGCCGGCTGCGACGTGACCGCGGCGGGGGATGTCGCCCGCCCCACGACCATCGCGCCGGTCGTCGTCGCCTCGCCCGACGTCGATCTTTCCTGGCTGCCGCTGGAGGCGATGGCCGCGCGGGTGGTCCGCAGCGACGCACCGGCCGTGGCCAACATCGTGCTCGTCGATTGTCCCGACCCCGACACCCAGCCCGTCGCCGCGGCGACGCGAACCGCCGACCGGGCCGCGCGGCCGAGCGATTCGAACCGCAACCGCGACCTCCTCGAGGCGGTGCTGCCCGCCTGCGACGTCCTTCTGCTCGTGGCCACGGCGCAGAAATACAAGTCGTGGATCGTGGCCCGCGAGCTGGCCGCCTTCGCCCCCGGCCGGCCGCTGCTGTTCGTGCAGACCCACGCCGCCCGCGATCCCGACATCCGCGCCGACTGGCGGCAGGAGCTCGAGGCCCAAGGCTTCAGCGTGCCGCGGATCTTCCGCCTCGACGGCGTCGAGGCCGGCCGGCGGACCGCGGCCCTGCTCGAGCCGGAGCCGGGGTTCCGCGAACTCGTCGAGGCGATCGAACAGGAACTGGTGGGCCGGGCCGCGCGCCGGGTGCGCCGCACCGGCGCGATCGACCTCGCCGCCTGGTTCACGCGGCAGGCGCGAACCATGCTCGATCCCGTCGATCCGGCCGTCTCCCGGCTGACGGCCGGTGTCGGCGCCGAGCGGGCGCGGTTGGAGGCGATCCTGGCCACGGCGGTGGGGGCGAAGCTTCGGGCCGGCCGCGGTGCCTGGCAGCGGCTGATCACCGACGAGGTCGTCGCCCGCTGGCACGGCGGGCCGTTCGCCACCTTTCTCCACGTCCTCGCCGCGCTCGGCGGTCTGTGGCGACGCAGCGGCGCGGCCGGCGGCGTCATCGGCCGGCTGCTGGCCGCCGGCGGGCGGCCGGTGGAGGCCGGCGACGGCGGCTGGCAGGCGGTCGCCGAGCTCGGCCTCGGGGAGATCGACGTGGAGCAGTCGCGCAGCATCCTCTCCGGGCTCGCTGCCGGCGCGTCGTTGGGCGAACCGCTCGTCGGCCGGCCACGGATCGACGCCGCCGCGGCGCAGCGCACCACCTCCGCGGTCCTCGACCGCACAGGCGCCTGGCTCGGGGCCGGGATCGCGGCCCTCGTGGCGGACCGGCGCGGCCGCGCCGGCGGACCGACGCTTCACTGGATCTGCGAGGTCGCCTTCGTCGCGCTGCTGGCCCTGGTCCTCGTCCGCGCGGGCTGGGATTTCTTCGTCGGCCACCTCTGGCTGGGACGGCCCCACGCGGGTGAAGGGGGCTTGCAGGCCGCGGTCATCTGGGTGGTGCTGTGGGGACTGCTGCTGCGCTGGATCGCGTTCGCGGTGGTGCGGCGCGGGCTCGACCGCGACATCACGGCGCTCGTGGGCCGGCTGCCGGCAGCGGGGCTCGTCGATCCGCTGCTCGACGACTTCGCGACCGCCGCCGTCCGGGCCCGCGAGTACCTCGACACCGGCGCCCGGCTCGGCCGCGAGGCGGAGGCGTTGGCGGCGGCGCTCGGTGAACCGGCGGCCCGGCTCGGCCGGCTGCGCGGAGAGCGGCCATGAGGGGCGTCGGCCGGGGGCTGGTGCTCGCCGTCATCGCCTGCGGCGCGGCCGGTGCCGCCGAACTCGACGAGATCCGGGCCCGTGGTGAACTCGTCTGGGCCGCGGACCAGGAGGGGGGCGGACCACACGTGTTCGTCGATCCCGACGATCCGGCCCGGCTGACCGGGTTCGAGGTCGATCTCGCGGCGCTCATCGCCGGCGAACTCGGGGTCAAGGCCCGGTTCCAGCAGGGGCAGTGGGATCGGCTGCCGTTGCTGCTCGGCCGGACGGCCGACTGCGTCATCAACGGCATCGAACTGACGCCGCAGCGGCGGCGCGACTACCGCTGCTCGCGTCCCTACTTCGCCTACGCCCTGCAACTGGTCGCCCGGCGCGACGGGCCGCCCGAGACGCTGGCGGTGCTCACAAGCCCGGGCCCCGCCGGCCCGTGGCGGGTGGGTGTGCTCACCGGCTCGGCGGCGGAGGCCGCGGTCCGGGAGAGCGGCTGGGATGTCGAGATCGTCGGCTACGACGGGACGGTCGATTCGCTCGAGCAGCTGGCCGGCGGCGTGCTCGACGCCGTCATGATGGACGACTGCATTTTCACCTTCTACGCCGACCGGTTTCCCATGCTGCGCAGCGTGGAACGGCCGTTCGCCGGGGGCTCGTACACCGTGCTCACCGCCCCCGACACGCCCCGGCTGGCGGCCGAGATCGACGCCGTCCTCGGCCGGCTGATCGCCGACGGCCGGCTCAAGGCGCTCTACGATCGCTGGGACCTCGCCGGCCGGCAGCAGATGCTGCTGCTCCGCGATGCAACCGAGGTGCCGCCGGCGGCGCGGCGGTCGCTGGCCGCGCTCGTCGCCGACACCCTGCCGCTGCTGCTGCGTTCGGCCGGCATGACGCTCTTGCTATCCTGTGCGGCGTTTCCGCTGGCGGTGATCATCGGCCTCGCGGTGGCGGTGGGACGGACCTACGGACCGCCGTTCCTCCGGCCGCTGCTCGCCGCCTACGTCGAGTTCCTGCGCGGCACGCCGCTCCTCCTCCAGCTGTACGCGATCTTCTTTCTGCTGCCGAAAGTCGGGCTGGCGCTGCCCGCGCTGGCGGCGGCGATCGCCGGGCTGGCCCTGAACTATTCGGCCTACGAGTCGGAGATCTACCGGGCCGGGCTCAAGGCGATCCCCGGGGGGCAGTTCGAGGCCGCGCTGGCGCTGGGCATGTCCCGCTGGCAGGCGCTGTGGCACGTGGTCGTGCCGCAGGCGGTGCGGATCGTGATGCCGCCGGTGACGAGCGACTTCATCGCCCTGTTCAAGGACACCAGCGTCTGCTCCGCCATCACGGTCATCGAGCTGACGAAGCGGTACAGCGTGCTCGCCCTGTCCACAGGCCGGATCGTGGAACTGGCCGCGGTCACCGCGCTGCTCTACCTGGCGATGAGCTGGCCGCTGGCGGTCCTGTCGCGCTGGTTCGAGCACCGGCTGGAGCGGCCGGCGGGAACCGGCACATGAACCGAGCCGCACGGAGCCGCAGTCGATGATCACCGTCGCCGCGCTGTCGAAGAGCCGGTCCGGCATCCGCGTCCTCGACGACGTGTCGCTGGCCGGGGAGCCGGGCACGGTGACGGCGCTCGTCGGCCCGTCGGGAAGCGGCAAGACGACGCTGCTCCGCTGCCTCAACGGCCTGGAGACCTTCGATGCCGGCAGCCTGGCGATCGCCGGCCACCGGCTGGCGGCGGGGCGGCATTCGCCGGCCGCGCTCGAGGCACTGCGCCGGGACGTGGGGATGGTGTTCCAGCAGTTCAACCTGTTTCCGCACCTCTCCGTGCTCGACAACGTGGCGCTGGCCCCGCGGCTGGTGTGCCGCCGATCCCGCCCCGAAGCCCGGGAGGCGGCCCGCGGGTTGCTGGAGCGGGTCGGTCTCGGAGCGTTCGCGGCCGCCCGGCCGGCCACGCTCTCCGGCGGTCAGCAGCAGCGGGTGGCCATCGCCCGGGCGCTGGCGATGGAGCCGCAGGTGATGCTGTTCGATGAGCCGACGAGCGCCCTCGATCCGGCGATGTCGGCCGAGGTGCTGGACGTGATCGTGGGCCTGGCCCGGGCGGGGCAGACGATGGTCGTGGTGACGCACGACCATGCCTTCGCCCGCCGGGCTGCCGGCTGGGTGGTGCTCCTCGAGTCGGGCCGCATCGCCCGACAGGGCCCGGCCGCGGACATGCTCTGACTTCTCCGGGGCGGCTGCCGGCACCAGTCCAGTCGCACCGCGAGTCTTGCCCAGACGGTGCAGCCGGCATCCCGGGAACCGGGGTTTCACGGCCGGCGCCGGTTTCCTGATTGCGGCGGTCACCGGCGCCGGGATAATTCGTTCTCTTGCTCGGGGCCTCTCGTCATCCTCTGGGACACATCTTCGTGGCCACCATTGCCCGCTCTCGTCCCGTCTCGGTGCACGGCGTGCACTGGGAATACCTCGTCCCGATCGCGACGGTCCACGTGCTCGCCTGCCTGGCCGTCGTCCCCTGGTGCTTCAGCTGGTCGGGGGTGATCCTGGCGGCGATCGGCACGAACTTTTTCGGCACGCTGGGCATCAACCTCTGCTACCACCGGCTGCTCTCCCATCGCAGCCTCACCGTGCCGCGTTGGCTGGAGCGGACGCTGGCGACCATCGCGCTCTGCTCGCTGGAGGACACCCCGTGCCGTTGGGTGGCCAACCACCGGCTGCATCATCGGCATTCCGACGAGGAGCCCGATCCGCACTCGCCGCGGGACGGTGTCGTCTGGGCGCACATGGGCTGGCTGTTCGAGCGGGTGCCGCACCGCCGGTCCGCGGCGTTTCTGGAAAAGTACGCCCGCGACATCCTCGCAGACGGCTACTACCGCGGCCTGGAACGGCAGCCGTGGGCGATCATCGCGATCTACCTGGCCCATGCCGCGGTGTTCGCGGCGGCTGGCCTGCTCGTCGGTCGCTGGACCGGCGGCGACTGGAACCACGGGCGGCAGTTGGCGGCGAGCTGGCTGGTGTGGGGCGTGTTCGTGCGGACGGTGCTCGTCTGGCACATCACGTGGAGCGTCAATTCGCTCACCCACCTCTTCGGCTATCGCAGCTACGCCACCGACGAGGACAGCCGCAACAACTGGTTCGTGGCCCTGGTCGCGATGGGGGAGGGCTGGCACAACAACCACCACCACGATCCGGCCAGCGCCAGCGTGCAGCACCGCTGGTGGGAGTTCGACGTCACCTACTATCTGATCCTGCTGCTCCAGCGGGTCGGCCTTGCCACCGACGTCATCCAGCCCCGGCATGTCCGGCAGCGGGCCGCCGCGGATTCCTGACACGGGTCGGCGGCCGCGGTTTTCCGCTTGCCTCGGCACCGGATGCGTGGTAATCTTTCGTTCAGTTCGGAATCGATGAAGGCCGGCGCCCGACCCTCTGGTCGGCATGCGCCCGCCGCGATCGCATCTCTCGAAGCGACGTTCCGGGACGATTGGCCAGCCGCCAGCCTCCCGCAGCGGTTCTCGCTTGGCAGGCCGTGATCCATCGTGGGATCGCCGTGCCATCGTGGCCCTGCTTCCGCTTTCCGCGCGTGTTTTCGTGCTCTTTTTTCAGAAGCGACTTTTTTCATGACTTCGTTCACCGACCTCGGACTTTCCTCGCCGCTGCTCCGGGCCCTCGCCGCCGAGGGCTATGCCACGCCGACGCCGATCCAGGCCAAGGCGATTCCCCACGTGCTCGCCGGCCGCGACCTGTTCGGCTGTGCCCAGACGGGCACCGGCAAGACGGCCGCCTTCGCCCTGCCGCTCATCGAGCGGATGCTCGCCACCCCGCGGCAGCGGGCGCCGCGCCGCTGCCGGGCGCTGGTCCTCGCCCCGACCCGCGAACTCGCCGGCCAGATCCACGACAGTTTCCGGGCCTACGGCCGGCATGCGGGGCTGACGAGCGTGGTCGTCTACGGCGGCGTCAGCCAGCGGCCCCAGTCCGACGCCCTAATCCGCGGGGTGGACGTCCTCGTGGCCACGCCTGGCCGGCTCCTCGACCTGGTCGGCCAGCGGCTGGCCGACATCCGTTCGGTCGAGTTCCTCGTCCTCGACGAGGCGGACCGGATGCTCGACATGGGGTTCATCCACGATGTGCGCCGGATCGTGGGCATGCTCCCCACGGAGCGGCAGACGCTGTTCTTCTCGGCCACGCTGCCGGCCGAGGTCCGCGGGCTCGCCGACGCGATGCTCCGCGACCCGCTGGAGGTCCAGACCGCGCCGCAGGCGACCCCCGCCGAGACGGTGGAGCAGTCGGTGTTCCACGTCGCCAAGAGTGGCAAGAAGGCGGCGCTCGTGTCGCTGCTCCGCGAGTCGCCGATGGACCGCGTGATCGTGTTCACCCGCACCAAGCACGGGGCTGACAAACTGCAGCGTGACCTCGCCAAGGCGGGCATCGACGCGGCGGCGATCCACGGCAACAAGTCGCAGAACCAGCGCGAGCGAGCCCTGGCGGCCTTCAAGGCCCCGCGGCCGCCGGTGCTCATCGCCACCGACATCGCCGCCCGGGGGATCGACGTCGACGACGTTTCGCACGTCGTCAACTTCGAACTGCCGCACGAGCCGGAGACCTACGTCCACCGCATCGGTCGCACGGGCCGGGCGGGTCGGACGGGAGAGGCCGTGAGCTTCTGTGATCCCGAGGAGCGGACGCGGCTGCGGGCGATCGAACGGCTGCTGCGGCGGCCGATCACGCCGCGGAACGCCCCGCCGGCCGGAGCCGACGACGACGTCACCGAGACCGAGGCTGGCACGGAGCGGTCGTCACGCGGCCGCGGCCGGGGAGGCCGCCAGAGCGGGCAGCAGTCCGGTCGCCAGGGCACACACCAGGGAGGCCGCCAGGGCAGGGGAGGCAGCGAGGGGCGGAGCCGGCGTGGCCGGTCGCGCGGCGCGACGGCCACGGCCAGTCGCACTGCCGTTGCCCACGAGGTCGCCGCGCCTCAGCAGCCGGCCGCCCGCCCCTCCGTCGCCGCGATTGGCAACGGCCGCGTCAAGCGCCGCTACCGCCGCGGGCTGTAGGGCGGCTGCCCGGACCGGGGCACGCGGGCGGCAACAATGGCCCTCCAGCAGGTGTCTGCACGCCTGCGCGGCGTGGGCAGGTGGCTACCTGCGGGCATCGAGCGTGCGGACCGGCTTGTAGGCGAGAATTCGCTCGTCGGCGGTCACGAGTGTCAGTTCGTTGACCCGCGCCGTGGCCACGAGCATGCGGTCGGCCGGATCCTTGTGGAACCTGCCCGGTAGCTTGTAGGCCTCGATCGCGATGCGATGATCGACGTCGATGCTTCGGGCTTCCAGGGAATCGATCGCCGTCCGCACCCAGCGGTCCAGGCTGCCTTTCAATTCCAGCATGCCTGCGGCGACGAGCCGGGCGATCTCCAGTGAGGAGACCGCGGACACGCA
>Ga0315902_10009402_pt1 | contig 13084 bp, 13 predicted proteins | sample LakEriMetagenome_9_FD_203523 | JGI IMG/M metagenome (GOLD analysis project Ga0315902, IMG submission 203523) | Freshwater fungal communities from buoy surface, Lake Erie, Ohio, United States - Buoy 12 MA117 | ecosystem: Environmental > Aquatic > Freshwater > Lake > Lake biofilm | place: USA... | reverse complement strand
CCCTGGAGCGCGGTGAGCCGGGCGGCTTCCGGATACCATTGGTCCCAGCAGATCAGGACCCCGATCCGTCCAAATCGGGTGTTCCACGCCCGGAAACCGAGATCGCCCGGGGTGAAGTAGAACTTCTCGTAGAACAGCGGGTCGTCCGGGATGTGCATCTTCCGGTAGCGTCCCAGCAGCGTCCCGTCGGCATCGATGACCACCGCGGTGTTGTGGTAGAGGCCCGGGGCACGACGTTCGAAGAGCGAGGCGACGACCACCACGCCGCGGCGGCGGGCCAGCTTCTGGAATGCCTCGGTGCTGGGACCGGGGATGGTCTCGGCCAGACCGAAGTGGGCGTGGTCCTCGTTCTGGCAGAAGTACTGGGACCGGAAGAGCTCCTGGGTGCAGAGGATCTGCGCACCATCCCGGGCGGCGCGGTCGGCCGCGGCGAGGCAGGTGGCGAGGTTCTCGGCGGGATCGGGACCGCAGGCGTGCTGGAGGAGTCCCAGGGTGACGCCGGATCGGCGGGTCTTGCGGGGTCGGCTCATGTCGTGCGTTTCGGGAGTTGGGATCGGTTCGGCTGGCGGCGATTCGTTCCGGTCCGCCGGCGCGGAGAGAATCTCAGGTGGTGGCGGCTGTGCCACCAAAGAGTTCGCGCACGAACCGGCCAAGGGTCTCGTTGGTGGGGCCGTAGCCCGACTGGTAGATGTGGTGTTCGAGGTCGTGGAGCACCAAGTCGGCAGTCTGGTACCGGGCTGACGGGTCCCGTTGGAGCAGACGCTGCAGGATCTGCTCGAGTCCGTCGGGGATCCCGGGGTGGGTGTCACCGAAACGGGGAATGGGCATCCTGAGGATCCGATCGAGGGATTCGCGGGGTGTTGGGGCCCGGAATGGGTTGTGTCCGGTCACGAGCTCGACGAGCACGATGCCCATCGAGAACAGGTCGGACCGCCGGTCGGTCACCTGGAAGTCGGCCTGTTCCGGGCTCATGTATTCGGGCCGGCCGGCCACCTCCTCGCCCTCTCGGGTTGTGAGGTAGCCGCGGGCCTTGGCGATGCCGAAGTCGGTCAGCTTCACGTCGCCCTCTCGTGCGATCATGATGTTCTTCGGGTTGATGTCGCGGTGGACGATCCCCAGTGGAAGGCCGTCGGCGCCGGTCTTCGAGTGCGCATAGGCGAGGCCCCGGGCGATGCGGCTCACCAGAAACACTGCGAGCTCCACGGGCAGGGGCCGCCGCAGCCGCGACAGCTGTTGGCGAAGCTGGTCGAGGTTGATCCCGTGGATCAGCTCCATGCACATGAAGCAGGAGGATGCGGTCTCCCCGAGATGGTAGGTCTGGACGATGTTGGTGTGGATGAGATCGGCGACGAGGCGGGCCTCGCCGATGAAGTTCTCCAGGAATCCGGGCTTTTCGGCCAACTGGGGGCGGATGACCTTGATGGCGACCCTCTTCTGGAATCCGCGTGCTCCGTGCTGGATGGCCTCATAGACCACTCCCATGCCTCCTTCGTGGAGTGGCCGCACGATCTCGTATCGGCATTCGCCCGTGATGATCCTTGATGCGCTCATCACGCGAGGCTGCAAATGGTCCGGTTCGGGGTCAAGTAGGCGGACCTCTTCCAAGATGCGGAATACGTGGTGTTTTCCTTAGGAAAACCTTGGTTTTATTGAGTTTTTCCCTTGCCGACACTCGGGGCGCGGCATAAATCCATCGCATTCCGTTTGTTTCTTAGTTCCAACCAACAAATCCAAAAGTCCTAACATGGCCAAAGCACTCACGAAGTCCCAAATCGCCGCCGCCCTCGCCGAGAAGGTGGAGATCACCAAGAAGCAGGCTGTGCTCGCGCTCGAGACCCTCGCCGAGCTTTCCTACAAGAACGCGAAGAACAGCTTCACTTTCCCCGGTGTCGGCAAGCTCGTCCTGGTGAACCGCAAGGCCCGTATCGGCCGCAACCCTGCGACGGGTGCTGAGATCAAGATCCCGGCCAAGAAGGTCGTGAAGTTCCGCGTGGCCAAGGCCGCCAAGGACGCGATCCTCGGCAGCAAGTAAGCCGAGCGCTCCCACTTCTGGCGGCACCCTTCGGGGTGCCGCCTTGTTTTTTGTCCAGACGGGTCCGATCAGGAGGTCGATCATGAGAATCGCCGTGGTGGGTTGTGGGGCGCTGGGCAGCTATTATGGCGCCTGCCTGTGGCGCCAGGGACACGAGACCTTCTTCGTGCTCCGTTCGGACTACGAGGTCGTCCGCAGGGAAGGGGTCCGGATCCTCAGCCCGAATGGAGATTTCACCGCGCGGCCGCACGCCGTCCTGAGTGCGGCGGAGGTGGGACCGGTGGACCTGGTCGTCATCGGTCTCAAGTCGACGGCCAATCACCAGTTCTCCGCCCTGTTGCCACCCCTCGTGGGTCCCGGGACTGCAGTCCTCACGCTCCAGAACGGTCTCGGCAACGAGGACGCCCTTGCCGCCTTGTTCCCGGCTGAGCAGGTCCTCGGAGGGCTCTGCTTCGTGTGTCTCAACCGGATCCGTCCCGGCGTGGTCACTCATCTCGCCCACGGTCGGATCGCCCTGGGCCAGTATCTTCGGCCGCCGGACGACCGGACCCGTGGGATCGCCGGTGTCCTGGTGGATGCGGGCATCGAGTGTGCCGTCTCCGACAATCTGGAGCGGGCCCGCTGGGAGAAGCTCGTCTGGAACATCCCGTTCAACGGGCTTGGGGTGGCGGGCTGCCTGGGGGATCTGCCCTCTCGGACACTGGACACCGCCGGCGTGGTGCCGCCCGGTCCCTGTTTGTCGACCGACCTGCTGCTGGGGGACCCGGCGTGGCGCGGTTGGGTGGATGGATTGATGGACGAGGTCCGGTCCGTGGCGGGTGTCCTCGGCTACCCGATCCCCCAGGGGTTCGCCGACACCCTGATCGAGCGGACCCGCGAGATGGGCGCCTACCGGCCGTCCACGGTGGTCGACTTCGAGTCGGGCCGCTCCCTCGAGCTGGAAAGCCTATTCGTGGAACCCCTGCGGCGGGCTCGCCTTGCCGGGGTCCCGACGCCCCATCTGGAATCCCTGACCGGCGTCCTCTCCCGGCTGGCTTCCCGGGAGGGTCAAGCCGGAGTGGGGTCCTTGGATCAGTAGTCGTAGAGCCCTGAATCCCGGGTGTAGGCCCCTCCGCCACCCCCGGGGCCGCCGCCCTCCTCGTCGCCCCCCATGAAGTCGCCGAGGACGTCCCCCATGTCCTCCTCGATCTTCTCGGGATCCTCGCCGGCCTCCAGGCGCTTGATGGCGACGTCGAACTCCTTCGGGGTCGTCCCGGCCGGCATCAGGTCCTTCATCTTGCGGAGCATGTGCGCCATGTGCCTCGGGTTGTTCTCGTCGAGGTGCTCCATGTCCCTCTCCATCTCGGACAGCGTCCGGGCCACACGCGGATCATCGAGATCCGGCATCGGCGGCTCGCCCTCGGCACCTTCCGGCTTGGCGGCCGGCTCGGCGACGCCCTTGATCATGGCGAACCGGCTCATCTCCCGGGTCAGATCCTTGCGCCCGCACTTCGGGCAGGTCGGCGAATGGGAAGGATTGATCCTCTTGGACAGGAAGCTGTAGATGCGCCGGCACTTTGGGCAGGCGAACTCGTAGATCGGCATGTCGAAGGATTCGGACGCGTCCGGGACCCCGTCAAGGGGGCACCCGACCGCGCGTTCTCAGCGCCGCCGCGGACGGAAGGTGCGTCCGTGCCGCTGAAGGGCCCCGAGCACCGGACGTTCCTTGCGGATGCCGCCCTCGGAGGTGAACAGGACGCTCTGCTGGTAGTTGAAGCCCTCGAGCTTGGTCCTCTCGATCTTCTGGCCGATGAACCGTTCGATGTCGGCCACGTGGCCCTTGTCGCCCACGGCCATCAGCGTGAAGGCATCACCCCGGCTCTGGGCCCGGCCCGTCCGACCGATGCGGTGGACATAGTCCTCAGGATGCTGCGGGACGTCATAGTTGATGACGTGGCTGACGTCGGGGATGTCGAGGCCACGTGCGGCGATGTCGGTCGCCACGAGGATCTCGAACAGGCCGTCGCGGAATCCCTTGAGGGCGTGTTCGCGCTCCTTCTGGGTGCGGTCGGAGTGCAGGACGGCGACGGCGTGGTTGTTCTTCTTGAGCAGGTTCCCGATGCGGTCGGCGCGATGACGGGTCCGGCAGAAAATGATCACCGAGTCGAAGTTCACCTGCTTGAGCAGCGCAGTGAGCAGCTCGTTCTTCTGCTCGTCGACGACGGGGTAGATGACGTGTTTGACCGTCTCGGCCGGCGACCGGCGGGCGCCGATCTCGACGACCTCCGGGGTCTTCATCGCCCACTTGATGAGTGCGGCGATGTCCGGCGGGACCGTGGCGGAGAAGAGGCAGGTCTGGCGGGTGTTCGGACAGCGCTCGATGATGCGCCGCACGTCGGGAAGGAATCCCATGTCCAGCATCCGGTCTGCCTCGTCGAGGACGAGGTGCTCGACGCGGTTGAGCCGGACGGTGCCGCGCTGGAGGTGGTCGAGGAGTCGTCCGGGGGTGGCCATCAGCACGTCGACACCCTGCCGCAGGGCATCGTTCTGGGCACCGTAGCCGACGCCGCCGTAGACGAGGCCTAGGCGGATCTTCATGAACCGCGACAGAGCACGGAAGGAGGTCTCCACCTGGGCCGCGAGCTCACGGGTCGGCTCGAGCACGAGGACGCGGGGGCCGGGTGCCGGCTCCCCGATCTTCGAGAGGATGGGGAGCGCGAAGGCGGCCGTCTTGCCGGTGCCGGTCTGGGCGCTGCCGATGACATCGCGCCCCTGGAGGATCAGCGGGATGGACCGCAGCTGGATGGGGGTGGGATCGGTATACCCCATGGCGCGGACGCCTTCGAGGACGGGCTCCGAGAGCCCGAGGTCTGCAAACGACATTTCCCACTGTTGCTTGAAATCGCAGCGTTAGGGAAGGCTTTGCTTGGAAAGATCCAGATCCGGATCGGCCGCCGTCCTGTCCTCAGTGTTTCTCGGAAAGGAGGGGCGCCACCGCCCGGGAAAGCGCCTCCGTGGTCAGTGCCCCCAGATACCGCGCCTCCACCCGACCGTCGCGCCCGATGATCCAGGTGCTCGGAATGCTGCTGACGGCGAACGTGGACTGGATCTCCGGGGTGGCCATCAGCTGGCGATAGGTGATGGATCGGCCCCTCAGGAAGCCCAGCACGACGTTGGTGCCACCCGCGTCGGTGCTGGCCCCCAGAACCACGACATCCCGCTCCCGATGGGTCTGGTGGAATGCCTCGAGGTCGGGCAGTTCGCGTCGGCAGGGTGGACACCATGTCGCCCAGAAGTTCAGCACCACGATCTTCCCGGCGAGGTCGTTCGAGGTGACCACTCGTCCATCGAGGTCGGTCATGCTCCAGGCGGGAGCTGGATGTCGCCCCGCAGGGATGCGCTGGAATCCCGGACTGGGCTGTCGGGACACCAGCCAGCCGGCGACGACAGCGAGCAGGAACGGGTAGGCGAGACGACCCTTCACGGCGTGGCGGGGGTGGGTTTTTCCAGGCACCGGTCGATGACTGGACGCAGGCCCTGGTTCCACAGGGCATAGGCCGCGGTGTTCAGATGCAGGTGGTCATCTAGGAACCACCTGGGATCCGGTCGCCCTGCCATATCGATCAGGGGTGTGAAGGTGTCGACCCACTCGGTGCGTGGACGGGATCGGGCGAGGTCGACGAGGCGCCGGTTGAGCTCCATCTGGAGGTCGAGCTGCTGGATCCGTTTCGGGCTCGCCTTCACCGCCAGCAGCACGACGGGGGTTCCGGGGAGGGCCTGGTCCACGCGGCGGAGGAACTCCTGGTAGAGGGCCAGCGTCGCCTCGACGGAGAGGCCCGCGTCGAGATCGTTGTCCCCGCCATACAGCACCACGGCGGCGGGACGGTAGGGAAGGACGAGGCGGTTGAAGAAATGGAGGAGGTCCTCGAGCTGGAAGCTGGAGACGCCGCGGTTCAGGACCGGTCGCCCCGGGAAGGCCGCCTGCAGCTCCGGCCACTTCTCGATGCTGGAGCTGCCCACGAAGAGGACCGGATCCCGGGGTGCCGGATGGGTGCGGTCCTGGCCCTCGAACCCGGCGACCTTGGATTCGAACCGGTGTGTGGCGATCGGTCGCGGGGCAGGGGGGCGGCGGACGACGAGGACCGTCGTCACGCTCAACGCCAGAAGCAACACGCCCGCAATCCCGAGTCTCCGCGTCACGTCTCGACTCTGGTGGCGGCCTTCGGGTACGGCCAGCCCGGAGTCAGGGGAACCCTCACGCGTCACCACCGAGGGTGAAGTAGAAGGCGGCGCCGGAACCCGGGGCCGACTCCGCCCAGATGCGTCCAGCGTGCCGATCCACGATCCGGCGGGCGAGGGCCAGCCCAACACCGTTCCCGGGGAAATCCCCCGCCTTGTGGAGACGCTGGAACAGGCCGAACAGCTTGTGGGCGTACTGCATGTCGAAGCCGACCCCGTTGTCCCGCACCCGGTACACCGTCCCAGTCCCGGTCCCCTCGGCATCGACCTTCACCGCGGGGACATCCTGGCGGCCCGAGAACTTCAGCGCGTTCGAGAGCAGATGCCGCCAGAGCTGATAGACCATGGCGGGGTCGGCCTGCGCCGGGGGGAGCGGTCCGATACGGACTCCCTGGACGGGGTGGTTGGACGAGAGCTCGGTGAGGACCTTCCCCGCCACCTCGGCCATGTCGACGGTCGTGGGCTGGCAGGGGGAGCGGAGCAGGCGGGAATAGGCCAGCAGGTCATCGATGAGACGTCCCATGCGACAGGCCTCCTCCCGGACGATGGCCAGGTGTCGGCGTGACTCCTCCGGGAGCTGGGCCCCGACGTCCTCCTCGATTGCCTGGGTGAAGCCGTCGATGGCCCGCAGCGGGGACCGGAGGTCGTGTGAGATGGAATAGCTGAGGGACTCGAGTTCACGGTTCGCCTCGGCCAGGCGCGCGGCCAACCGTGACTCCGGATCGAGGGGGGGACGAGGGCAAGATGACTCCGTCGGTGTCGGGGTCTTGGGCAATCCGGGATCCATGGTCTGAAGGCGGATCCCAGGCCTCCGGCGGCGCCGCGATTCCTCCGGGATCGGATCCAAGGCTATGGGGGGATGCAGGTCAGGCAAGGATGCTTTCGTGGCGGCTGCGTCGCAGGCACCCGGGTGGGGGCGCGGGTGGCATAGGCGGCTCTGGAGAACCGAACCGGATAACCGGATGTTCCCGGGGACGGTTGTTTGGACTAGCCTGCGCCCGTGTTCTCCAAAGGACAGAAGGTGGTCTGCATCAATGACGAGTTCCCGCCCATGGCGCGGCTCCTGTTCGTCAACCTGCCGCGGAAGGATTCCGTCTACACGGTCCGCGCCGTCTACATCGGACGCGGCAACTACACCCGGGCTGGCAGCGGCAAGAAGGAGGGCGAGATCGGCGTCCTGCTCGAGGAGATCGTCAACCCGCAGGACCCCGCCCTGAAACAGGGGTTGGCTGGGGAGTTGGGATTCAATTCCGAGCGGTTCGCGCCGGTGCAGTCGGATCAGGACACGGAGGTCCTGGAACACGAGGAGAAGGCCGAGGATTTCGTGCTCCTGCCCTCCTGAGACTGCTACGCCCGTGTCAGGCCCAATCTTCAATACCCCTCCACCGCCTTCCCGGCCGCTCCATCTCCGACTCTCCCCGGCTGGGGAATCGGCGGTGCGTCGGGGACATCCCTGGGTCTACGAGAGTTCCGTCCGCGACCAGAGCGGCCCTGGTTCTGCCGGGGACCTGGCCGTGGTCTACGACCGCCAGGACCGCTTCCTCGCCCTCGGGCTGTGGGATCCCGATTCGCCCCTGCGCCTCCGCGTGCTCCATGTCGGGAAACCGGTGCGGTGTGACGTCGATTGGTGGCGGGGGCGTCTCCGCTCGGCGCTGGACCGGCGCCGCCCCTGGTTCGATGCCTCGACCACGGGATTCCGATGGATCCACGGGGAGAGTGACGGGTGGCCGGGGTTGGTCCTCGACCGCTACGGGGCGACGCTGGTGCTCAAGATCTACTCCCCGGTCTGGCTCCCCAGGGTGCCGGATCTCGTCGGCTGGATCCGGGATGAACTGGGGCCCGACCGGATCGTCCTCCGCCTCAGTCGGAATTCACAGTCGGCGGCGGCCGCGTCCGGGTACCGCGATGGAGAGAACCTCTATGGGCAGGATGGCTCCGAGCGGGTGACGTTCCTCGAATCCGGGTTGTGGTTCGAATCCGAGGTGGTGAAGGGCCAGAAGACGGGGTTCTTCCTCGACCAGCGTGAGAACCGACGTCGGGTCGAGACGCTGGCCGCCGGACAGGAGGTCCTGAATGTCTTCAGCTTCTCGGGCGGGTTCAGCCTGTACGCGGCCCGAGGGGGGGCGGCCCGTGTCGTCGACGTCGACATCTCGGCCCACGCCCTCGCGCAGGCACGACGGAACTTCGCCCTCAACGCGGAGGATGCCTCCGTGAAGCGGGCCATCCACGAACAGGTCCAGGCTGATGCATTCGACTGGTTGGCGGCCCGTCCATCCCGTCGGTTCGGACTGGTGATCCTGGACCCGCCCTCGCTCGCGAAGTCGGAGGCGGAACGGGCGGGCGCCATCGAGGCCTATCGGAGGCTGGTCCGGTCCGGGCTCGACTGGGTGAAGCCGGGTGGCGTCCTGCTCGCCGCCTCGTGCAGCGCCCATGTGTCCACGGACGAGTTCTATGGCGCCGTCCGGGAGGTCCTCCACGGTGCTGGGCGGCGGGCTGAGGAATTCCTGACCGAGGGGCATCCCCAGGACCACGCGGCGACGTTCCGCGAGGCGGAATACCTCAAGGCGATCTACTGGCGTCTGCTGGGCTGAGGGGTGTCGGACCCGGGTCAGGCGAACCGCTGGACCGGGTTGCCTGCGAGGAAGTCCCGGACCGCCATGCGGCGTCCGCCCTCGGATTGCACCTCGATGAGGACGAGGGCATCGGATCCACAGGCCACCACGAGACCATCGGATTCCCGGGCTATGACGGTGCCAGGCTCCGCCTGGGTTGGCATTGGGGCGACCCGGGCGGCGTGGACCTTGAGCAACCTGGGCTTCGGCTCGGCCGGGATCCAGCAGTGGGCCCCTGGCCAGGGAGTGAAGGCCCGCAGGCGACGGGCGAGGTCTGCAGCGGGCCGGTTCCAGTCGAGTCGCCCATCCTCCCGGGTGATCTTCGGAGCCAGGGTGACTCCCTCCGTGGGTTGCGCGACCGGCGTCCGCAGGCCGGCGGCGTAGGGCGGGATCTCCTCCCGGACCAGATCAACCCCGAGTCGTGCGAGTCGATCGTGCAGGGATGCCGACGTCTCGGTGTCGCCGATCGGGGTCCGGCGTATTGCGATGACGGGTCCGGTGTCCAGCCCCACATCCATCCTCATCAGGCTCACTCCCGTCTCGGCATCCCCGGATGCGATGGCCCACTGGATGGGCGCGGCTCCTCGCCATCGGGGCAGGAGCGAGGTGTGGACGTTCAGGCACCCCAGCCGCGGGATCTCGAGGAGCGCCTGCGGCAGGAGTTGGCCGTAGGCGGCGACGAGGATGAGGTCCGGCTTCAGGTCCTGGATCTGGCTGATGAACCCGGGGTCGCGCGCCCGGTCAGGTCGGAGCAGGGAAAGGCCCCGGGCCAGCGCTGCCGCGGACACCGCCGAGGGCATCGGTTGGAGATGGCGTCCCGCTGGCCGGTCCGGTTGTGAGACGACGGCGTCGAGCTGGACCCAGGGCTCCATGGAGATGCCCTCGAGGAGAACCCGTGCAAGTTCAGGGGTTCCCATGAACACAAGGTGGAGTTTGGAGGACATGGGATGAGGATCGTTCTCTGTTGATGCTGGGGGATCGGAACCGATGGGGTCATGAAGACAGGTCCACGAGAGCGTTGACAATCGGGAAACGTCTCAGCAGTTTCTGCGGCCCACGGAGCGGGCCTCGGTAGCTCAATGGCAGAGCAGCTGACTCTTAATCAGTTGGTTCCAGGTTCAAGTCCTGGCCGGGGCACCAGCTCAAGTACATGGGCTTCTCTCGAATGAAGACCAAACCCAGTGGCTGGATCGTCCGGTGGGCCTGTTTGCTCCTTCTCCTCGTCTCCTCGCTGGCGCCCATCGGCATCCGGGCCGCTGTGGTCTACGACAACACTGCCCTTGCTGGCATGACCAAGGACGGCGTCTTCCTGCTCACGGAGTATGGCGACGAGATTGCGCTCGTGGGCACGGATCGATGGGTCACCCAGTTCGACATCGCCACCTTCGGTGACTTCCCCACCAACGCCGTCGTGAACGCGGTTGTTCGGATCTATGCCAATGACGGGACCGATGCGCTGGACGGTCCCCACTACGCCTACCGGCCGAAGACAGTCCTCTGGGAGAGTCCGCCCTTCACGCTCAAGCCGGGCGGGCAGACCGCCAGCCTTGCCCCGCTCATCAGGGTCCCGGACACCTTCACCTGGACGATCCGCTTCACCGGTGTGCAACAGGTCGCCGGCAACTCGGTGGGGCCCATCGTGGTGAACCCGATCCAGATCGGTGCCCCGCTGGCGAATGGCCATACGGGCAGCTATCCGGACTACTGGAGGAAGGACGGGGCCTCGGAGGACTCGTGGATGATCTATCTCCTCAGCTCGGGGACACCGGCCAATTTCTACGTCAAGGTCACGGCGACCCCTGAACCCGCGACGCTGCCCAACCTGAAGGTGGTCCGGTCCGGGAATTCCCCCGTCCTCGAGGTCTTCGGCACCACGGGCAAACCGGTCATCGTGGAATCCTCCGGCGACCTCCGGACCTGGGCCGAGTCCTTCCGGGTCACGGGCAAGGGCCCGGGCAACCCGGAGCGCGTCTCGATCGTCTCAAACACCGGCGTGCCCATGGTGTTCTGGCGCGCCCGGGAAAACTGAGTCGCTCATTTCCCGATCCGCGATGACGACTTCCCCGGTGCCCCCGACGCCTCCCCAGACGGGGACCCGGCTCCGGGTGCTCATCGTGGAGGACTCCGAGTTCGACGCCCGTCTCCTCGGAACACTCCTGCGGACCGGAGGCTGGGAAGTGTCGTCCCGGAGGGTCTCTACGGCATCGGACCTGGAGCAGGCGTTGGTGGGCGAGGACTGGGACCTGATCCTGTGCGACCACACGATGCCCGGGTTCAGCGCCCCGGAGGCGCTCCGGGTGGTCCAGCGGGTCGCCCGGGACATCCCGTTCATCATCATCTCGGGAGGCATCGAGGAGGGCGTGGCGATCGACGCCATGAAGTCGGGAGCGCACGACTTCCTCATGAAGGGTGCCCTGGGGCGCCTGGTGCCCGCGGTGCAGCGCGAGCTCAAGGAGGCCGGCATCCGGAGGGCCCGTCGCGCCGCGGAGGAGGCGCTCCGGGTGAGCGAGCTCCGCTACCGCTCGGTCTGGGACAACTCGACGGATGCCGTCCTGCTCCTCGACGCGTCCGGTGTCATCCGGTTCGCCAATCCCGCCAACCTGCCGGTCTTCGGCTGGGATCCGGGCGACCTCGTTGGTCTCCGGCTGGATGTCCTGCAGCCGGTGGAACTGCCGGCGGGATACTGGTGGCAGTCGTTCCGGGCCTCGGGCACTGCCAAGTCGAACGAGACCGTCGCCCGACGCCGGGACGGGTCGCGCGTGGACATCGATCTCGCCCTCACCGAGATGCGGATGGGTTCCGACCTCTGGGTGGTGATCTTCTCGCGCGATGTCACGGAGCGTCGTCGGGCGGCGGAAGAGATCCGGAGGAGCCGCGAGGAGTTCGCGGCGGCCCGGGAGATCCAGCAACGGCTGTTCCCGAAGGAGGCCCCCCGGCTGGCCGGCTACGACATCGCCGGAGCGTCCCATCCCGCCGAGGCCACCGGAGGTGACTACTTCGATTTCTTTCCGATCGATCCGGAGTGTCTCGGCATCGTGATCGCCGACGTCAGCGGTCATGGGCTGGGGCCCTCGCTCCTCATGGCCGAGGCCCGCGCCTACCTGCGACTCGTCGCCCGGGGCACCGCTGAACCCGGGGAGGTCCTGACCCGCACCCAGGAGCTGCTCCGCGATGACCTTGGTCGTGAACGGTTCATCACCCTGCTGTTCCTGCGGTTGTTGTCGGCCCAGAGACGCGTCCAATTCGCCAATGCGGGCCACACCTCAGGACTGGTCATCGGGCAGGACGGGAACGTGCGGATGGTCCTCGGGAGGACCGGGCGTCCCCTGGGGCGCCAGGGCGATGTGCCCTATCCGTCGGGAGGCGACGTCCTGCTCCAGGCGGGGGACATCCTGCTGCTGTTGACCGATGGGATCGAGGAGGCCATCCGGTCCGATGATGAGATCTTCGGCATGGAAAGGGCCGTCGAGGTGGTCCGGTCCCACCGGGATCTTCCGGCGTCCGAGATCGTCGAGGCGGTCTGCACCGCGGCCCGGACATTCTCGTCGCCTGAACCGCAGACCGACGACCTCACCGTCGTCGTCCTGAAGGCGCTCTGAACCTCGCCCGAGGCGAGTCGTGCCGCTGACGGATCAGGCGAGGGACAGTGCCTTGAGGGCCTGGATGCAGCGCGGACAGGCCCCGGGATGCCCGGGCTCCTGGCCGATGGCCGGGTCCCAGTGCCAGCAGCGGTCGCATTTCTGCCATCCACCCTCGCTCGCGGGCTGGACCGAGACGGAGGCGGACTGCGATTCCCGGACGTCCAGACCTGACACGTTCAGCAGTTCCTGGAGGTCCGAAAGGTGGTTCTTGGCGACTGCGCATTCGGCGGGCTCCAGCTCCAGCTGCACCCGGGCGTCGAGGGCCTTCCCGATGCGCTTGGCTTGGCGGGCCTTCTCGAGTTCCGGCAGCACCCGGGTCCGGATCCCGAAGAGGATTTCCCATCGTCGCACCTCCTCCTCGGAGAGCAGGGGTGCGCCCGGGGACCAGGTCGACAGGTGCACCGAGTGGACCGGGGTTTTCTGGATGAAGCCCCAGGCCTCGTCCGACGTGAACGCCAGCATCGGCGCCAGCATCTGGCTCAGCCGGGTGACCATCCGATAGAGCGCCGTCTGGGTGCTGCGACGCCGCGGGGAAGTCGCCGCCTCGGTGTAGAGACGGTCCTTAACGAGGTCATGGTAGG
>Ga0315902_10009400_pt1 | contig 13084 bp, 9 predicted proteins | sample LakEriMetagenome_9_FD_203523 | JGI IMG/M metagenome (GOLD analysis project Ga0315902, IMG submission 203523) | Freshwater fungal communities from buoy surface, Lake Erie, Ohio, United States - Buoy 12 MA117 | ecosystem: Environmental > Aquatic > Freshwater > Lake > Lake biofilm | place: USA... | reverse complement strand
ACTTGCCCAGGAGCCTGCGCAGTCTCCGTCGTCCCGCCACACGAGCTGTGATCCGCCGCCATGAACCTGGGAACGTCAACCGGATTGGAGCCGCGGACGCGAGCCGCCCGCGAGTGGCAGGCGATCGCCGTGCTCGTCGCCCTCGTGGTGGTCGAGGCGTGTGTGGTCTGGTGGATGCACGGGAAGTGGCTCGAGGCCGACACCGCGTTCGCGTGGACGGGCGTGCCCGCGCTGCTGATCGGTGTGGGCTGGTGGTGGCAGATCGCCCGCCACCGGGCGGAGTATCGCGAGCTCCCGGTGCGTGGGCCGCTCGTCGCCTGCCAGGTGGCCGCGTTCGCGGCCGCACTGGCCGCACTCGGCCAGGTGTCTGCGATCCCGCTGCGGGATGCGCTCCGAGACGGCCCGAGCCTGCTCGCCGTCGGCGTGCCCGCGGCGGCATGGTTCGTCGCCTCGCTGGCGATGATCGCACCCCGGGCGAAACTCGCCGGCGAAATGCTGGCCACGACCGCGGCCTGCGCGGCGTTCGGAGCCGCGGTGGTCGGCAACGCCTATCTCACGCAGCGGTTCTGGGACTTCACGAGCGGCCCGACGACGCGGCTCGTCGAGATCATGCTGGCACCGTTCGCCGACGGACCCGTCATCCGGCCGACGCCGTTCGTCGTCGGCACGCAGACGTTCAACGTCGCGATCGAACACAAGTGCTCAGGCTTCCAGGGGATCGGCCTCGTGGCCACGCTGCTCGCCGGCTACCTCTGGTGGTTTCGCCGCATCCACCGCTTCCCGCAGGCGCTCCTCCTGCTGCCAATCGGCATCACGCTCATCTGGCTGGCGAACCTGGTGCGGATCACGGCATTGATCCTCGTCGGGATCTGGATCTCCCCACGGATCGCCGTCGACGGCTTCCACTCGACGGCGGGCTGGATCGCGTTCGTGACGGTGGGCCTCGGCACCATCTGGGCGGCGTCGCGGATCCCGTTCTTCACCGATGCCGAGCCACCCGGCACGGCGGAGCCGCAGTTCGGTGCCGTCGCGGCGGGCATCGTGGGCCACGGTGCGGCAGCAGAAACAGCAGCGGCAGAGGAAACTCTCCCGATTCCCGCCTGCGTCGTGCCCTTCGTGGCGCTGACCGCGGTCACCATGCTCCTGCGGGCCTTCTCGAGCGGCTTCGACGTCGCCTACCCGGTCCGTGTGGTCGCCATGGTCGCCGTGCTCTGGTGGCTCCGGGCGGCGTACCCGCTCCGCGGCTGGCGGTTCTCGTTCGTCCCCGTCGCAATCGGCGCGGTCTCGTTCGCCGTGTGGATGCTGCTCGCCCCGGGACCAGGGTCGGAGGAAGAGTCCGCCGCTTTGAACCCGCTGCAGTTGGGCGAGCCGTGGGCCACTCTCTGGCTCCTTTTTCGCGTGGTCGGCTCGACCGTCACCGTGCCGATCGCCGAGGAACTCTTCTTCCGCGGGTTCATCGTGCGTCGCTGCATCGACGCCGATGCCGATCGCGTGCCGGTGGGGCAGTTCACGTGGCTGTCCTTCATCGTCTCGTCGGTGGCTTTCGGAGCGCTGCACGGCCAGGCCTGGCTCGCCGGCGTGGTCGTGGGAATGCTCTTCGCCGGGGCCCTCGCCTGGCGGCGCAGCCTCGCCGACGCGGTCGTCGCCCATGCCACGACCAACGCGCTCCTGTGCGGCTACGTGATCGCGACCGGCTCCTGGACGCAGTGGGGCTGAGGCCGGGCCGGAACGCATCGGCGAGGCCGGCGCTCAACAGCCGTGTCCACCTCCACGCATGCGTCAGGGACGAGAATGCTCCGCCCTTAATCCCGCCGCTGGGCTCTACCTTCACTCAGCAGGGAAACCCGCGGCCCACGGTGTGTCACGGGCCGCGTTTCTTCGTCGCCTCGACGACGGCCCAGAACGGGTGCTGTCGGTCGGCCCGGAGCCGCAGGTCTTCGAGCAACAGCTCGATGTCGGGCGTGATCCGGCCGGTGCGGGCCTGCCTGCCGTCGATCGTCACCGACACCGGCCGCGTGAAATCGACCAGCTCGGGGGCCAGCCACACCTTCACCCGCTCGGCGCCGCACCGCACGGTGAGACTGTTGTTGGCCCCGGTCTTGGCCTCGATCGAGAGCGGCCGGGTGTTGGCCGGCGGCGGCCAGTTGGTCGGCAGCACGACCGTCCGCGGCGGCGCCGACTCCAACTCCACCCACCAGAAGAACCGGTCCCACGGCCGCATCGACACCACGTCGATCGTCTGGGGGAAGAACGTCCGCTGCTTCCGCCCCATCCAGTCGAAGAGCCGGAGGATCTCGTCGGAATAGTGCTCGTGGCCGCGGCCGCGGTATTCGACGTAGGTGAGGTCGAAGCCGCGTTCGAGACAGCGGTCGAGGTCCACGGCGTTGCGGGCGATCGTGGTGCCGTCGAGCTCGCCCCCCACGACGTAGATCGGCAGCGACTTCGCGTTGGGCCAGTAGTGCCGCACGTAGCGGTCGGCGGTGGGCGTGATCATGACGAGCCCGGCCCAGAGATCGGGATGGGCAAGCGCCACGTCCCAGGCCGCATCGCCGCCGAGCGAATGGCCCGACAGAAACACGCGGTCGGTGTCGATCGAAAACCGTCGCAGGCATGCCCGCAGCGTGGCCAGCACGGCCGCATGCTCGCGGGCCGAGAACTCGTAGGCCGATTGCCCCTGCCGACCCCAGGCCGGCGCGATCACGATCGTGCCGTGACGCGTGGCCTGGCCGCGGCGGAGGCCGTCGGGGGCGGGCGGGCCGGCCCACCATTCGATCTGGTTGAGCGGCGTCGACACGGCCGAGTGCAGCGTGACGATCGCGGGATACCGCCGGAGCGGATCGTATTCGGGGGGCAGCTGCACGAGGCACTCGATCTCCGGCCCGCCGCCCGGCAGCGGCACCGCGAGTGAGAACAGCCCGGGTGAGCTCGGCTCCGGCGGGTCGAGCGGCGGCCGCATCGAGGCGGCCACGGCCGCGATCGTGGCCGCGTCGAACGCCTCTTCTTCACGGAGCTTGGCGAGCACGCCGCGGCGGGCTTCCTCGCCGTCTGACCGCAGATACTCCCGCACGAGCTCGCGCACCCGCACGCCCGAGAGGGCCACCTTCAGGTTGGCCGCGTTGCCCGGCGTCTGCAGCCAGCCGTTGATGGCCAGCGCCACCGCGCGGTCGGCGGCCATCGTGGTATCGGTGCCGAGCTGGTCGAACGTGGCCAGCCGGCCGAGCGTGGCGAACGAGAGGCCCTGCTCGATCTCGGCCACGATCGCCGTGGCGGCGGCGCGGTCGCCGGCGTCTTCGATGCCGGCCAGCCGGCCGCGCACGGCGGCCACCAGCCGCGCCGCATCCTCGCGGCGGCGGCGGTAGTCGTCCCGCGACTCTTTGACGGCCTGCAGCACCTCCGGCGCCGCGTCGTCCACCGGGAAGGCGTCGAGCATCTCGATGGCGAACCGGTCCTGCCCCGCCCTGCCCCGCAGCAGGATCTCGTCGTGCATCTGGCCGGCGGCCAATCGGGCGAGCGTCTTCCGCTCCGCCGCAAGGTGGGCGAGATCCGGAAAGTCGCGAAGCACCTCGTCGAGCTCGGCCCGGGCGTCGGCATACCGCTCGCTCTGCAGGAGTAGCCGCACGAGCCGCAGCCGCTGCTCGGAGTCGCCCCGGTCGAGATGCGTGGCGATCACGCGGGAGAGCACCTCGCGGGGAACGGACGTCGTGGCCATCCGCATGTCGAGCACGAGAGGCTTCTCGGTCTGCAGCCCCTCCACCTTGACCCACCGCGGTGTGATCTCCGTGATCCCCTGTATCAGGTCCACGCGACCTGTGGCCGTGGCGAGCGAGAGCGTGCGGCGGCCGTAGTCGTCGAACGGCGTCGCGGCCACGATCGAGCCGATCCCGACCACCCGCCGCCCCTTCTCCGGCACGAGCTGCGGAATCGTGAGCCGCTCCGTGCCGAGCGCTTCGGCCGATCGCTCGGCGCGAACGACCCGCCGCTTCGACACCATCGTGCGGGTGAGCCCGTCGTCGCACACGAGGATCGGCTGGCCCGCCTGCTGCTCCGCCGCGCCGTCTTCGAGCGGATTGTCGGCGACGCCCCCGACCATCGCGAAGCTTCCCTCGAGCACCCGGCCATCGGCGAGCTCCACACGATCGCCGCGAGCCGCCGGCAGGAGCACGACCGCGATCAGCAACGGGAGTACGACACGGCCAATCATGAGATCTCTGAATAAACGTCCGAGCCGCGAAGGAAAACGAAACAAAGACGCCACCGGGCTCGCGGTATCGTACGGCATCCTCAATCGGCGCACCGCGCAGCCGACCGGGGGCCGCGCGCAGCCGCCGGTGAATTTTGACTGGCAGAGTTGGCCCACCACATCCATCGAGCATGAATCGTCAAAATCCGCCGGCGGCGAGCACGTGCCCCCGGTCGGCGGTTTGGGCGAGTTGAGACCATCCACCGAAACGCTTGACGCCCCGCCACCACGCGACGGACAATCCTTCCTAAATCGCCCCGCCTTCCACCGGATGCCGCTGCCCTGATGAATCGCCCCGCCATCAAGACGGCCCTGCTCTGGGGCGTGACGGCCACGCTGCTCCTGCCCATCGTGCTGGCCGTGGTGCTCGGTCTCGGTGGCCTGCTCGGCGCCGTGGGGGATGCCGCCGGGGCGAAGGCCTGCAGTCGCATGGCGCTGGTCGCGGGTGCGGCCTGGCTCGTGGCGATCGTGGTCACGACCGCGACCACGGCCCTGGCCCTGCTCGATCAGCCACCGCCGCCTCGCCGATTGAATCGGCGGCGGCGCCGCCGCGAACGCCTGCTACGTCCGCCGGGTCTCGGCGAGGAGCCTGGAGAACGTCGCGGCTGACGGCCTCTCGGGCCGCGTGGACCGCAATCCAGCCATGCCCGTTTCCTTCCGTTGCACCGGCTGCCGCGCCAAACTGCACGTGCCCACCCGCTGGGCGGGTGGCAGCGTGCCCTGTCCCAAGTGCCAGACGCGGGTCGTGATTCCTGCGGGACCCGCGGATCCCCAAGGTCGACCGGCCGCCGCCTTCGAGGGCCGCACGCTGGAGCGGTCGCTCGCGAAACTCGAGCCGGCTGCCGGCGGATCGTTCGCCGATTCCAATTTCGACCTGCCGCCCGCCGAGGAACCGGTGGTGGCGGAGGGGGATGGATCGAGTGTGACACTGCCGCGGTGGGTGATTTATGCTGCGGGCATTTGCTGCGCAGCATGTGCTGCGGGCGGATTCATGCTGGGCGTGTGGTGGGCGGCGTCGGCCGTGAAACAATGACTGCACTCGTGAGTCGGCAACGCGCGTGGATTGCCGTGTCGCTCGCCGTCGCGGCCTGCTCTGCTGCGACTTGCCCCGTGCTTGCCCAGGGCGTGAGTTTTTCCAAGCAAGTGGCCCCCCTGCTGACCGCGAAGTGCGGCGGCTGCCACATCTCGGGCCGGCGCGGCGGCTTCCAGTTCACGTCGTACGAAGCCCTCATGAAGACGGGCATGGTGCAGAAGGGACAGGCAGGTTCCAGCCGTATCGTGGAGGTGATCGAGACCGGCGACATGCCCCGGGGCGGCGGCAAGGTGTCGAAGGATGAACTGAACACGCTCACCTCGTGGATCGACGCGGGCGCCCCCTTCGACGGCCCGGATCCCGCGGCGCGGTTCGTGGGCGTGCCCGCGGCGGCGGGCGGCATGCGTGCGCGGCCGCAGGAGCGGAAGGCACAGCCGCTGAAGGATGGCGAGGTGTCGTTCGCTTTCGACGTGGCGCCGATCCTGCTCGAGAAGTGCACGCGGTGCCACGGCGGGCAGCGGCCGCAGGCCGACCTCGGTCTCACCACGCTCCAGGCGCTGCTCAACGGCGGCGAAACCGGCCCGGCGGTCGTCGATGGCAAGGGGAGCGAGAGCCTGCTCGTGAAGAAACTGCTCGGCAAGGGGATCGAGGGGCAGCGGATGCCGCGAGGCGGACCGCCGCTTCCCGACGAGGACATCGCCACGATCTCGAAGTGGATCGATCAGGGAGCCAAGCTCGATCTGCTCACGTGGAACTCGCATCTCGACGACGTGGCCGCGGCGGGCCGGGCCCGGTCGCTCTCCGACGCCGAGCTCAAGCCGGTGCGGGCGAAGGCGGGTGAGGTGCTCTGGCGGATGGCGATTCCCGACGAGGACGCCCTCGTCGAGCCGCGGGAACGCGTACACGTGATGGGCAATCTGCCGGCCTCGCGGATGAAGGAGATGGCCGACGTGGCGGCCGACGCCGAGGCGGCCGTCCGCAAGGAACTCGTGGGCGGCGAGGGCCTCCTGCGAAAGGGCGGCCTCGTGCTCTACGTGTTCCGCAAGTCCTACGACTATTCGTCGCTCTGGCAGCAGACGCTCGGCGGCGAGCGGCCGAAGGGCGTGAACGGCCACGGCGGCATGATGGGCGACGTGGTCTACGGGGCGGTGCTGCTGCCCGCGACGCCACCGGATGAGGCGAGCGTGGAACTGCTGATGGCCGAGCAGCTCGCAGCGGGCGCGCTGGCCGGCCGCGGGCTTCCGAACTGGTTCGTGAAGGGGGCGGCCCGTGCCGTCGCCATGAAGGCCGTGCCCAAGGCCAAGCTCGTGAAGGACTGGAAGCGGGAGACACCCGAGGCCCTGCGGGCGATCGGCTCGACGGCCGACTTCTTCTCCGTGCATGCCGATCCGGCAACGCTCGCGGGCGCCAGCGGCGGCTTCGTGGGGGCGCTCGCCACGCCGACCTCGAAGCTCCGCCAGTTTCTCGCGCTCGTCGACGGCGGCCAGGACTTCGACACCGCCTTCGCCAACGTCTTTCGCAACAAGCCCCAGCCCCTCTTCGAAGCCTGGGCCCTCAAGGAAGCGAAGAAGAAGTAGCGGCGGGAGCGGGCGGCGACACGTTTTCCACCGTAATGCCGTGGTGTCCTGGGATGCGGAGAGCTCGTTGAAATAAAACCGGGGTGGCCTTGGATCCCGGGGCAGGTGATCCGGACGCCCGCCAGTCGAAACTGACGGTGCCGGCGTGACCCGCAGCCAGAACCAATAGTCGGCCCCCAACGAGCCTCGTTAAGAGCTCACCGGCATGGAGTGGACCGCATCACGAACATGGCAGAAAACGTATCGCCGCACGCTCCTTTCGCCGCTCAGGCGTCGATCGAGTCGCGACCATGGGGCTCGAGCGACTTGGTGTTCCGCTCGAGGGCCATCACGATCATATGCCGCCGGGAGCCGTCTGCCGAGCTGGCCACGATCGGGAGTACCTGCCGCTTGTTGGGCAGGTCGGCCCGCACGCGGAACGTGCCGTCGGGCTGGACCTTGACCGGCTCCCCCTGAAACGTGACGCGGGCGTTGGGCTGCGTGGCCCCGTAGACCAGCACCTCGGCATCGACCTCGAGCTGGAATCCCGGCCGATCCTCGACGTCGCCATCCTCGTCGTCGGGCAGGCTGCGGGTCGCCGGCGGCACCATCGGCCGCTGGAGCCGCTCCTCGAACAGTTCCTGCAGTTCCGTGCTGTTGTTCTCCGGCGAAAAGCCGCCGCTCATCGCGTAAATGCGGTCGCAGTCGCCGAGAATCTCGCCCCAGTGCGTGTCGAGCGTGTCGCTCTGCGACGCGGTGGGCATGCTCACCGCGTTGCTGCGGCCCAGGGCATGGAACCGCCCGGAGCCGGCCAGGTAGCCGATCTCCACGCGGCACCGCATCGGCTCGCGAACGTCGATGAACCAGTTCTTCACGCCGCCGTGAATCTCGATCTCCCGCACGACCTGGGCCGACGCGGAGCCCTCGAGGCCGGTTTCGATCCGTAGCACGCGGAGCACCGGACGGGCCGAATGCCACTCGGGGCCGAGCGCCGCCTGGGCGCGGCCGACGCTGCGGGGCGTGATCTCCCAGAAGGCGTGGAGCCAGTGCGGGCCGCGAACCATGAGCACCATGCGGTCGCGGGGCTGCCGATTGGTGCGGCCCCCTTCCGGGCTGGTCACGAGGCTCTTGGCCTTCGCCAGCCGCTCGCGGGCCTCGGCGATGCGGCGGGCCACTTCGGGATTGGTCTGCTTGGGCGTGATCACCGGTGCCGACCGGGACACCGATACGGGGCCGTCGCCGGCCTGGCGGGCCAGGCTCGACTTGGCCCGGCGAATGAGGGCCCGGATCAGTTGATCCTTGCGCATCGAATGCCAGCCCTGCACGCCATGCTGCTTGGCGAGGCGGGCCAGATCACGAACCGGCTTTTCCCGAAGGCTGGCGGACGTCATGCGAGTGGAATCCTCGGTGCCTCTCGAGGCTGCGGGCACCCCGGCGGAGCGACCCTGTCAGACTCTTCAGGCGAGGCTACCCAGAAACCCCGCGAACCGCAAATTTTTTGCCGGCCCGTGCCCGCCGCAAGCCCTGTGCTGCCAACGGCTTAAGGTGATCTGTTTCCATACAAGCCCCCAGGCGCGAGCCGGGGGATATTCCGGGTGGTTTCCGGATGGACGCCGCATTATCCCCCTGCTTGCGCATGGGGGCTTTTATTGGACCGGCGCAAGGAAGCCCCTAGGCGCGAGCCGGGGGATATTCCGGGTGGTTTCCGGATGGAGGCCGCATTATCCCCCTGCTTGCGCATGGGGGCTTTTATGCGCATGGGGGCTTGTAGTGGACCGGCAATTGCGCGGGTCAGTCGCCGCGGAGCTTGAGGCCGCGCTCCGTGAGCTTCTCGCGCACCTCGTTGAGGCTTGTCACGCCGAAGTTCTTGCACTCAAGCAGATCCTCGGCCGTCCGCCGCACGAGATCGCCGATCGTGTTGATCCCGAGCTTCGTGGTGCACTTGCGGGCCCGCACGGAGAGATTGAGCTCCGTGATCGGCTGCGAGTAGATCTCCTGCTCGTCGGCCGAGGCGGCCTCCACGGCCTCCGGCTCCGGCTCCGCCGCTGCCGCCGGCGCGGCCGTGGCCAGCTGGCCGAGGCTCAGCCCCTTCGAGGCGAGCATCTCCTTGATCTCGACGAGGCTCGTCTCGCCGAAATTCTTGCTGGCGAGAATCTCCTCCTCCGTCGTGCGGGCGAGATCGCCCAGCGTGTTGATGCCCATCTTCTGCAGGCAGTTGCGGCTGCGGACGGAGAGCTCGAAATCACTCACCGGCAGGCCCAGCACCTGATCCAGCCGATCCCGCTGCTTCAGCTCCTGCTCGCCCACCTGGAGATCGCCGGCCGCCGAAGAATCACGCAGGAAGAGCCGGGCCCGCTGGTGGTCGGGGATGGCCTCCAGGATGCGGCGGTAGCACTGCTGGGCCCGGGTGAAATCGTTCTTGTCCTCGAAGATGATTCCGAGGTTGATGAGGCTGCCGAGCGTGGGCGGATACCGCTCCAGCGACTTTTCGTAGCAGGCTTGGGCCTCTCGGTCGTTGCCGAGCCGGTCGTTGATCACGCCCAAGGCGAACAGGGCGGCCGGATGGCCGGCGTCGCAGGCGACGGCCTTTTCGTAGGCGGCGGCCACCTCGGCGATCGGCGCCCCGGCATCGGCCAGAAGGCCAGCCTTCGCGGCCCAGAAATCGGCCGACGAAGCCGCTTCGCCGGCGATCGCATCGAGCTCCTTGCGGGCGTCGTCGTGCCGGCCGCTCGACCGCAGCGACTCCGCGGCGGCGGCCACGCAGGCCACGGAGTCGTAGCCTGCCTTGCGGGCGGCGGCGAGCGTCTCGCAGGCCTTGTCATGGGCACCGACCGCGGCGTGGGCCAGACCCTGATGGAACAGGGCCAGCGCCCCGCCATCTCCCGACCGCAGCGTCTCGAGCGCGTCCTTCGCGCGGCCGAGCAGCCGCTGGCAGACGCCGAGCCGAACCGACGCCGCCGGGCTCCGCTCCGAGCTCTCTTCGAGTTCCCGGACGGCCGACTTCAGCTCGCGGTAGGCGGCCGCCTCGCGGCTCAGGGCTTCCACCAGCGCCCGCACCTCCGCCGGTCCGAACGGACCGTTGCCGAGGATCAGATCGCGGATGTCGGAAGTGGCGGTGGCGACCATCGGGTACAACCTCTTGTCGAAAGACGGATCAAAACACGAAAGCCAGCGGCGGGAGTCGAACCCGCAACCCCCGCATTACGAATGCGGTGCTCTGCCAATTGAAGCTACGCTGGCGAGACGCCCGGCCGGACAGCCCCGGAGGACAGCGGCCGCAGCCCCGCAAAACTAGCGCACGGCCCACCCGATCGTCAAGAGAAGGCCTGTTTTTGGCTCTTCCCTGCTCCCCATGCAACAAGGGTGGGGCCTCCGACCCGGCAGGATCGTCCTGCCGAGAGCAATGCGGGTCAGGGGCATGACGGCCGCACGGCTCGAAAAAGTCGGAGGCCCCACCCTTGGTGTGATGGAGCGTGTCGGCCATCGCCGACGTCAGCCGGGCATTGCACAGACCATGCCAAATGCCTCCAAAACACAGGCCGCGTGTCTTGCGGCCGCAAGAATCAGAACGCGGCGTGGCACCGCGGCTCGCCGCCCAGCGGCCGCGCGTTCAATTCTGCAACGCGCGGCGCAGGATCGAGCGGCCGCGACGGCCTGCCGGCTCCCGACGGCCACCGCTATCATTCGCTGGTCGCTTTTGGCCGCCGCTCCCCCCGGAGTCCGTCTGTGAACCCTCGCCTGCCCGCGCTCGTCGGTCGACACCACTGTGGCCCGGGGTTTCCGCTGCTCGTGATCGCAGGGCCGTGCGTGATCGAGAGCGAAGAACTCTGCCTGCGGATCGCCGACACGCTCGTTTCGATCGCGACCGACCTCGGTGTGCAGGTCGTGTTCAAGGCCTCCTACGACAAGGCCAACCGCACGAGCGTGTCGTCGTTCCGCGGTCCGGGCATCGACGAAGGGCTCGCGGTGCTCGAGCGGGTCCGGGCGGCCACCGGTCTGCCCGTGACCACCGACGTGCATCTGCCGGAGCAGGCCACGGCGGCCGGACAGGCATGCGACATGCTGCAGATTCCCGCCTTCCTCTGCCGGCAAACGGATCTGCTTTTGGCTGCGGCAGCCACGGGCAAGGCCGTGAACGTGAAGAAGGGGCAGTTCGTGGCCCCCGGCGACATGAAGCACGTGGTGGCGAAACTGCTCGCCGGCGGCTGCAGCGACGTGCTCCTGTGCGAACGCGGCACGTTCTTCGGCTACGGCCGGCTCGTCAACGACTTCGCGGGGCTGATCACGATGCGGGCCCTCGGCGTGCCCGTGATCTTCGACGCCACCCACTCCGTGCAGCAGCCGGCGAGCCTCGGCGAGGCGACCGGTGGCGATCGCACGCTCGTGGAGCCGCTCGCCCGTGCCGCCGCGGCAGTTGGCATCGACGGCGTGTTCTTCGAGACGCATCCCGATCCCGACCGCAGTCCGAGCGACGGGCCCAACATGGTGCCGCTCGCCGACTTGCGGAACGTGCTCCAGCGGGTGCTGCGGATTCATGAGGCGCGACTGGCTGGAGGGGGCGTGTGACGACGCTGCCACGACGTGCGGGCAGGGTGACGGCCGTCGCGATGGTCGCGGTCGCCGTGGCCTCGGTGACGGGCTGCGGTCCGCGGCCGCTGGCGAAGTCGGTCGACCAGGCAATGGGGGCGGGCGTCGGGCAGTCGGCGGGCCGCGCCACGGCGTCGGCACCGTCGCAGGCCGCGCGGCAGAAGCTGCTCGCCGGCGCCCTCGCGGTGCTCGACCGCTTCGACGACTTCGACGAGGCCCGAGGGGCCGAACTCGTCTTCGACCGGCTGGCCCAATGGAGTCGGGCGACGGCCAACACGTCGGGCGTCGAGTGGCGGCCTGATCCGCTCGTGCAATCCCTTCCGGAACGGCTGCGGGGCGCGGCTGCCGAGCCGCTGGATGCACCGGGATTCGACGCCTCGGGCGACGTGACGTTCCTGCGGGATCAGCGCTGGCTCGCCGACATCGCGCGGGTGGCCCGCGGCGATGCGGTGGACGATCTCGCGATCGCGACGAACCTGTTCACGTGGACCGTGCGGTCGCTGGCGCTGGTCAGCGATCCGCCGCTCGTGCCTTCGGAATCGAATCCCGGGACCCGCTGGTTCCTGCCCGGCGAGATCCTGCTTGCCGGCCGGGCCAGCGCGCCGCAGAGGGCCTGGATCTTTCTGGAGCTGGTTCGCCATGCGGGGCTGATGGGCGTCATGCTGGCGACGGTCGATGCCAACGGCGTTGCTCGGCCCTGGGTGCCGGGCGTGGTGAGCGGAGGCGATATCTATCTCTTCGAGCCCGCCTACGGCATGCCGATCGCTGGCCTGGACGGTCGCGGCGTGGCCACGCTGGCCCAGGCCGCAGCCAACGAGTCGATCCTCGCGGCACTCTCGCTCCCAGACCGGCCCTATCGCGTGCGGGCGGCCGACCTCGAGCGGCTCACGTGTCTGGTGAACGCCGATCCGTGGACGGCGTCGCGTCGGATGGCGGCGCTCGACGTCGATTTGCGGTCGGCGCGGGACATGAAGATCGCGGTCGCGGTCACCGAGGCCGCCGAGCTGGCCCGGGCTGCCCTGCCTGCGGCGGCTCGGGAGCGGCCCGCCGGCGTGTGGGAGTTTCCGTGGGAGACGGTCGCCCGGCGGCGGGCCGGCGGCGCGGCGGTGACCACGGCGGTGATGCGGGAACTCGCGCCCCTGCAGATTGCGCTCGTGCCCACCCGCGACGCTCCCGACGGGGGGCGTCCGCTGCGGCCGCTCTACGCCGCACGGCTGCGGGAGTTTCGTGGAGAGTTCGACGGACCTACTGGCGCCAAGGCGGCCTACCTCGCGGCCAGACCCGGTCGCGACGTGATCGCCGCCGCCGTCGGTGGGCTGCCACCCGAGCAGGCCGACGCCGCCCGCAGGCTCTACGGTCAGATGAAGGAAGACGCCGCCTACTGGCTCGGCGTGCTCACGCTGGCGGAGGGGGAGTACGAGGCGGCGATCGACTACCTGCGGCGGATGACGCTCGAAGCCGCGCCCGACAGCCGCTGGTCCGACGCGGCCCACGTGAACCTCGCGCAGGCCTACCTCGGTCTCGGCAAAAGGGAGGAAGCGGCCGCGGAGCTTCGCGAGGATCGCTCGCCCCAGCGGTTCGGCAGCCGCCTCCGGGCAGCGCAGCTCGAAGCCGTCGGCCAGTAGCTTCCGGTTCCATACAAGCCCCCAGGCGCAAGCCGGGGGATGA
>Ga0315902_10009399_pt1 | contig 13085 bp, 12 predicted proteins | sample LakEriMetagenome_9_FD_203523 | JGI IMG/M metagenome (GOLD analysis project Ga0315902, IMG submission 203523) | Freshwater fungal communities from buoy surface, Lake Erie, Ohio, United States - Buoy 12 MA117 | ecosystem: Environmental > Aquatic > Freshwater > Lake > Lake biofilm | place: USA... | reverse complement strand
AAATTAGCGGTTGAAAAAAGTAATGAGATCTTGTATCTTGAATACAACGCTGAAAGGGAGAATTTAAATCCTGATCAGTTTTGTTAGTTTATCTTGTCTGTAAGATCAAATCTTGACTTCTACATTTAAAGCTTGGTATAATAATTTTAATTGTTCGTATTTTTTAAAATTTTCTATGCTACCTGTTTTTATTTCGCTATTATTATTCACCTGTGAGTTAAATAATAAACTTAGGCTGGTGTTAATCTCATGTAAATATTTTTGCTGAGTATTGTTATTTTGCTCGATAATATATTTTATATCAGCAAGTAAGTTATTTTTTATAAAAATAACTTGCTGATATAGCAAGAATAGAGAAGGGATAATAATAAAAGCAAAGATTAAAAGCTGGAATTTTTGCAATAGTTGCAAAAACCCAGCTAAAGTTTGTCTAAAATAAGCCAAACTATCCTTCATGCGTTATTTACTCTCCCCTGAACTGGTTGGAGCAGCAGCGGCGTCAGTTGTGGATGCTTTTTGTAATGCTTCTGTAACCAGTAAATTGATATCTTCAAAGTTAACCGCACCTGGAATTAGCTTGCCGTTAATTACTAAAGTAGGGGTGCTTCTTATACCAATACTTCCAGCTAATTCAACAGTTTCTTGAATGATTTGCTCAACAGCTTTATCTGCCATCTTAGCGCTAAACGCCGCAGCATCGTAACCCAAAGAGCTGGCAATAGCGATGACTGATTCCATATTACGTTCACCTTTTTGGTTAAATAATTCGGTATGCATTTTACTTACTTTACTTGGATCTAGAAGATTAGCAGCCAAAATAGCGCGGGTTGCTAAAACAGAGCTTTCGCCAAGGATAGGAAAGGGCTTATAGATAATTTGTAACTCAGCATGATTGCTAAGTAGCTTCTCTTCTACTGGCAACATACGGCGGCAATAACCGCATGAATAATCATAAAAGCTAACTAATTTTACTAATCCTTTTGGATTACCAACTCGTGGATCATTAGTATTATTTTCTAATTTATCTTTAAACTGATCTAAACGCTTTTGTACTTCATCAAAAGCGGCTTTTTCTTGCGCAATACTCCATTTTTGAAGAGAATCAACAACTAGCTTAGGATTTGAATTAAGAGTTTCTTTCACAATTGATTCAACTTCGGCTCTCGTGACTCCTTTATAGGAAGCATCCCTAGCTTCGCCGCTTACCCCTTGATATTTTAAGAAAAAGAAGAAAGCTAAACTTAGCATCGCTAAGACGATCAAGTAATATACCAGATTAGATTTAGGTGGATTGTTAGTAACCATATAGATACCCTTTATTAATATTTATGAACTTCAAAGATAGATTGTGCAGCTTAATAAAAAATTAGCAAGAACTAAATTATAATTCTTCCACCACTTTAATACCTTCATCTTTTTCTAATAGCCAATTTTCTACACTGTCATAAATATAATCAACGGTAGATATTGAAATATTAACAGCATTTTCTAACACCGATTCAACCACCTTTACTGGCAAAATTAACTCATTTCTTATACCATCAATAACATATTGGTGATATTTTTCATCTGCACAATAATTATCAAATAATATGTGTTTTACAGGCTCAATGATTCCCCAATAGAGGTTAAAAGCACTATGGCCCATTTCATAGTAATTTATTGGGAAGATAGCTTGAGGAACAATATCAATGCCGAGCGCATAATCAGTTAAAAAATTCCCAACTTTACTAACAAAGGTAACTGGTAAGGTTGCGGTTTCCCATAGGAAATGGCGTGGTAAACATGGTACACAAAAAGTTACCACTGATATTGCAGATATTGCTATTAAGCCAAGCCCAACTTCTTTGCCATGATGAATAATAAAATGATTCAATGAGAAATTATCATGCCATTGATGAATATGCATTTTCTCTGCAATGTTTTCTTTACAAGTATCCTTATCACTGGCTTTTGATAATAAGCTATAGCTTAGATATCTTAATACAGAAATATTAATGCCATCGTAGACTAACTCAATTGGAAAGCCTAATACAAACTTTGCATATTCTTTTATCATGCTTTATTTTCCATAATATATATTATCATACTTTTACCAACCAACACAATAAGTATTTTTTGATTAGGTGGTTCACAGATTTTGCCCTTATATTATAGATATGCAAGCTAAATCTTAGTATCTTTATTGTTAAAAAATCACCTAGCTGATTTTTCCTTGATGCGCTAAGCCCGCGATTAATGATATCTCTATTATCTATCAACTTTATCGAACTTTTTTCCTAGCAATAATAATGCTGGAGTAAAAAATAGAGTTAATAAAGTAGCAAAAGTTAAGCCACCAGCAATCGAGGCCGACAGTTGGCGCCACCACTGGCTTGAAGGAGCATCATAGGTAATTTCTTGATCATAGAAATTAATAGTAAGACCTAATACCATAGGCATAAGGCCGAGAACAGCTGTTACCGCAGTAAGCAATATTGGCCTTAAGCGCTGCACCCCTGCCCCGATTATTGCTTGCTCTACGGTTTCGCCACGATTTCGTAAATATTGGTATGTATCAACAAATAATATATTGTTATTTAATACGATGCCGCCTAATGCAATAACCCCTACCCCACACATCACAATACCAAAAGGCTGCGCAGTGATTAATAATCCAAGCAAAACCCCAACTGTAGATAGGAAAACTGCGGTCATAATGATAAATGCGTGGTACAAATTATTAAACTGAACAAGCATGACCATAAACATCATCACTAAAGCTAATAAAAATGCATTGCTTAAGAAGCTTTGTGCCTCATTTTGATCCCGGTCTTCACCGCGGAAAAGAATCTCCACTTCGGCATCCCAATTATCAGGCTGGCTCATCCATTCTCTTAACTTATTTAACTGATTATCTGCGAGCAATCCATCCTCAACATTGGCCATAATACTTACAACTCTATTCCTATCAACTTTGCGAATTTGGCCAACGCGAAGCTGTGATTTTTTTTCCACAAAATTGCTAATTGGTACAGTTTCACCATTCATATTGGTTATTTTTAATTGTTCTAAGGTTGATATATCTCGGGCATGCTCTGGAAAACGTAATATTACATCAACTTCGTCATCAACATCATCAGGTCTGTATTTTGAAATAACTAAGCCATTGGTCACCAGCTGCACAGCATCGCCAATTGTGCCAATATCTAGAAGATGGCGGGCAGCCAAGGCGCGATCAACATTAAGCTGCCATTCTATAGCAGGGCTATCTTTGCTTGTTTCAATGTCTTTAAAACCACCAATATCTTGCATAGCGGCAACAATTTTCCCAGCCATTACTTCAGCTTTAGCAAAGTTAAGTGCTGTTAAATCAAACGCGATTGGTTTTTGCGAAGGTGGGCCATCACGAGATTCTATTATTTGTATATCCACACCTTTTACTTTTTGTAAGCGTTCCCTAATATCACTCATTATATATTTAGCTTTACGCCGTTTTTGCCAATCGATAAGCTCAAGTTGTATTGTGCCAATAGTATCTTTTGGTAACCCTTGTTGGCCTATAAAGTTACCACTTTTAGTATAAAACATCGCTACATCCGCAGCCATATCCGCAATTAGACTTTCCACTTGATGCATTATCGCATCCTTTTGTTTGATTGACATATTTCCAGGGGAAACTACGGCTAACGTTGCCCGTTCAGGCTCAATTTTGGGGAAGAATTCTACACCAACTCCAAAATTAAAAAATATGATATATACTAAAACTAATGAAGTAAAAACACCGCCAGTAAAATAGCCTGGGCGCTGCATAACCCAGGCCAGCAATTTATAATAAAGTAAATGCCCACCCGTTAAATGTTTAACATCTTCAATTTCCGCAGCCTGATGGCTATTGTTATCTTTCCCTAGATAAGGGCCTATTACAGGCTGTATAAATAATGCGTATAGCAAGGAGTTTGTTAAAACTATAATCACTGTAATTGGCATAAATTTCATGAATTGCCCAATTACCCCAGGCCAAAATAGCAATGGCATGAATACAATTAATTTTACTAAGGTAGAAGTAATAATAGGCCATAGCATCCTGACGGCCGCATTAATAAAAGATTCTTGTAGTTCCATACCAGCATGAGCTTTGCGGTCAGCATATTCACTAATTACAATTGCATCATCAACAATCATTCCTACACTGAGAATCAAGCTAAATAGCACTACAACGTTTAATGTAAATCCCCCCACGTAAAGTATAAGTATTCCAGCTAAAAATGATGTGGGAAGTGAAAAGGCAATAAGCAAAGCTGCCCTTTTGCCAACAGATAAAATAATTACGGCTATAACTAGGAGCATTGCTAGAATCAAGGTGTTTTCTAAATCTGCAACCATTTCCATTATATTATCTGATTCATCTTGTGAATAAATAATTTTCAACCCAGATGGCCAGTAGATACTTTCTTTAGCAACTAATTCCTTAACCTTAGCGACAGTATGAATGATATTCTCACCAGAACGTTTGGCTACTTCTAGCACAACTGCGGGCTTGCCATTAACACGTGCTATCGTTTCTGGAGCTTTAAAGGTACGTTTAACGCTGGCAACATCTTGTAGGCGTACTATAGCGTCTTTTTCTACTTTCACTGGGAAATTTAAAAGTTCAGTCACGTCTTTAATAACGCTAGGTAGTTTTATAGAAAACTCTCCAGTAGAGTTTTTTAATGTGCCTGCAGCAACAAGCTTATTATTTCCATCAATGATTTGGCGCAGCGCCCCGAGCGATAATTTATAAGTTTCTATAGTTTTTGGGTCTACAATAATTTCAATAACATCTTCTAAATCACCGCCGATAGTAACTTGCCTAACTTCAGGGAGTGATTCAATTTTATCCCGCAGCCCCCTCCCCAAACGCACTAGTGATTGAATAGGGATATCGCCAGTAAGCGCAACGTTAACTACGGGCATTAAACTAAAATCAGTTTCAATAACTATAGGCTTATCAGCATCAGCTGGTAAATCTTTTTCAACTTCAGTTATTTTGCTTCTTACATCGTCTAGTGCCTTTTTGTTATCTGTTCCTGCATAGAATTCCAGTATTATGGTAGCATTACTTTCAAAAGCATAAGAAGTTATCTCTTTTACACCACTTATTGAACGCAAAACGTTTTCTAATGGCCGCGCTAATAAGCGTTCACTATCTTCAGGCGAAACCCCACGATAATAAACAGAAATTTGAAAAATGGGTAATTTTATATCAGGGTTACTTTCTTTGGGAATGTTTACATATGCAGCTTTTCCGATATATAATAGCAATATGAGGGAGATAATTACAACTATTCTTCTGTCAATTAATGCTCTAAGAATTGTTTCCATTCATTTTCTCCTCATGGATAGGTTTTGCAGGTTTTATTTCATCCTTCTTCTTGGCGGCTTTATCTTTGAAATGCCAAATTAATACCCTTTCTATCCAGCTAAGTTCATTTATGGGACGGCCAGAATTAATAGCCTCAATAGTTTGACTTTCCAAAGTATTATAAATTTTTTGCCAGCTATCGGTACTAGGCACAAAACTTACGTACAATAGATAAAAAAATAAAGCTATTGCACAGTAGTTAACTATTTTACTGCTGAAAGTTATCATATAATCACTTTTTACCCAACTTGTATTAAGTTAACATCATATTTATTAATAGACAATTGCTATATGATATTTTTTCATATATAATGAAGATGTGCGGGTAATTCTTGCACTATAGTGATAAACGTCGTTTGTAATAAACGTATTGGACCCGGGGGCGGTACCCGGCGCCTCCACCAAAGCTTATTAAAAATAATTATGGGGGCGACACAGCTTCGACAGGCGTTGAAAGAAGCGAACTTTCACTCAGCATGATACCACTGTAAAGGGTCATATAAATAATCGGAAACGATAACTTCAAGTTTGCTGGCCTAAAAGCTGCAAACGAAAATTTCTTCGCGCCAGCTGCGGCTGTTGCTGCTTAAGGCATGTAGAAATTATGCGGCTCGGGGGTTGCCGGGCAACAGAAAACCCCCACTATACTACATAAATGGTAATACCCTATTTGGCTGCGATGTTGACAAGTTGTTAAAATAATTATCAGTAAAAGATTTTGCCGAATTAAATTGAGCTGGAAGCATGAATTTGACGTGAAAATTATAATATGTTAAGTCAGCAAGGCCATAGCAAATATCAAAAATTTGTTTGGATATTTCGCTAGGAACACTAAGGATATCGCTTTCTTGAACATAAGCTGCGCCCCATATATATCTATTTGCACCAACCCAAATCCATGAACAAAGTACAATCATAGCTATAGCAGGAGAAGCCGCAGCAACAACACCTGGCGAAAGAATTACTGGTAATGGTAAACTTAAACAACTGCTTAGAAGGCCGCCTAGATAAGTGCATGATAACACCGATGTATTTGCTGCCATCACAGTAAGCCCACTACTAACAAACGCCTTTAATAACCCAAGAGGAGCATCGACAAGGCGATAATCGTTGTATCGCTCTTCCGCTCTCAAAGCATCAAGCAATAATCTACAGCTTTGCCTAACAGGTAACTGTATGATACTCTGCGCCATATCATGAGCCCTGAGGTCATATTGTTTTTCCAAACAGCCACCATCTGCATATCTTAGCTTATATTCGGCATCAAACTGCCCTTGCTTTACTGAACGAAAGTATGAAAAATAGCCGCTATTTTTATACATAGCAGTCTGACCATATAAGCTAAATAGCATAGATCTAAATTTTTTACGAGCAAGATCTATATCAGTAGTACTGTTAACATTTAAGTTATAGGTAAAACCAGCTAACTCCTCACCTAAAGAAATCATCCGTCTGCGTTCTATACTATTAACGTTGTTTAGTATTCCCATTACCTGATTAAGAGGAAAGCCATACGATCTCAATAATACGGTTGCAGCCTCGTCAGGCGTCATTCTCATTCTCATATTTCAATCAAAAATAAAGATTGTTTGCATATGAATATATACAAACAATCTTTATTTGTCAATATTTATTGCATATACTCGCTAATTTTGCGCTTAAACATTTCCACCTCAGTAAGAGCTTGAGGAAGCTTAAGCAACTTATATTGAGGGTCAAAAGCATTGCCATAAATTCTTGCAGGGGGAATGATTTTCTTTTGCAGCCCAGTTTTTATGCTTTTTTCTAAGAAATATAATACCGCAGCCAAGTCAGCGGAGGCTGAAGGTAAGCGAAATTCGATTCTTCTATTGCGTGAAGGTGAATCTGGAATCCTAATAATAGTACTGCGATTATTGCCACCCCAAGCATAATGTGATGGCGCCATAAATTGGTGCTCAAAACGTTTAAAATCATCGGGATGGCAGGTTTGTAAATATTCTGGGATAGCCGCCATAATGCCGCCAATGGCGTGCATAAGTGTATTATTCTCGCTATACCGACTACCAGCGGAAAATAAATTAACCCCTGTTTCTTCCTCATGTAGACTAAGATGAACATGTAACGCCGAGCCATAATCATCTGCAAAAGGTTTGGCTGAAAAATCAGCATATAAGCCAACTTTTTCGGATATCTTTTTTATATTAGTAATAGAGCCTTGGTATGAAGATAAAATATTATCAGCTATGTTATAAGGCAAAGTAAGCTCGTATTGGTGCAATCCTCGCTCTTCAGTGATAATTAGAGCATCTGCTTTGCATAAATGTAAAAACTTTGCTAAGCGCTCATGATAATTTTCTATTGCTGGAGATAAGTTTTTGCATTGCATGATAATAGGGTTAGCATTATTCCCCCACTTATCCGCAGGATGCAAAAAAAACTCAACTTCAACGCCTATATATAAGATCATATACCGAGCACCAATTGACATGATGAGTTGTAAAAAATCAATTTCCTTAGTATCTTAAAAACTGAGAGAAAATTGAAGCAGCGGAAAGTTGCGCGTGGCTGTGTGGGTCGGCCAAAGGCCGAGCCACGCGCAATTTGGAGCGTAAAACTACTTTTAGAAATAACTTTCCTCATTACTGACTTTAATCATATACATTATTTTTCCAAGCGCTCTAATGTGTTTACTTTACCAAGTGCCCACATCACCTCAACAACCCCTGGCGAAGCAAAGCTGCCGATTACAGCCGCACGGGTAATTTGCATGATGCGCCCAAATTTAATTCGCTTTTCAGCAGCAACTCCTTCGAGAGCTTTTTTTATTTCAGCTATTTCCCAATTACTCACGTTACTTAAGGCATTAGTAATGGCGCTTATTATCTCTTCAACATCCTCATCACTAAGCACCCTTGCGGACTGATCATCGATCGGGCTACATTTTTCAATGTATATTTTAGCTAGCTCAACAAGTTCATTCAAGGTTTGAGCGCGCTCTTTTAACCCAGGTATCCCTTTGCGAATGCTTTCTAATGCTCTTGGAGGTAAAGTTAATTGATTTTCGATAATTTCCAATAGCTCTTCATCTTTCATTTCACGCAAATAGTGAGAATTGATAAAATTTAATTTAGCCATATCAAAACGCACTGCGGCTTTATTTACATCCTTGATGTCAAAATTAGCAACTGCATCCTCAATACTGATAATTTCTTTATCTTGCCAGTTCCACCCCAGGCGAAGCAGATAATTTTTCAGCGCCGCAGGTAAATAGCCTTGCTCTTTATAACTATCCACACCAACAGCACCGTGCCGCTTAGAAAGCTTGGCGCCGTCCTCACCATGCACTAGCGAGATATGGGCAAATTTAGGGGGCTGCCAATTTAATGCTTTGTATAGTTGCAACTGGCGAAATGTATTGGTTAAGTGATCATCCCCACGGATAACATGAGTAATTTCCATATCATGGTCATCCACTACAACTGCTAACATATAAGTGGGAGTGCCATCTGAACGTAACAAAACCATATCATCTAATTGATCATTGCCAACCCGCACCTCTCCCTGAACTAGATCGTCAAGCAGGGTTTCCCCCTCTAAGTTAGCTTTTAAGCGAATTACTGAGGGCACCATTTCAGGAATAGAGCTAGTATCTGCATCACGCCACGGGCTTCTGAATTTTTGGCCTGGATGCTTCTCACGAAATTTAGCTATTTCTTCCGTGGTGGAATAGCACTGATAGGCATGGCCGCTAGCAAGTAGAGCATGCGCTACTTCAGAATGGCGCTGACTACGCTTTGCTTGGTAAATTATCTCACCATCATGATCCAGCCCTAGCCATTGCATACCACCGATTATCGCAGCAACAGCTTCGGGGGTTGATCTCTCAAAATCAGTATCTTCTATCCGCAATAAAAATTTACCTTGATGGCGACGGGCGAATAACCAGTTGAATAAAGCCACCCTCGCACTACCAATATGCAATAAGCCAGTAGGCGAAGGGGCAAATCTTGTAATAACTTTCATAAATCTAAATATTATTTTTCTGCTTGTTTAGCTTCAGTTTTAAGGTTGACAGCAATTGCCGCTTCCCATTGCTTGCCGTTTTCCAACAGCTTCTCGCGATCATATAATAATTCTTCATGAGTAAAAGTAGCAAACTCAAAATTTGGCCCTTCAACAATAGCATCGACGGGGCATGCCTCCTGACACAAACCACAGTAAATACATTTAGTCATGTCTATGTCATAACGTGTGGTGCGGCGGCTGCCATCATGGGTGCGTGGCGCGGCTTCAATGGTAATCGCCTGCGCTGGGCATATTGCTTCACATAATTTACAGGCAATGCAGCGCTCCTCCCCGCTGGGATAACGGCGCAAAGCATGCTCCCCACGAAACCTTGGGCTTATAGAACCTTTTTCAAAGGGATAATTTAATGTAGCTTTCTTTTTAAACATGTATTTTAAGGTTACAGCTAAACCATAAAAAATCTCATACAAAAAAAACGTGCGTAGATAGAACTTAATGGAAGTTAACATAAAGTTTCAACAACATAAAATACGGGTTTCATGCTATATATGAAAGCAGAAAAATAAGAATTTGTAAAGGCAATTGCTATTAATGAAAAAGATTTATATTATTAAAAAAACATTGCCGCCTGTGGAAAATTTTAAGGTAGTTAAATGCACGACGTTAGTGAGCAAAAATTAGTTTACGAAGCTAAAAATATTTTATTAGAAAAACTGCAAACTAATTTACCTAATGTTGATTTAACATTAGTCGACAAAGCCTTGGCAACTGCTGAGTATGCACATCGCAATCAATACCGCGCTTCTGGCGCACCATATGTATTACATCCAATTGCTGTTGCGGAAATTTTAGTTGATTTAAATGTTGATACGGATTCAATCGTCACTGCTTTATTGCATGATACAGTTGAAGATACAGACGTTACGCTGGAAGACCTCGAAACAAAATTTGGTGCTGAAATAGCAAAATTAGTTAATGGCGTCACTAAATTAACTAGAATTGAACATCAACCTGATCATATTAAACAAGCAGAAAATTTTCGTAAACTATTACTAGCCATATCGGAAGATATTCGTGTTCTTTTAGTTAAATTAGCTGATCGCCTTCATAATATGCGTACTCTTCAGCATATAGGCCGTAAAGATAAAAGATTGCGAACTGCTCATGAAACCATGGAGATTTATGCGCCACTTGCTGAGCGGATTGGGATACATAAGTTTAAAAATGAATTACAAGATCTTGCTTTTGCAGAATTGCATCCCGATATTCGTAGCTCCATCTTAAATCGCCTTAATTTTTTACGCAAAGCTGGAGCATGCCTGGTTGAAAGCATTACTAAAGAAATTATTAACTTGCTAACAAAAGCCAGTATAAAAGCAACTGTTGAAGGGCGCGAGAAAACTCCATGCTCAATATGGTTAAAGATGGAGAAAAAGAATGTCGCCTTTGAACAGCTTGTTGATATCATGGCGTTTCGCGTTATTGTAGAAAAAAAAGAAGAATGCTATTTAGCGCTAGGTATAATAAACACCACCTATCATATGGTGCCTGGCGGGTTCAAAGATTTTATCAGTACTCCCAAAGCAAATGGTTATCAATCTTTACATACTGTGGTAATGGGGCCAGAGCAACGCTGCATCGAAGTACAAATTCGCACAAAAACTATGCATGAAATAGCTGAATTTGGCGTGGCAGCGCATTGGACTTATAAACAAGGAATGAATATTAATAACGAAGGTACACAGTTTCGTTGGGTGCGTGAGTTACTCAATATTTTACATAATACAAATTCACCCGAAGAATTTTTAGAAAATACTAAATTGGAAATGTATTATGACCAAGTTTTCTGCTTTACCCCCCAAGGTGATTTGATTGCCCTGCCCCGTCATTCAACGCCTGTAGATTTTGCTTTCGCGGTACATTCTAAAGTTGGCCTTAGCTGCATTGGTGCGCGCGTAAATGGCCGTATAGTGCCGCTAAATAGCGAATTACACAATGGCGATCAAGTAGAAATAATGCGCTCCAAAACCCCTATGCCTTCCCCAGCATGGGAAAAATTTGTTGTCACGGGTAAAGCTAGGGCCGAAATACGCAAATTTGTTCGCTCTAAACGCCGTGAGGAGTATATTCAATTAGGTAGAGCCATACTTAGCAAACATTTTCAACAACTTAATAAACCGTTTGATGAAAATCAGCTAAAACCTCTTTTGGAAAATTTTCGCAAGCGCAGTGTAGAAGATATTTTAGTTTCGGTTGGTGAAGGGATAATAACAAGTGGCGATGTATCTTCTTTGCTATATCCTAAAGAAACATCTCCAAAACGTTATAAAAACCCCCTATCCTTATTACGCTTCCCTGGCACTGCAGTTGAAAAAAAAGACAATACTATCCCCATCAAAGGATTATTGCCAGGAGTGGCGGTACACTTTGCCACTTGCTGCCATCCATTACCAGGTGACCGTATTGTTGGCATTGTTAACACTGGTAAAGGGATAACCATCCATACAATTGATTGTGAAACTTTAGAAAATTTTGCCACTACTCCCGAAAAATGGTTGGATGTATCATGGGATGGAGAAGCCAACCAGTCTTATTTGGGGAGAATAAAAGTTACTTTGGTAAATGAATCAGGCAGTCTAGCAACATTGACTAGCTGCATTGCAACATGCAAAGTTAATATTTCCAATTTAAAAGTAACCAATAGATCTATTGATTTTTTTGAATTATTGATAGACTTGGATGTGCGGGGGACTAGCCAGCTTAATAATGTGATAACTTCAATACGTTCTTTAGATATTATTCACAAAGTTGTTCGGGCAAAAGGTTAACTATCTTTGGATAATTTGATGATAAGCAAAGTTAAAAAAATTAGATTATCAGAACACGATCTTGCCTCATTAAAAGCCACATTTTTAGAAAATTTTCTACCAGGCGATCGTTTATGGATTTTTGGTTCGCGAGTTGATCTTACTAAAAAAGGTGGTGATATAGATTTATACATTGAAACTTATGCTACAAATGTAAAAGATGCTTTAAAAATGCGCAAAAATTTTATATCAATGCTTGAAGAAAAAATTGGCGAACAAAAAATAGATGTAGTATTAAATTTTATCAATTATCCATATCCGCTTTTTATACATAAAGTGGCATTAAATGAAGGTATAAGAATTATATGAATAAATTTGTAGAGCTGATTAAAATTGCCGATATTCACGTTAATAGAATAAATTTAGCTATAAAACATACTAATCACTTATTTCCAATTAATGCTTTGAAATTAAAAGCATTAACAGAAGAAGAGTTAGCTTGGATCGATCTACTCATTAATAGATTTGGCAAACTGCAAGATTTCATTGGTGCAAAATTAATAGATATCTTTTTGGATATGCAAGAAGAGTATAGTAATGAACTTACGATGCTAGATAAGATTAACAAACTAGAAAAATTTGGCATAATAGAAAATGCTGAATTATGGAAAGAAATGAGTAAGATGCGCAATCATATTGCGCATGAATATCCCGATAACCCTGAAATACTAGCTTTTTATCTAAATCAAATGCTGGAGCTAATCTGAAGTAGTTGAAATTTAATCTTACAGTTGTATAATTGAGAAGACAATAACTGGAGGTTAAAAGTTATGAATTTAAATCAAAAAATAATAAAACCAAAGCTCGGATTATTAGGATTAGCC
>Ga0315902_10009397_pt1 | contig 13085 bp, 9 predicted proteins | sample LakEriMetagenome_9_FD_203523 | JGI IMG/M metagenome (GOLD analysis project Ga0315902, IMG submission 203523) | Freshwater fungal communities from buoy surface, Lake Erie, Ohio, United States - Buoy 12 MA117 | ecosystem: Environmental > Aquatic > Freshwater > Lake > Lake biofilm | place: USA... | reverse complement strand
TCCGGAAGGCGCTCAAGGGGGACCTCATGTTCGACGGGTCCTCGATTGCCGGCTTCGTGCGGGTGGAGGAATCGGACATGCTCCTCGCCCCCGATCTGGCCACCTTCCAGATCTTTCCGTGGGGGGAACCGTCGGCACGGGTGGGGCGGCTGATCTGCGACATCACCATGCCCGACGGCACGCCCTTCGTGGGGGATCCGCGCGGGGCGCTCAAGCGGCAGGTGGCGAAGGCGGCCGCGCAGGGGTTCGTGATGAACGCCGGGATGGAAGCGGAGTTCTTCCTCTTCAAGCCCACCGAGGATGGCCGGCCGAGCACGGTGACGCACGACGTGGGGGGCTACTTCGACCTGGCACCGATGGATCAGGGCGAGGTGGCGCGCCGAGCGATCGTGGACACGCTTGAGCAGATGGGCTTCGAGGTGGAGGCGGCCCACCACGAGGTGGCGCACGGCCAGCACGAGATCGACTTCCGCTATGCGGACGCCCTCCGGACGGCGGACAACATCGCGACCTTCCGCTTCGTGGTGAAGCAGGTGGCACGGCAGTTCGGGCTCATTGCCTCGTTCATGCCCAAGCCGGTGTTCGGGCAGAACGGCAGCGGGATGCATACGCACCAGAGCCTCTTCCGCGGGGGGCAGAATGCCTTCTGGGATCCGCAGCGGGAGTGGGCCCTGAGCCTGACGGCGCTGCACTACATCGGCGGGCTGCTGCGGCATGCGCGCGGGATGACGGCGGTGACCAACCCGCTGGTGAACAGCTACAAGCGGCTGGTGCCGGGCTTCGAGGCGCCGGTGAACGTGGCGTGGAGCATGCGGAACCGGTCGCCGATGATCCGTGTCCCGGCGCGGCGCGGGGCCGGCACGCGGCTCGAGCTGCGCACGCCGGACCCGTCAGCCAATCCCTATCTCGCGCTCACCGTGATGCTGGCGGCCGGGCTCGACGGGCTGGCTACCGAGGCCGACTGGCGCGAGCCGGTGAACACGAACATCTGGGAGATGTCGCATCGCGAGCGGCGGCGGTTGCGCATTGATGATCTCCCGCAGTCGCTGGCCGAGGCCTGCGACGAGTTGGAGAAGGATGATGTGGTGTGCGAGGCGCTGGGCGAGCACATCACGCAGCAGTTCCTCGCGGCCAAGCGGGCCGAGTGGCAGGAGTACAACCAGCAGGTCACGGCGTGGGAGCAGGCCCAGTATCTGGCGCGGTACTAGCCCTCCCCGCGCATTCCCGAGATCATCCCGATGACTCACGATGACTTCTTTCGCGGTGATGGCCTGCATCCGGTCCTCGCCCAGCGCTATCCGTTCACGCTGCCGCCGCTGCCGTATGCCGTCACGGCGGTCGAGCCCGCCGTGGATGCCCGCACGATGGAGATCCATCACGATCGCCATCATGCGGCCTACGTGACGAATCTCAACAAGGCACTGGAGTCGCAGCCGGCGCTGCACGCCGTGCCGCTGGGCGAGCTGCTCATGGGCATGCGGCGCTGGCCGGCGACGGTGCAGACGGCGCTCCGGAACCATGGGGGCGGCCATGCCAACCACGCGCTGTTCTGGTCGTTGCTGGCACCTGGTCCCAGCGCGCCCTCGGGGCGGCTGGCCGAGATGGTTGCCCGCGATTTCGGAACCCTCGACGCGGTGAAGGCGGCGCTCAGGACCGCCGGTCTCGGGCAGTTCGGGAGCGGCTGGGCCTGGCTGGTGAAGACGGCGACGAGCCGGCTGGTGGTGAAAGCACTCCCCAATCAGGACTCGCCTCTGCTGGAGGGGGAACTCCCGATCGTGGGCCTTGATGTGTGGGAGCATGCCTACTACTTGCATTACCAGAATCGACGAGCAGACTATGTGGACGCCGTATTGGGCCGGATCAATTGGGCGGTCGCATCCGCGCAGGTGGAGTAGCAAGGCACGCCGGGCCGAATGGCCTCGGCCTGCCGGTATAGCCAGATGAGAGCTGATGAGAGCTGACGATTTTATGGATATGGTACCCCCCACGGCAGGCGACGCCTCCCCTTCCGAAGCCTCGACACCTTCCGGTCGTCGAGCCTGGCTGCAGCAGGCCCTGGCCCTGGCCGCGGGCGCGACGGCAGCCCCCCTGCTGCCCCGAGAGGCAGCTGCCCAGTCCAAGGGGACGCGGTACGGCGGGCTGTTCAGTCAGCTCGGCCAGCAGGCTACCTGGCGTTCTCCGGAGATCCGCTTGTTGCGCCGGATCTCGCTGGGGATCACGGCCGAGTCGGTCGCTCGCGTCAAACAGCGCGGGTACAGCGCCTATCTGGAGGAGCAGCTGGCGTGGGAGGCGATTCCCGACAGCGTCTGTGCGCAACATCTGGCGCGCGGATTTGCCGATTATCTCGCCATGACGCCCCGCGATGCGATCGCGATGCAGCGGGCGGACAACATCCAGCCCATCACCAACCGGTACCAGCGGTACGTGGCGGAGCAGGCCATCCTCTCCGAGCGCCAGTTGCTGGAGCGGATGGTGGAGTTCTGGACCGACCACTTTCACGTCAACCTGTGGGCATTCAACGGCTTCAAGCCCTTCCATGACCGCGTGGTGATCCGGCCGTTGGCGCTGACAACGGTTGGGGCCCTCGTTCGCGCCACCATGCGGAGCCCCGCCATGCTGTACTATCTGGATCAGGTGTGGAACACGCGGTGGGGGATCAACGAGAACTATGCCCGGGAGCTGATGGAGCTCCACACGGTTGGGGTAACGGGCGGGTATACCCAGCGCGACGTGTACGAGCTGGCACGCGTGCTGACGGGGTGGACGGTCGATCAGGATGGCCAGTTCCAGTATCGCGCCGACAACCATGATTTCGGGGCCAAGACCGTCTTCGGGATGGAGTTCCCCGCTTCCACCCCCGGACGGGGGACGCAGGGGATGGGGGAGGCCATCGCCTTCGGCGAGCACCTGATCCAGCACCCGAAGACCCGGGAGTACATCAGCACGAAGCTGCTGAAATGGTTCATCACGCCGGAGCCCACCGCTGCCCAGGTGCAGGCGGTGGTGGACGCATATGGCTCCGAGGGGGACATCAAGGCCATGCTCCGGGTCGTGCTTTCACCGGCCAACGTGCAGCGGGCTCCGGCCAAGCTGAAGCGGCCCTTCCACCTCGTAGTCTCTGCCGTCCGGGCCACGGGCGCGCAGGTCAGGTCCCGCGTGAACTATCAGACGGACAACGACGGCATCGGTTGGCCGCTCGGGAGCCTCGGGCATCAGGTCGGCGCCTGGGCCACGCCGGATGGATATCCCGACCGGGCGGAGTTCTGGGCCGGCGGCATCGTGGATCGATGGAACGCCACCCAGCAGTTCGCGCAGAGCGGGAGCACGGGCAATGGTAGCGTGATCACGAACTTTGCCGGCTTCGTCGCGGATGGCACCATCGAGGGTGTCGTGTCCGAGATCAACCGCCGACTGTTCGGCGGGGAAATCTCCGAGGCGCTGGCGACCGAGCTGCGCAACGTCCTCCGCTCAGGGGTAACCACCGCTCGTCTGCAGACGGCCGTCCGCCTGGCCCTCATGGCTCCCGAATTCCAATACTACTGATTCCCATGTGCACCAACCATGCGCCCGCTTCCGGGTGCACCGAATACCAGCAGCTGAACCGTCGCCGCTTCCTCCAGTGGGCCGGGAGTGGCGCGGCTGCCGCCGCGGTGCCGGCCTGGATTCCCGCGGTCCGCTTCGCCGAATCACAGAACAGCACCCGCGATATTGTCATCAGCGTCTTCCAGCGGGGCGGCGCTGACGGGCTCTCGCTGGTGGTTCCCTTTTCGGATGCGGCGTACTACCGAGGACGCCCGAACATTGCCGTTCCGCGACCGGATTCCAGCTCGCCACTGCGCGGCACGGCGCTCGATGATCACTTCATGCTCCCGCCCGGGATGCGCTCCCTGCTGGCTCCCTACCGGGCCGGCGATCTGCTGTTCGTGCAGGCGGCCGGCCAGCAATACACGAAGTCGCGGTCACACTTCGAGGCGGAACGGTACCTCGAACAGGGGAAGCCGGAGGATTATCTGATCCAGAGCGGCTGGCTGGCGCGGCACATGGCGCTCGTACCGCCCATGGATCCGGAGGCTTCGCTGCGGGCGGTCTCGCTGACCTACGGGATGCCGCAGACGCTCATCGGCGCCCCCCGGGCCCTGCCCATTGGTCGTCCGGACCAGTTCCAGATCAATACGCCGTCCGAGCTGGCTCTTCAGCGCCTGTACGGCACGGCGTGGGCGCCCTTGCGTGACAAGGCCATGGACGGGATCGCCACGGCCAACATGCTTCGGATGCTCGATTTCGACGGGTACCGACCGGCCAACGGGGCCGTGTACGCCGGCGACCAGTTTGCGCAGGCCCTCAAGTCGGTCGCCGTCCTCATCAAGGGAGAAGTGGGGCTCGAGGCGGCGCATGTGGAGCTGGGCGCGTGGGATACCCATGCCAATCAGGGGACCACCGGTGGGGCCATGCACATGCTCATGCAGGAGCTGGCCGGTGGGCTTGCGGCGTTCTGGCAGGACGTGATGCAGGGGAGCCAGACGCTCCGGATCACGCTGGTGGTGGCCACGGAGTTCGGCCGCAACGTGCGGGAGAACGGCTCGATGGGGACCGACCACGGCCGGGCCGGGGTGATGTTCGTGATGGGGCCCGCGATTGCCGGAGGGCGCGTGCTGACCGAGTGGCCCGGGATCGAGCGCGAACAGCTGGAGGATGGCCAGGATCTGCGCGTTACGATCGACACCCGCGATGTCCTGGCCGAAATCGTCCAGCGGCGGCTCGGCAACCCGAATCTGTCGGTGGTCTTCCCCGACTATACCCCCCGATTCCGCGGAGTCACCAAGTGATGCGACGTCCATGCCGCGCGCGCGGGGTCCGCGTGGGCCTTCTCGCGCTTGCCCTGACCGCCTGCGAAGGGCCGATGGGGCCGGCAGGTCCGCAGGGGCCCGCTGGCCCTTCCGGCCCCCAGGGCGCCCAAGGTGTGCCGGGGGTGCAGGGGCCCACCGGCCCGACCGGTCCCCAGGGGCCTGCCGGGCCGCAGGGCCCCAGCGGCGTCGTGAACCGGTCCGAGGCCAGCGGCGTTTTTGATGCCACGGGCTCGTATACCATGACGCTCCCGGTGGCCTCGATTGCGAACAACCGACTCCCCTTCGTGGCCTGCTGGATCTCGATCGATGGGCAGACCTGGATTTCCGTGAGTCAGGCACCGGCGATTCCCGGGGATGTCTACTGCGGCATGACCGGGGTTGGGACCACGGCCCCGGGTGTCACGATCGTGAACGGCATTCGTGGGTGGCGGTATTATCTGTTGGCCATGTGGTGATGACACGCCCGGTGTTGTGGAGGTCCTTGCTGATCGGTTCGGCGCTCGCTGGTGCTGGCTGCGGAGGCACGAGTGAGGCGCCCGCTCTGCCGCTGGCGAGTACCACCGCCGAAGTCTCGGTGACGCTGCCCGCCGTGCACCGCGGGGCGAATGCCATTCAGGCGGCCTCCGCGGAAGCGCTGGTGCTTCCGGCGACGCGCGCGCAGGCGGTGCTTGGACGGCAGAGTGTCAGTGCATCGCGGTTCGGCGAGTTCGTGGTCCTTCCGGTCAATCTCGGGTCCTGCGCGGCGGCGGGTCAGCCCTGTCAGGCCGTGCTGGTTGTCAGGCTGCTGGCGGCCACGGGTACCGTCATCGATTCGCTTGAAGCCGGGCCGTTCCCCATTGTGGGGGGCGGGAGGACCGTGGCCCCGCTCGTCCAGCCCCGGGTGGCGGTGCGCCTGACGACCCCGGACACCACCCTGCGCCTTTCATTCAGCACCCCCTCTCGCCTGCGGGTGGATGCCATCGACGCCGTGGGCACCACGCTGCCGTTCCGCAGCTATGCCTGGCAATCGGGGAATCCGGCGGTGGCCACGGTGGACTCCACCGGACTCATCTCGGCGCGTGGCGTTGGCCGGACCACCATCACGGCGTCGCGCGAGGGGGTGAGTGTCTCTGTCCCCGTCGTGGCGCCGGCCGTGGAACGGTTGCAGCTCACGGCACCGGCGACGTCGGTCATGGCGAAGATGCCCCTCCGGCTGCAGGTCGCGATCGAACCGGCGCCCGGAGTGTCCCGAGCCATTCGCCTCGTCTCCAGTGACACGTCTGTGGCCACCGTGGACACGGCGCTCAACGTCACGGCGCGGCGCGATGGCACGGTCCGATTTACGGCCCGGTCAGTCGCCGATACCTCCGTGAGCGCCACGCTCGCGCTCACGGTGACGCCGTTTCAGGCGGCCGTCTCGTGGCGGAGCGCGGTGTCTGCCGATCGTGGTCCGCTTCCGGGCGGCATCAATGGCCTGTGGGGAGCCGATGATCAGGCGATCTGGGCGGCTGGCTGCTGGTACATGAATTTCTTTGACGGGACCAGCTGGCGTCCCACGCCCATCCCGGCGCCACAGGGGTTCTGCCTCAACACCTTTACCGGGACCTCGCGGACGGACGTATACGCCGTGGGAAACCAGATCTGGCGATTTGATGGCCAGACTTGGAGTCGCCTCACCGCCACCTTTTCCGGCCAGCTGTGGAGTGCCGCCATGGTGGGCGACGAGGTCGTGGCCGTCGGGGAAAACGGGCTCGTCCTGCGGGGCAAGGGCAACGCGTGGCGTACCATTCCCTCGGGGACCACCCGGACCCTTCGGCGCATCTCCAGTGATGGAACTATGGCCTACATCACGGGCGACGACGGCACGTTGCTCCGCTATGCGGATGGACAGCTGGTCTCCGTCGTGGTCGGCAACGCGCCGCAATGGAACGACGTACTCGTTCGCAGTGCTTCCGAGGTGTACGTCGCCGGCGTGGATTTTTCCGTTGGACTCCGCTTCCTCGTGCAGCGCTTCGATGGCCGAACGTGGACCGTCATGCCGGCCAGCGACTCCGCGGCCTGCTGCCAGATGCGGCAGCTGCACCGGACGACGGACGGGTTTTTCGCCGTCGGCGACAACAACGTGATCTTCCGTTGGAATGGGTCCCGCTGGATCCAGGAATCCCGTTCGCAGGTGTTCAACGTGAACACCGGCTTTTCCTCCGGTTCGACCCTCATGCTCGGGGGGTGGAATTCCGTCACCTTCATCCGTCGGCAGGGGAGCTGGACCCGCCTGACGTCCAACCCTTCGTACAACGCCGTCTGGGGGGCCTCCCCGGATTTCATCGTGGCGGGTGGCTCTGGCGGGATCGACGTCTTCGACGGGACTCGCTGGAGCGCCATGCCCGGGGACATCTACCGACAGGCGAGCAGCATGTGGGGGAGCAGCCCCCGAAACATCTGGGCCGTGGGCTGGCCGGATACCTTCATGCGATATGATGGGACCGCCTGGCGGCAGGCCGGCCCCACACTGACCGCGAATACCAACGCCAATGGCATTTGGGGTACGGCGCCCGATAGCGTCTGGGCGGTGCTGTCCAACGGTGACATCCTGCGCTTCAATGGCAGCATGTGGCAGACGATCTACCGTGCCCGGACGAATCTGAATGCCATACACGGGACTGGCGGGCGACACCTCATTGCGGTCGGCAATGAGGGGCGCATCTTCCAGTTCAACGGACGGCTGTGGTTGCAGGAGGATAGCGGTGTCGACGAGAACATCCGCGCGGTCTGGGTGGTGGATTCCAGCCAGGCCTTTGCTATTGCCGGATCAAAGCTGCTCGAGCGACGCGACGGCGTCTGGCGCTCGTGGACTTGGCCCGGCGGATGGTTCAACTGGATCAGCGGAAGTGGTGCCCGGGATGTTTATGCAGGTGGTTCCTGCAGTCACCCGATTCTCCGGTACGACGGCATCCAATGGCGTCCAGTAGAGGCGGGGACCGTGAATACCAGTTGTTCAACTGGTGGGTTCGTGTTCCCGACCGGCGGCGTAATCGTCGGGGGCAACATTCGCTCAATCTGGGTCGGCAGTGGGCCCAATGGGGTGGCGCCCGGTTTCCCGCGCTGAGGCTCGGTGTCGCGCATTGTCCTCACGGCCTGGGGGTCGTACGGGGATCTGAACCCGGCCCTGGGTATCGCGCAGGTGTTGCAGCGGCATGGGCATGATGTCGTCCTTGCTGCGCCCGGCTACTACCGCGGTGCCATTGAAGCGCAGGGACTCACCTTTCGCAGCGTGGGCCCCGATGCGGACCCCGATGTGGACCGGGCGCTCATCGCGAAAGTGTTGCACCCAACGCGTGGCCCCGAGGCGATCTATCGGGAGATCCTGGTTCCGGCTCTCCGCACGTCATTCGACGAGCTGCTGGCAGCGGTCGATGGCGCCGACCTGCTGGTAAGCCATCCGGCCTCCCTGGCCGCGCCACTGGTGGCCGAGGTCACGGGGATCCGCTGGCGCTCCACGGTGCTGTCGCCGCTGCACTTTCTGTCGGCGCACGATCCGGTGGTGCCGCCGGTGGCCCGCTGGCTCGGTGACCTCCCGTGGCGTTGGCAGGTGGCGCTCGCGCCGCTGATGGCTCGCGTGGGGCGGGCGGTCTCTGCGCCGTGGGTGCGCGACGTGGCCACCGTGCGCCGCACACTGGGGCTCCCGCCGGGGCGGCATGCGGCCTTCGACGCGCAGCATGCACCCGGTGGGATCCTGGCCCTCTTTTCGCGCGTGTTCGGCGGGCCGCATCCGGATTGGCCGCCCCAGGTGACCATCACCGGACAGGTGCGGCACGACGCCGCGCATGGTGTCCAGCTGGATCCCGCCCTCTCCGCGTTTCTCGATGCGGGGGACTCGCCGGTGGTGTTCACGTTGGGATCCTCCGCCATCTGGCAGCCGGGCCGGTTCTACGAAGAGAGCGTCGCGGCCGCCCGCCAGTTGGGGGTACGCGCGGTGCTGCTGGCCGGTGCGGAGCAGGCCCCGGCTCTTGCAAGGCATCACACCGACACGGTCTTCGTGGCCGACTCGGCGCCTCATTCCCGGCTCTTTCCGCAGGCGGCAGCCGTGGTGCATCAGTGCGGCATGGGGACGCTCGGCACGGCGCTGCACGCGGCTATCCCGCAGCTCAGCGTCCCCTTCGCGAATGATCAGCCCGACAACGCGGCGCGGCTCGAGCGACTGGGCGTGGCGCGGACGGTGGCCATTTCGGGCTACCGCGCGGCCCGCGTGGTGCGCGAGCTCGGCACCCTGCTCGCCACGTCGCACTATCGGGAACGGGCGGAATCGGTCGCGGCCGTCGTCCGAACCGAACGGGGGGCGGAGACGGCCGCGGACTGCCTGGAGCGAGCGCTCGGCGAGCGCTCGAGCACCTGATCGGGGTCGATGTCACGATCCTTCGCCAGCGGGAGTAGGGTTACCGCGTCGGCTGCCTACTGGGCGCCACGCTTCAACGCATGGTCGCCGCCCCAGGTCTCCGCGCCGCCGCGAGGACATACCAGCGACGCTTCACCGATTGAGCCGTAGGGATGGGAAAACCGGTCGCGAAAGGCGTCGATGTCCGGCCGACCGTCGCGCGGTGGCTGCAGCGTAGACGAACCCGGGTATCGGTGCGGCGTGAAGGCACGGCTGTTGCACCTATCACCTTTCCGCACATCCGTGCCAATGAATCGTCAGTCAACCGGAGTCAACTATGCCACGCATGATGCATCTCCTGCTTGCTAGTACCATCGGTATCGCCACCGCGTGTGGCCGCACCGCTGAGGGCGTCAAGGAAGACACCAAGGACGCCGCCGAAGCGACGAGCGAAGCCGTATCCAGGGCGGAGGCATCAATGGACGCGTCAACGCAGACGGCTCGTGTGAAGATGGCGTTGATGGCTGATACGACCATCGATGCAAGCGACGTAAATGTCGACACGAGCAATGACATGAAGACGGTCACGCTGAACGGGAGCGTGAAGAGCGAAGCGCAGAAGGCGCGTGCCGAAACCCTCGCGAGGGAAAAGGCACCGGGTTACACGATCGTGAACAACTTGATCATCAAGTAACGTCGGGAAGCAGGACGCGGCCTCGAGTTCAACGGTCACGTACTTCCTAGCCACGGCATTGGCGGCAAGGACGCCCCACCGGCCTCACGCCTGCCCCGCGCGTGCTCACCGTGGCGATGGCGGTCGCTCGGCCGCCGGTTCACGCTCCAGCATCAGCCCCGCCGCGGTTCCCCGTTTGAACCCCCTCCAGTAGGTGTGCGTGGGCAGTGGGGTGCCGTCGCGGTCCGTCGCATGCACCCCGTCCTTTCCGTTGGGCACGAGCTGCAGATAGGCGAGCTTGCTGCTGTCGCCCTTGAGCTGCAGGTCGAAATGCGCGGTGACGAAGTGCGCCAGGACGTTGTTCATCCGGCGCGTATCCCAGATCGGGTCGGCGTAGTGGGTGAACGGGAACGTCTTGAGCGTCGGTGAGTACGCATAGCTTTCAGCAGGAGCCGGCATCGGGGCCGCCGCGTTGTGCCCCGCACCAAGGAACGTGAGCAGGTAGCGCTCGGCGTTCACGGCGCCACGAAACAGGGCCCGGGTTCCGAGCTCATAACCGGACACGTCATCCGCGCTGCCCGCCACGAAGAGCGTGGGGGTACGAATACCGGCCAGCCCCGCCGCGTCCCAGAAGCCGGCCTGCATCCCCCACGGACCGATCGCTACCGCGGCCTTGATTCGCGCATCGCCACCGCTGCGTTGATACCCCGGGTGGTCGGCGCTCCGCTCCAGCAGCAGGGCGTGCGGCGGCGCCCCGGGCAGGGAGGCCGCCGCGGCGCGGAAGCCCCCACCGATCGCGTTCACCACGCCATACCCTCCCATGGAGTAGCCGATGATCCCGCTCCGATCGGCATCCACGCGCCCGGCCAGAAAGCTCCGCGAGGTGGGCGCCCCCAGCTCGGCGATCGCCTGCAGCACGAATAGCTGATCGAGCGGACGATGGTAGAGCGTGCTGGCGAACGCCCGGGCATCGCCGTACGTGCTTTCGGCATGGTCGATGGACACGACCACGTAGCCCTTGCTGGCCAGATTCTCGCCGAGGTGACTGAGCAGGTAGCGATTGCCCGGGTAACCGTGCGAGATGATGAGCAGCGGAAAGGGTCGGTCACCATCACGTGGTGCGGCATCCCGCTGAGCCTGACCATAGAGCGATACGGTGACCGACGGATCGCGCATGACGGCCCGGTATTCCCCCAGTCCCCTTGGACTCCCGCCCGCCGCCGGGTACCACACTTCGATCGTGAGGGAGCGATCGTATCGTGCCGTGCTGTCGCCGGCGATCATGCGCAGCACATCCCGGCGGTCGCGATCGGTCAGCATGAAGGTCCGGACCCCGATCGGGTAGGGCCCGAACGCGGCCAGCTCGGGGGCCAACGGGGTCACGATATCGATGCGCTGATCGAGCGGAGGAACGCGAACGGTGTCGGGACGACTGACCGCCGCACGAGGCGGGCGCGTGTCCTGCGCGGCGACGACATCGGGAGCGACCAGGACGAGCGCCCAGAGCGCGGTCCCGGACAAATGGCGGAGCGTGAGGGGCATCGGAACGGGGCCGCAGACCCCCTCGAGCAGGCGCTCGAGGGGCAATACCACGCTAGAACGGCTTCTCGAGACTTTCCGACTGCGGCGTGAAGAGCTCGGCGCCGGTTTCGGTGATCACCATGTCGTCCTCGAGCCGGATCCCGAATTCGCCCGGGATGTAGATGCCGGGTTCGTCGCTAAATACCATGCCGGGCTCGAGCGGCAGCGTGTTGCCGCGCACGAGGTAGGGCCATTCATGGCCGTCCATCCCCATGCCGTGCCCCACGCGGTGACTGAAAAATTTGTAGTCGGGACCGAAGCCGGCGTCCACGATGACCTTCCGCGCGGCGGCGTCCACCGCTTCGCAGGGGACTCCCGGCTTGGCCGCGGCCAGCGCCGCACTCTGCGCCTTGAACTCAATCTCGAAGACGTCCTTCATGCGCTGCGTGGCCTTGCCGAGCACGAAGGTGCGCGAGATGTCGGAGGAGTAGCCCTCCACCTTGCAGCCGCCGTCGATGAGGAGGATGCTCCCCTCCTCCACCGTTTGCGGCGTGGCAGAGCCGTGCGGAAGCGCCGAGTACTTGCCCACCTGCACGCCGGCGGAGCCGTTGTAGCCCAAGCGCTTGTGGGCGAGGCGGACGAGCTCGCCGAAGTCGTCCTGCGTCATACCGGCCTTGAGTGACTTGTACGCGGCCTCATACGCCTTGAGTGTGACCTGACTGGCGTGACGCATGAGCGCGAGTTCGTGCGCGTCCTTCACCATCCGGCAACCGGCGGTGATTGGCGTGCCGCTCACGACCTTCACCTGCGGGATGTGCGCCGCGCCATCGGCAAACTGGAAGCGGACGGTTTCCTCGGCGCCAATGGTGGCGGTGGCCAGGCCGCGCTCGCGAAGCCCCTTGGCCATGAAGGCATAGGGATCTTCGTGCTCTTCCCAGGCATACACGGTGGCGTCCTGGCCTAGGGGGCCCAGATGCGCCTGCTCCATGGCCCGTTCTTCCTCGAACTTGGGGGTCACGAGGAAGGGGGCGCCCTTTACGGGGATCACGGCGGCGAGCAGGCGTTCACTGAGCCCCCACCGGACGCCGGTGAAGTACTCCATGGAGGTGCCCCCGGTAAGTAGCAGGGCATCGATCCCCCTGGCGGCCATGAGCGTGCGCGCCTTCTCGAGGCGGGCCCGCCGTTCGTCCACCGAAATGGGGACCACGCCGTCCTTCATGGGGGCAAGCGCCGCGATGGCCGGAGGCAGGCCGGCTTCGTCGTTGGAGGATGCGGCATCGGCGGTGGCCTGGGCGCACCCCGGCAGGGAGAGCGCGGCGAGGGAGGCCGCCGAGGTACCAAGGAAGGTGCGACGGGTGGTGTGCATGCGCAGGTGATGAAGGAGGGGAGTGAGATCAGGGCTGGATGGCACCACCGCTGGCGGGATCCCCGCTGCCGCTTCCGCCCAGGGCACCGGAGGCGCGGAGGGCAATGGCGACCACGGCAGCCGTGATGCCGGTAAGGGCGACGGTGCGTTTGCGGGCCAGCGTCCGCGTGGCGATCTGTTGCACGAGTGGCCGCGGGACAGCCACCGTGGTCCCGCGCTGCACGAAGCGTTCGCGGGTCACCGTGGTGGTCTGCGCCACGGTCATTACCACGGTATCCGCCGTGAGGCGCGTGATGGTGCCTTCGATTTCCCGAATGCCTTGGCCGA
>Ga0315902_10009394_pt1 | contig 13087 bp, 12 predicted proteins | sample LakEriMetagenome_9_FD_203523 | JGI IMG/M metagenome (GOLD analysis project Ga0315902, IMG submission 203523) | Freshwater fungal communities from buoy surface, Lake Erie, Ohio, United States - Buoy 12 MA117 | ecosystem: Environmental > Aquatic > Freshwater > Lake > Lake biofilm | place: USA... | reverse complement strand
GGAAGATCCTTTGCCAGTCCTACACATCGTAAATTACGGAATACCTGAAGCAACTTACCTCCGGCCATTACACCACGGGAAGAACCCGTAATTCTTACGGGAAGACCAACTGTGATCGGCTTCGCATCAGTGGTCTGAAGGAAGTCGACGTGCATGATGGTGTCCTTTGTAGGATGCTGCTGAAGCTCACGAATGATCGCAGTCGCTTTTTTCCCTTCAACATCGAGCTCTACGTGGTAAACCTCCGGAGAGTATACGATCTTGTCAAGTTCTACTCGCTTTACTGCGAAGTGAGTTTGCTCACCTGTACCGTAAAGCACACAAGGCACCAGACCCGCATTGCGCAGAGCCGCAGCATCCTTCTTCCCTACGTTCGATCTTGTCGAACCGCTCAATTGTGCTGTTTTCATTTATTTATGGATTTAAGATATTACAAAGTGTGAGCTGATCGATTGGTTGTTGATCAAACAACGGATCACATCCGCAAAAAGGTCAGCCACCGTGAGGACACGGATCTTGTCACTCTGCTGCTTGAGCGGAATGGTATCCGTTACGATCAGTTCGGTCAATTTCGATTTTTCAATACGCTCATAGGCCGGCCCGGAAAGAACTGCGTGCGTACAAATGGCGCGCACACTCTTTGCTCCCTTTTCCATGAAAAGATCAGCCGCTTTGGTGAGTGTTCCTGCTGTGTCGCACATATCATCGATCAAAATGACATCTTTACCTTCGACATCACCGATCACAGTCATCTCAGCAACTTCATTCGCCTTCTTGCGCTGCTTGTGGCAGATCGCAAGTCCGGTATTCAGTTTCTTCGCATAGGAATTTGCCCTCTTCGCGCCACCTGCATCCGGAGCCGCCATGATCAAATTAGCGTTATCCAGCTTTTCAAGCTCTGCAAGGAACAGCTTGGAAGCATACAAGTGATCTACCGGAACCTCAAAGAAACCCTGAATCTGGTCAGCATGAAGATCCATTGTGATCAGTCGATCTACGCCTGCCGCCATAAGCATGTTGGCAACTAATTTCGCTCCGATCGCCACTCTTGGCTTGTCCTTCCGGTCTTGACGGGCAAATCCAAAATAGGGAATGACCGCGATGATCTTTCTGGCAGAAGCTCTTTTCGCTGCATCCACCATGAGCAACAACTCGAAAAGATTATCACTGGGTGGCATGGTTGACTGCACAATGAATACATCCTGACCACGAACAGTCTCCTCGAAAGATGGCTGGAACTCTCCGTCACTGAACTCCAGAACATTCACATCTCCCAGTTTGATACCGTAAGCCTTAGCGATGTCCATCGCGAGGTCTTTTGAGGCACGTCCGGAAAATATTTTTACTCCAACTGACATCTGAATTCGAATAGAGGGCGCAAAGTTAAACAAAATCTGTTAAGAAGCTGTAAGAGTTGAAGAAATAGAGAACTAAAATCTTGGACAAAGAGCAAAAATTGGTTCCCCCTTTGGAGGGGGATCAAGGGGGAGGACCAGCCAATAGGAAATGAAAAGTTATCCATACTCAGGGTAGCAAATATGACGGTATTCCTTGGTCTTTGTTTTTTGCTCAAATTACCAAAAAAACTATCTTCACTGTATGTGCTACAGCAATTCTTCCACTTCGACGAATGTTCAGTTAGCTGAACGCTACAAGAAAAATGTTCCAACAAACCTCGATGCAGGACCCGTTTTCTATGCAAACGGATTCAGCTTTCCAAAGTGGAGGATTATCACCAAAACACCTGAGATCTTGGCTATGCGCTGGGGACTCATCCCACATTGGTTCGTCGGCGCAGACTGGAAAGAGATCGCATCGTTGACGCTCAACTCACGGATCGAAACTGCAGATGAAAAAGCAAGCTTCCGCGGATTGCTCGACCGTCAGCGTTGTATTGTCCCATCAACGGGTTTTTTCGAATGGAAACACGTCGGCAAGGAAAAGATCCCTTATTTCATTCACCCAGCAAAGGAAAGTGTGTTCTCAATGGCCGGACTTTATGACCAATGGACCGATCCACTCAGAGGAGAAGTTCTCCATACTTTTTCGATCCTGACTTGTGAAGCCAATCCGCTCATGCGTTCGATCCATAACACCAAATTCAGGATGCCGGTGCTGCTTGAGGCTGAACAAGAGCATGATTGGCTGAATGGCAACATGCCCCATACCGCACTTTTCACTCCTTCATCGGATTCTTTGATGAACGCACACGAGATCAGTAAACGTGTGATCAACTCGAAACATGCGAATTGTCAGGATGTAAGCAAGCCTTTCGACAATGGTGTCTATGAGCAAGGGAGCCTGTTCTGATCATTTACGCTTTAGGTCGCGATCGTTGACGATCACAAAACGCAGGCTCGCAAAATAGGTATTTGTTTCAAATTTAACAGCTGATCTCGTCAGAAAATGAAATCCGGTTTGAAGGTGGAACTGCCAAAGTTTGAAGCCAAGAACAGGAGCGAAACCAACTCTACTGTACGAAAAATCAGTTCGGAAGCAGAGGTTTCCGCCATAGGTCAAACCGATCCGATTGGTCTTGAACCAGTAACCCACATCATACCCGAGAACTCCATACCTGATATTGTAGTTGAACCCCATGTGTGCGGCATGCGTATGCGGATCCTTTAATTTAACCTGCGTCCATTGCCTTTCGGCGCCGAATTCAGGAACGAGATAGCGCCCCTGCTGCAAGGATATATATGGCCCCGTACGGACCATTTTCATCTTTTTACGCTGTTCGAAGAAAGACCGAAACCCATTGCTTTCTTGCGCAGAAATTGAAAATCCGAGGAGCAGAATCAGAACGCTAACGGGGAGCTTTCGCCACATACTTCTCATAGATCATTTTGATTTCATCCGAATCGTTCGCTTCTAAACCCAAACTGTCCGCGACCTCTTTAGTGCGCAGCACCTCCTCAACGGTGAGCCCTGAATTATCCGCTTCTTCCTTGAACGCATTTCGAATGAAAATGGTACTATTTGACAACCCGGGAACCGTCAGCGTGGCCACTCCTTTAACCGGCGCATACAGAAGAGAGCCCTCCTTCTTGTCATTCGGAAAGAAATCACCCTTTTCATCGTAGGAATCCAACAAGACCAAAACAATACTCAAAAAATAGGTCATCTTCAGGACGGCGAAAAAAATTCCGAAAAATTTATCCAGCGGAGATAATTTGACCACATTGACCATTTTCTGAATGGTTATTCCCGCAAAATAGACCATGGCGCCGATACCCAGAAAGATCAATGTGAAACAGATCGTTGGCGCGTAGGGACTATCCCATGAAAAGACCTCTTTGAGCTTCGAAGCAATGAAATCTGAGAAATGAATGCCGGCATATAGGCCAACGAACAGTGCCAAAAGTGTAAACACTTCTATGATCAGACCATTCTTGAAACCTCGGTATCCTGCGTAGATTAGCGGAACCGTAATTAATACATCAATGAAGTTCATGGTCCGAAAATAGAACAAAAAAGGTCCGGCGAGTGACCGCCGAACCTCAAATTCTTAACGTTACCTTGTTAGCGCCTAATCGTTGCAGTCGCTGCTCAGCTCAGTGGTGAATGACAATTCCACTTCAGACCAAAGTTTGGATTTACCATCGGTTCCCGTATGCAGATCCTTGCATGCGGTATTGAGCGTTTCGATGCCCTTACCGGCATTCCATTTGAGCACATCGATGACGGCATTGAACGAGAATTTACTACCATCCAAAGTGTAATCTCCCACAACATCCTGCTTCAAGTTATTCATGCTGATCTCGATCGTGGCCTTTCCATTGTTGCTCAGCGAGCGAACTTTCCCATTGATTACAGGTGTAGCGATCGTTCCGAAGAACAATTCAGCGATCTTGCCGTTTCTCTCCGGATTTTGAGTTTCTACAGATTCAGTAGCGATCTCAAACGAGAGCGATTCAATGAGTTTTTTGGGATCATCTGAAGTTTCCAATCCCTCAATGTCTATAGTATTGAATGTACCTTTCACCGGAGTTTTTTCCGTGAACTTGAAGGCCGTCCATTCGAGGACGCTACTACCCGAACTGTAACTGTAAAAACACTGTTTTACTGTTTCTTTCTTTTTCGACTCAGCAGTACTTTCACTCTGGCAGCCAATCAGCACAAGGGCACTAAGTGCGCACAATACAGGACCAATCTTGAATTTCATGTTTTAAAGTTTCAGCGAAGATACAACATTCCTGAGTTCGGAATGTTTCGCTGCTTATCATCATTTCGCCGTATTTTTGTGCCAATGGATTACGAGATCGAGATACGCTTCCAAAAGCTGAAAAGTTTCCTGGAACAGAAATTCGGAGAAGGAATGGATGTTCAGGCAATGCTCTTCCTGATCGGAGTGAATGAGCTGGGAACCGGTCACAGGACCTTTTCAAAGAGCGAAAAGACAGATCTTTTCCACATTGCCATCTGCACATTACTTGAGCCTTATGGTTATTACGAATTTGAAGGGAGAGACACCGAAAACTGGCCACATTTCAAACTGAACAAAGAGCTACCTGCCCTCACTCATCAGGAACAGCAGTATTTACTGAAAGAAGCCATGCTGGAGTATTTCGTCCGAAACGAATACTATTCGGAAGAGCGAGATGCAGATTAAAATCTATCTTTGCAAGGAATTAAAGAAATCATGGACATACTGATCAAAGCATCACAACTTATTCTCTCTTTGTCGATACTCGTCGTTCTGCACGAATTGGGTCATTTCATTCCGGCAAGGTTATTCAAGACTAAAGTAGAGAAATTCTACCTTTTCTTTAACTGGCCTTTTGCCATTCTAAGAGCGAATAAGCGTCAAGGAAAATGGAAATTGTCCTGGTTCTCCAACGCAAAGAAAAAGGAGGATGAAAATACGGAACAGGAGGATGAAGCCACTGAGTGGGGTATAGGATTGCTGCCTTTGGGTGGTTATGTCAAGATCGCCGGAATGGTGGATGAATCGATGGATACCGAGCAGCTTTCGCAGCCACCCAAACCGTGGGAATTTCGTTCAAAGCCGGCCTGGCAACGACTGATCATAATGACCGGGGGTGTCACTGTAAACCTTCTTCTCGGTATTGTGATCTACATTTTCATAATGTTCACCTATGGCGAGGAACGTATCTACACGAAAGATCTTCAGGCGGGGCTTGCAATTCATCCTTACCTCGAAAAATATGGCCTCTATTCCGGAGACAATATCCTCAAGGTAGAAGGCGAAGAAGTGGAGCATATCAATGATATTAACAACGGTATTTTGCTACGTGGAGCACGCAAGTTGACGGTTCAGCGTCCAGACGGAACAATTGAAACGGTCACTTTACCGGAGGAGATTGACTATGCACTTTTCCAAAATGGTGCTTTTCCTGCATTTGAACTTCGCGCAAGTGACAGAAACATAGCTGAGCTCCCTGACGAGGACACTCAACTGAAGCAGAACGGGTTTAAAAAAGGAGATGAAATTCTTGCCATCAACACCATCCAGGTGAACTATTACGATGACATCGATAAAGCAAAGTATTTGTGGAAAGGAAAAGAGGTTAACGTCACCGTGCTCAGAGGAGGAAAAGATACGCTTTCACTGAAGACCAAGCTGGGAGAGGACGGTCAGCTCGGTTATCTGAGAGATGTTCAGCTGGTGGATATCGAAAAGATCCAGCAGGTGTACTACAGTTTTGGTGAAAGTATCGGCAAAGGAATAGACCGCGGTTTTACTACCTTAAGCGACTATGTTGGTCAGCTCAAGTTTCTTTTTACGTCCAAGGGTGCAAGCTCGATCGGCGGATTTGGTACGATAGGAAATCTGTTTCCTCCGTTGTGGGATTGGCAAGTCTTCTGGTTGAATACAGCCTTTATTTCCATCATCCTGGCATTTATGAACATCCTGCCGATCCCGGCTCTGGACGGCGGACATGTTGTTTTCCTGCTGTACGAGATGATCACTGGAAAAGAGGCACCACAGAAAGTACTCGAATATGCGCAGTATATTGGTTTTATTCTGCTCATGGGGCTGATCCTCTATGCCAACGGAAATGACATATACCGTTGGTTGTTTGGATAACCACTTATACTTCATTTCAACAACGTTATCATAGAATTATACCGATTCGGTAAATCAATTTTGAAAACCGCTGTTTTATCGTAAATTGGTCAAAAAGAATCTACATGAAAAAATTGATCATTTCAGGATGTCTGACGCTGATTTCGGTGCTTGGACTCAATGCTCAAATGAGCGAAGGACACATTTCCTATACAATCGACGCAACTACGGACAATCCGGAAATGCAGATGGCGATCGGTATGATGCAGGGTTCAACGATGGAGGTCTATTTTAAAGACAAGCAAACCCGGTCAGAAATGAAAATGGGCTCGATGATGACGGTAACGACTATCACCAATGAATCGAACAAGGAATTTTTGATGTTGATGAGCGGAATGATGGGAAATACAGCCGTTAGAAGCTCCATTGATGAAGTAGAAAAAGAATCAGGAGACCGTCCGGAACTTGAGGTGACCATGACCGATGAGACTAAAGAAATTTCAGGTTATCTATGTAAAAAAGCGATCGTAACCGTGGAAGGAATGGAATCTGTTTTCTGGTGTACCGATCAGATCGCTGTGGCAAAAGGTGGTCAGTCTTATTTCAATGACCAGATACCGGGCTATCCTATGCAATTCGAGATCAATAATCAGGGATTGAAAATGACGTTAACCGTGGTAAATGTCGAAGAGAAACTGGACAAGAAGAAAGCAGCTGAACTTTTCAAAATGGAGATTCCATCCGGTTACAAGGAAATGACCATGGAAGAACTTGGTCAGATGGGTATGTGATCACATCGAACCCTGTAAAATATTGAGGAGCCTTGCGGGCTCCTTTTTTATTTCACTTTTACGAGATTCTTTGACTTTATTCCAGATGCCTTGTACACATGTACCACATAACGACCTGAACCGATATCTTTCAGATCGATCGGAATATGATGTTCTCCCTGATCCAAAGTTTTATCACAGACAGTGAGGACCGTTCTTCCGTTCTGATCAACGATGTCGATCTTTACCCTTTCATTGAGCGACTCCACCTTCAGTGTTGTATTACTGACGGCTGGATTCGGATAAAACAAGATCGAATCGTCCTCATCCTCGAGTTCCGACACATTCAGATTACAGGCTCCCAGAACGTCAATGTAATTGACCGTATGTTCGAATAAAGGCTGGATATCGACCGGATCTACCTCAAACCAGTCTTTCAGAATTGAAGCATACACATCCCTGAAATCGATCTGCATCGGAACCCCGGCCTGATTGACGATCGAAGAACCGATCGTAGGGTTAGGCCCGATGATGTTTCCGCTGATACAGGACCCGAACAAGAACATAGGAGCAGCATCTCCGTGATCTGTTCCAAAACTCGCATTGGAAGCGATCTGGCGACCGAATTCAGAGAATGTCATTCCTGCCACACGGTTGTTCAGTCCGAGTAGATTGAGATCGTCCTGGAAAGCTGCAACAGCATCGGAAAGCGTTTTTAAAAGTGAAGCATGCACGCCCAATGTGGTATCCGTTCCCAGTGCCTGACTGTCGTGCGTATCAAAACCACCAATATTCAGGATATACACTTTTGTTTTCAAACCTCCAGAGATCATTTGAGCCACGTAACGCAACTGAACGGCTATTGGATTCTGATCGTCATACAACGTCGATAAGGTGTTTCCCGCATCTGCTGCAGCGTTTATAGCATCACCGTATGCATTCGTTTGTGCGATCAAAGTGGTCAGGTAGGCCATGTGCGAACCGTAGTAGGTACCGTCATCTATTGCTGTTCCACCGATGAGATTAACAGGATCAGTAGGATCCACCACGGCATGGGAGAAATTAGCCAACAAGCCCTGGCAGGTAGTCGATGTCTCATAACCCATGCTTATAGCAAAAGGATCCGGATACGTGGCATTCGGATAGTCCATCGGATAGTTCGGATAGACATTGTCGAAATGACGCCCTAACCAACCTTTGTGCTCGTTCACATCCATAGATCCTGAAGTCCAGATATCCATCGATCGGAAATGTGATCGATTCTGCTGGGGATAACCGACATTCTGAATGATCGAAAGCTGTCCCTCATTGAACATGTTTTGCATTCCACCCATTACCGGATGTAAGCCAACTTCCGTAGTCAGGGGAAGAATACTGGTTTCCGGCAGAATAAGGTTCGAACGTTGAATCACAAGATTATCGTATTGATCAATGGGAATGACCGTGTTCAATCCGTCATTACCTCCATTCAGTCGGATCATGACCAAAACCCGATCTTCCGCTGATTTAGAATGGGGGAAAAGTTTCTTGGCGATCGCCTGAAAACGGATGTCTTTAAGGAAGAACGGTGCTGCGACAGAGGCAAGCGAAACATTCTTTACAAAATTCCTTCTTTTCATGATTGCTGATTAGGGTGTCAGATAGTATGGAACTGTGGCATTTTGAATACTGTATTCAGCACCAAATTCACGCGCAGTGCTATTGGACCCGAAAGCGAAGTATTCCCTGGATTGTTTGCGTACATATTGTAGTTGCTCTGCCAAACCGTATCTCCCTGTGTATCGGTGAGGATATTCTTAAGGATCAGTTTCTGTGCAGCGCTGATCGGTTTGGGACAAAGGACGTCACAAATATCATCGATCACCTGATTGGCATTTGCTGGATTACTGAGATTATTCAGGAACCCGAGTGCATTCACTTTCAAATTGTCAGTGCCTGATGGAATTCCCGTAAAAACGGTTATTCCGGTGGCCACATCGAACCTTGATTTAATGGTGGTTGCATTCACCCAAAGCTGGTAATATGCCGGTGCCTGGTAATATGCCGGCCATCCTGCCACACTCGGTGGTTCCGCGTATGCCTGACCCAAAATTTGGGTGATCGCGTAAAGAACGAGATACATGTTCGAATCCTGAGCCAGAGAACCCAGATCAACCGTTGTTTCAGTAGCATTCAACATTCCGATGAGCATGTCCAATGGAGAACGAAGCAAGGAACCTCTTAAAGCCTCATCGTAAAAATGCTGACTACAGAACAACTGCTCAAGAACAGGAGCAACTTCATAATTGTTATCGATCATGGTTTGCGCCATCACCGGGATGACCTCAGTGGCTACTGTCGCTGTAATATCATAATTCACAAAGAACTTATACAGCTCTTTACTCAGAAAAGTAGCTACCTCAGGTCGTCCGAAAATAATATCAATGTAGTCCGCATATTCCGTTGCTCCACCATTGGAAACAATCTGGTTATTGAAATGATAAGACAATTGTTTATCCCCCGTATCGTGCAAAACGATTCCTGGAGCCAACGGATCAAACACAGCATAAGGTGTCGTAACCGTACTACTCAGCATTCCCTGTACGATATACCCTGTTAGGATCCTCGCTCCTGCCGCAACGTCCTGTTCGGTATAAGTCGAATAATCCCCTTCTCCGATCTGTTCGCCCTTACCGATCGTGAAAAGTTCAAGAAGCTCACGGGCATAGTTTTCATTTGGACTGTACACCGTATTCGTTCCTCCGTTCAGAAACTGAAGCATACACGGATCGACAGTCATATCTTTGATCAGTTGTTTGATGTTGCCCAGTGCATGCTGACGAATGAGCATCAGGTAATTATAGGTCGCCCTTGAATCTGAAGAAGCAGTAACTCCGAAATGATTGTGCCAGAACAAACACATTTTTTCAGCGATCGAAAGAGGTTCCGTATTCATTCGCTTCATGATCCATGACCCCAGAGACTTTAAGCGTGCTGCTTCTACGGCCCCAGCTTGTGTTTCATTGGCAGGATAGAGTGATGTGACCCAAGTAGCCCCCTGAGGTGCAATTGTTTCTGCAGGGTCAAAAGTCAAAGGTTGATCGATGGCTGGGATCTGGAGCAATGTTGCGACAGTAGAAACCATTCCTGCACTGACTGCATCCAGTATTTGCTGGTTTGTCGGTCCGAACATCGTTCGTCTGAGCAGGTGAGCTGCTTCCGCTTTCGTCCAGGGACCTGGAAAAGGATCCATACTCATTGATGCGGGATTTGCGATTTCATTCTCAGGTTTCATGCGAAGCTTTTTGTGATTGCAATTTAAAACTTTTTACAGGGGATATGACTTGAACTAATTACTTTTTCACCGATTTGTCAGGAAATCAATGTTTCGCATAAGCCCTTTAAATCCCGTACGGTTCACAGCTGAGTTCCTGAATAACTCTGCATATACCTCTTCGGTTAACTCGATCCAGTCGGAGCGTTTCATGTTCAGCAGGTCGGGATGAGGATCGAACCGTTCCTCCTGATGTCGCTTAGAAAAGCGGTTCCAGGGACACACATCTTGGCAGATATCACAACCAAAGGCCCAATTGTCCAACTTACCCCTGAACTCATTAGGCAGAAGGGCATCTTTAAGCTCGATAGTGAGGTAGGAAATGCATTTCGAACCGTCAACTACATAGGGTTCAACGATCGCTTCGGTAGGGCAGGCATCGATGCAACGTGTACATCGGCCACAATAATCTCTGATCGGACCATCCGCCTCGAGATCGAGATCGAGAATAATTTCCGCAATAAAAAAGAAAGACCCGTTTCTCGGATGGATTAGATTCGTATTCTTGCCTATCCACCCAGCGCCGCTTCTTCTGGCCCATGCTTTATCCATTACCGGTGCGGAATCTACAAATACCCTACCCGAGACCTGACCAATTTCCTCCGTGATAAACTCAAAAATGGCATACAACTTATCCTTTATTACCTTGTGATAGTCTTCACCATAGGCGTACTTGGATATTTTTATAGCGTCCGGATCTTCTGGCACATCCTCAGTGTAATAATTGTATAGGACGGTGACAACACTTTTCGCATCATCAACAAGTTTTCGGGGATCAAGTCGTTTATCGAAATGATTCTCCATATAGGACATTTTACCCTGAAAACCTGATCCGAGCCATTTCTCTAGTCTTGGAGCTTCCTCTTCAAGAAAAGCAGCGTGAGAGATGCCACAGAAAAGAAATCCCAGATCGAATGCTTTGTCTTTGATCTGGCGGGAATATTCGGAACGCTTATCCATCATTTCAGAAAAGTCCTCCCTGGATCCAGCCGAGGTCCTTTCCCAGATGACGAAAAGCTTTTTCAGTTGCCCGCCTTCCTCTGTTGGTCCTCATTAAAAATCCTTCCTGGATCAGAAAGGGCTCATATACCTCTTCCAGTGTGCCCGCGTTCTCTCCAATTGCTGTGGCGATGGTTGTGATACCCACCGGCCCGCCATTGAACTTATCGATCAATACGCGCAAGATCCGTAGATCCATTTCGTCAAGTCCACTTTCATCGACGTTCAATGATTTCAACGCATATTCTGTGATATCAGCATCGATGATCCCTTTTCCTTTGATCTGAGCGAAATCACGGACCCTTCTCAATAGTGCGTTCGCAATCCTTGGGGTACCCCTGCTTCTGGAAGCTATCTTGTATGCCGCCTCTTCATCTATGGGAATATTCAACAAACCAGCCGAACGCTCTACGATCATGGTTAGGACTTCCGCATTGTAATATTCCAACCTCGAATTGATCCCAAAACGAGCACGCAAGGGGGATGTGAGCAAGCCTGATCGTGTAGTGGCGCCAATCAAGGTAAACGGATTCAAACTAATTTGAATGCTTCGTGCATTGGCCCCGGTATCCAGCAAAATATCGATCGAGTAATCTTCCATGGCCGAATAGAGATATTCCTCAACCACCGGACTCAGCCTGTGGATCTCATCGATGAAAAGGACATCACCTATCCCGAGGTTGGTGAGAAGACCGGCAAGATCACCCGGTTTATCGAGTACCGGACCACTGGTTACTTTGAAACCAACACCCAACTCGTTCGCAATAATATTTGCCAACGTGGTCTTACCCAATCCGGGAGGGCCATGCAGCAGAACATGGTCCAGCGGTTCACCTCTCAGTTTTGCTGCCTTTATGAAGATCTCAAGATTATCGACTACAGCGGGTTGACCAACAAAATCATTGAGTACGCGAGGCCTGAGTACCTTGTCATATTCCTGATCGGCGCTATTGCCTACCTCGCTCCTGTAATCAAATGACTCCTCCACTGCTGCTGTTTGTACAAAAATACGAAAGCCTCCTGTCAAGAGACGAGAGGCTTTCAATTATTTTATTACCGGAATATCAATGTCCATCTTTTTCACCTTCAGCCAACGGAACCGTCTGCGGAATAAAATCCACATCATAACCAGGCTTGGAATAATCATAAGGCCATCTGTAAACCGTTGGTAACGCCCCCGGCCAGTTTCCGTGAATGTGCTCCACAGGGGTAGTCCATTCGAGAGTATTGGAATTCCATGGATTCTGAACAGCCTTAGGTCCTCTGTAGATACTGTAGAAGAAGTTGAACAAGAAAAGAATCTGTCCAAGGGCCGCAATTATCGCAAACAATGTAATCACTTGATTCAAGTCCATCATCATGTTGAGTGAGTTGGTATCGAATTCACCGTATACAGAATAATCATAGTAGCGACGAGGCGCTCCAGCGATCCCTACAAAGTGCATCGGGAAAAACACACCATATGCACCAACGATCGTAATCCAGAAGTGAGCGTAACCCAATCGGTTATTCATCATGCGACCATACATCTTTGGGAACCAGTGATAAACTCCTCCAAACATTCCGAATACCGCCGACATACCCATTACGATGTGGAAGTGGGCTACAACGAAATAGGTGTCGTGAATGGCAATATCCAAAGCTGAGTCAGCGAGGATGATACCTGTAACACCACCAGTAATGAACGTCGAAACAAGCCCCATTGCAAAGAGCATTGCAGGCGTGAAAACAATCGAGCCTCTCCAAAGCGTTGTGAGGTAGTTGAACACTTTCACAGCAGAAGGTATTGCGATCAAAAGCGTCGTGAATACGAACACCGAACCGAGGAAAGGATTCATACCTGTGATGAACATGTGGTGACCCCAAACAATGAAAGAAAGGAATCCGATCGCTAAGATAGATCCGATCATGGCGCGATATCCAAATATAGGTTTACGTGCATTTGTCGAGATAATCTCAGAGGAAAGTCCTAAT
>Ga0315902_10009393_pt1 | contig 13088 bp, 12 predicted proteins | sample LakEriMetagenome_9_FD_203523 | JGI IMG/M metagenome (GOLD analysis project Ga0315902, IMG submission 203523) | Freshwater fungal communities from buoy surface, Lake Erie, Ohio, United States - Buoy 12 MA117 | ecosystem: Environmental > Aquatic > Freshwater > Lake > Lake biofilm | place: USA... | reverse complement strand
GTCCTAGCCCTCTCCTCCACAGCAGCCCTTGTGTGTCTCTGTGTCTGCGGACGCACCGCAGTGCGTCCTAGCCCTCTCCTCCACAGCAGCCCTTGTGTGCTCCTGTGTCTGCGGACGCACTGCTGTGCGTCCTTACTGTCAGCCCTTGCCCTGGTCGCCCTCAGCCCTTCGTGCGCTCGAACTCCTTCATTACATCGACGAGCACTTGGACGCTTTCAATAGGAAGCGCGTTGTACATGCTCGCACGGTATCCGCCTACCGAGCGGTGACCTGCTATGCCGCTGATGCCGGCTTCTTTCCACATCTTGTCGAACTCTGCTGCTGTGCTGTCGTCGTTGAGGCGGAAGGTGGGGTTCATCCATGAGCGCGATGCGGGTTCGCTGTGCCCGTGGAAAAGTGAGTTGCGATCGAGCTCGTTGTAAAACAAATCTTTTTTCGCGCGGTTGCGGTCTTCCATGCCTTTTAAGCCGCCGTTGTTCTTGATCCAACGCAGCGTGAGCATACTGGCATACACAGCAAAAACCGGCGGCGTATTGTACATCGAGTCTTTGTCGATGTGTGCTTGCAAGTCCATGTAAGTGGGTAGTTTTCTTCCCGATTTCCCGAGTTGATCCCTGTCCGCGATGTAGAGAATGGTTCCTGCGGGCCCCATATTTTTTTGCGCTCCTGCATAAATGAGTGCAAACTGATTAGCATCAAATTGCTTGGAGAAAATATCAGAACTCATGTCACACACCATCGGTACGTCGCATTTTGGATAGTGCTGGTATTGCGTTCCATAAATAGTATTGTTGGATGTGAAATGGAAGTAATCGTAATCTCCCCTCACTTCGAATTCCGGTATGTAGCTGTGGTTTTTGTCCGACGAATCGGCGATAACATCTACCGCTCCCACAAGCTTGGCTTCCTTAATGGCGGATGAGGCCCACACGCCTGTATTGGCATAGGCTGCCTTGCCTCCTTCTTTCATGAGATTCAGTGGAATGGTGTAGAAGCCAAGTGTGGCTCCGCCTTGCAGGAAAAGGACTTCGTAGTTGGGCTTCAACCCGAGTATTTCCTTTACCAGTGCGCGTGCTTCATCCATCACGGCTTCAAAGTTTTTAGAGCGATGAGAAATTTCGATCAGGGAAAGTCCCATGTGATCGAACTCTAAAATGGCTTCTGCACTTTGCTGAATCACCTCTTGTGGAAGTATGCATGGACCCGCGCTGAAATTGTGGATTTTCTTCATGGAAAAACGTGCTTGAATTGTTCGAGCACGAAATTACAAACGAATGTCCTATCTGTTGGTCTCAATGATTTCAGCGGCTTTCGACTTGTTGCGGTCGAGAAAAAACTCGTCGAGCACACTTTGAATATTCTCCGTGTCGTAGACATGGCCTTTAGAAGCTGCTAGCAACGCAAGTTTGTTGTCTTCCTGCGAGAGTTTACTCATCATGTATTGCAGTTGATCCACGCGAATGCAGTTTGCGCTGAGAAATGATGACATGGTGCTGAGTTTCTTTGCTTCAAAATGTTGCTCCTCGGCCTGAGCATGCATCTGGCGGTAGGTTGCATCGTCGACCAATGGTGAGCAGCCATTGTGATGTGTTACGGCCGATGAGCTGTCGTGTGCCTCTTGGGGAATATCTGCATTCGCAAGGTCGTCGGGTGAGAGCGTTACAACAATCTCGCTTGTCATCACGAACTTGAGCGCTCCCTTACTTCGCTCGATAGAATAGGACACGCCTGCATCTTTTTTAACGGTCAGAGTTTGTGAGAAACTGAGCTCAGGTCGAGCGGGAAAATCGGCTTTAAAATTTAACTTACCGGCTACCGACTGGTTGAAGGTCATGGATAGCACCGGCAGTTGGTTTACCAGCTGATCATTCACGGAGAACAAAAAAGGCAGGGAATCAGGAGCTTCAATGGTAATGCGACATTGCGCATGCACATGTATATGCGAAAGAATGACGATTATGGCAAGTGCTATATTTCTGCAGATTGTCATGCCGGGATTTTTACTTCAGTCGTTCAAGAAGGTTACGAATAACTCGATTTTCTTTCAATCGGGCGGGAAGATAATGGAGTGGATTGGATGTGCGGTTGCCGAGTATGTTCGGAAAAAGGTAGATGGTTCCAAACACGATGGCGGGAAGAGCAACAAGCGCAGCAATAAGAACCAAGTAGCTCGGCAATAGCATCCATGTGGTGATGACATGAATACTCCAGGAGGAAACAAAACACACGAGCCCTATTAAAATTCCGGGGGCCCAGGCTTTCAGTAGTGAGGCCCAACTCAGGCGAATGAGTCGAGTGCTCATATGCATATTCATGACATAGTGCAGGATGGTAGCAATCACAATTCCCCAAGCCGCGCCCGTCATGCCGTAACCTGTTCCGAACCAAATACCACAGGCAATGCAAATAACGTAGACCGCTTTGAACAGCGAACCTTGGTAAACGGCATCTTTTGCGCGGAGCAGAGAGTCTCCGAGCTTACTCAGCGATCGAAATAGAACAGCTAGAAAAAGGACCTTCAATATAGTGGCAGTTTCGAGATAGTCGCTTCCCAGCCACAGCGTGATAAGCTCGTCGGAAAAGAAGAATACAAAAACGCTCGATGGAATAAGAATAGTTGCCAGTAATGAGGTTGCGAGCGTCATTGTTTTTTGTAATCGCTCCGTGTCTTCCTGCATTCTCGACATACCACTGAATAGCACGCTATCGCTTAGTTTTCCCATGATGGTGATGGGCTGTGTCATGGCATAGCTAGCGCGCTCATAGTAGGAGGCCATGTTGCGTTGCAGTGCACTCAACTCGGGCATATCGCCACGCAGGGCCCTCGGGACAAGAAGCACATCGAGTTTCGTTGCCAGATAATTGAGTGCATTAAAGAGCGTGCTGCCTGCGCCGTAGCGAATGAGTTCGCGCGTGTATTTCCATTCCCAAAGCGCTGTAACACGGACGGGTTCATAATACCATAGCGCAATTGTCATGAGAGTATTTTGTGCAAATAGTGCCCACACATACGCCCATACATCCCAGCCGAGGTAGGCCAGTGAAAGCCCAACAATTAAATTTCCTCCAACGATCGAAATCATGCTGGCTTTGAACATGGTTTTGAAACGCATATTTTTCATCATCATGCTTCGAGGTACGACGGCAACGGCTGAAATGATGAAGCTGGTGCAAACAACCTGGGTGATTTCCTTTAACTCAGGCAGCTCGTAGAACGCTGCAATCGCACCGGCCATTATCAGGAACAGAAGCGTAAAGCTTAATCCTAGTATGACCGCAGTATAGAATGCGCCGTTGATATGTTGCTGATGAACATCTTTGCGCTGAATGAGTGCCGGGCCAACGCCAACCTGAGAAAAAATTTCGGCGAAGCCCATAATACCCAGCACGATGCCCATGAGCATGAATGAATCTTTGTCTACCAGTCGTGCCAGCAACCCCGTATAGCCCAGCTGAATTACCACTTGCAACACAACTGTGAGTGTGTTCCAACTGAATCCGGTTGCCATTTGTTCCTTAGTACTCAACGTGCGCAGGGTGCTTATATAAAGAGAGAAGGTTGAACGTTGCTGCTAAGAAAGATAGTACCTTTCTTGATTCAGCAACCTTCAACCTTCAACTATTAACCGAGCTCGGTTTATCTCGCGATGCCGACAGCTCTTTTTTCTCGGATAACGGTAACACGTACCTGACCCGGATAGGTCATTTCTGTTTCAATCTTACTGGCAAGGCTAATGGCCAATGCATCGGCTTGATCGTCGGATACACGGTCGGCTTCCACCATTACACGCAATTCACGACCGGCCTGAATAGCAAATGCCTTGGAAACACCGTTGTTTTCGAGTGCCATATTTTCCAGATCGCGCAAGCGCTGGATGTATGCTTCTACCACCTCGCGGCGTGCACCGGGGCGCGCTCCGCTGATGGCATCACATACCTGAATGATGGGCGAAAGCAAGGTGGTCATTTCAATTTCATCGTGGTGAGCACCAATTGCATTGCATACATCGGGCTTCTCGCCAAACTTCTCGGCGAGTTTCATACCGAGTATTGCGTGTGGCAATTCGCTCTCATCGTCGGGCACTTTGCCGATATCGTGCAGAAGTCCGGCACGCTTGGCGGTTTTGGGGTTCAGTCCAAGTTCGCTGGCCATTGTTGCGCATAAGTTGGCCACTTCACGCGAGTGCTGCAAGAGATTCTGTCCGTAGGAGGAGCGGTACTTCATGCGGCCTACCATGCGAATAAGTTCGCTGTGCAGTCCGTGAATGCCAAGCTCAATGGTAGTGCGCTTTCCAATCTCAACGATTTCGTCGTTGATGTTTTTCGTCACCTTGGCAACCACTTCTTCAATGCGTGCCGGGTGAATGCGGCCGTCGGTTACCAATTGGTGTAACGACAATCGGGCAATCTCACGTCGCACCGGATCGAAGCACGATAATACAATGGCTTCGGGGGTGTCGTCGACGATAATTTCTACACCGGTTGCAGCTTCAAGCGCGCGGATGTTGCGCCCTTCACGACCGATAATACGGCCTTTGATTTCATCGTTTTCGATGTTGAATACGGAAACGCTATTTTCAACTGCATGCTCAACCGCCGTGCGCTGAATGGTTTGAATGACAATCTTCTTGGCTTCCTGATTCGCTTTTAGTTTAGCCTCATCTACAATACCTTGAATTTGAGAGGCAGCAGCGTTGCGAGCATCTTCTTTCAACTGCTCCATGAGTCGATTCTTCGCCTCGTCGGCCGTCATCTTGGCTGTTTCCTGAAGCACTGCAACCACTTTCTGATTGCTCTTGTCGAGCTCTGCCTGCTTGCGCTGTGTGGTTTCGTGTTGTTTGTGGAGGTTTTCCTTCTGAGTTTCAAGATCTTTCTCCTTGCGCTTGTACTGCTCTACTTGCTGAGAGAGCTCGCGCTCGCGCGATTTCACCTTGTCTTCACCCTGCTGCAGTTTCTTGTTACGTTCACGAACTTCGTTTTCGTGCTGATTCTTCATTTCCAAAAACTTCTCTTTGGCCTGTAGAATTTTCTTTTCCTTAATTGTTTCTCCTTCTTTCGTTGCTTCTGCCAGAATACCTTCTTTTTTGTTCTTCAAAATATTATTGAAGACCACCCAGGTAAATCCGCCGCCAACGGCGACTCCGGCAAGGGAAGCAATGAGTACAGACATAATTTCTCCCATAGCTTGTATATATAAATTGTTATCCCGCCGGCACTTTGCCTTTGGGTTTGACACAGGAAATGGCAGAAAATCGAGAAAAATCAGGCCAGATAATGGTCCAATTGACTTTCCAATGTAAGAAGTGCAGGAGAAAGGTCGGTGGGTACTTCCACGCGTTCTACAACTTTTTCGACCACACGTTCAATGCGTGGCTCGGCGTTTTTAATAGCGCTGGCTGCCATCTGTAAAGAGGCCATTGCCAATAAGTCTTGTTTATCTTTTACTGCGTAGTTCTTCTGGAATGCCTGTATGCTCTCTTCAATGGCTGTTTCTGCCTTGCGGATGTTTACTTCCTCGGCGCTGCCCAGTGTGAGTGGGTAGGTGCGGCCTGCAATGTTCACTTTGATCGAGATATCACTCATGTCAATTGCTTATTTGTTGAGAAGCGTAATACATTCATCGATTTCCTTCACCAGCTCATTGATCCTGTGTCGGGTTACTCCGCGGAAATTTTCATCCGTCGGAGCGGGCATTGAACCGGTGTTTACAACCTTATTGACCCGTTCGCCCAATTCATCTACCTGTTGCTGAAGTTCTTTATTGATACGATGCATTGCTTCATTCTCCTCGCGCAGTCGCTGTACCTGCTGCTGAAGGCCCAATTTGGCCTCACCCAAGGCGGTAATCTTGGCCTGTATGCGTTCGATCAAAAGTTCATTCATTGGTTATGAATTGAATAGAGTCTTTAATGATTGTGCGTCAAATGTAAGGGAAGTTCTTCAAGCGACAAGTCCGTTTTTTCCTTTTTAGGATGTTCATATTTCTTCGCACGACGCACGCAATCACCTCCTTGAACACACCAAATTGCTGAATTGTGAATTCTATATATACGTCCATAGCAGTCTTTTTATTACTCAACTCACCTCTGTGCTGTCCTTCCATGGTTGCGCAGACGAAACAGTATCCCACCGATTATTTTGTTTCGCCTTTGGAGATTCCGCTCAACCTTTCGGGCAATTTCGGGGAGCTGCGCACCAACCATTTTCACGCAGGCATCGATATCAAAACCGATCAAGTGGAAGGTTTGAACGTGGTCGCTTCCGCTGAAGGTTATGTGTCTCGTATTAAGGTTTCGCCGGTGGGCTATGGTTATGCGTTGTACATCGACCATCCCAACGGATACACTACGGTGTATGGACATCTGCTGAGCTACGCCCCCAAGATTGATGAATATGTGAAACGTCAGCAATACGAGCTAGAGTCATTCAGCGTGGACTTAACACCTGAAAAGGGATTGTTACAAGTAACAAAAGGAGAAATCATTGGCCTGTCCGGGAATACAGGTAGCAGTGGCGGACCTCATTTGCATTTTGAAGTGAGGGAAACGCAAACGGAAAAACTGATTAACCCATTGCTCTTTGGGTTTGATGTGAAAGATAAGATTCCGCCCTCTGCATCCAATGTGTGGATAGTTCCTATGTCGGATTCTTCGTGGGTGAATGGCACTCGCTTACCGGTTGCGCTCGAAACAAAGGGTGGAAAACTGAAGTCTGCTGCACTGCCCAAGGTATACGGAGATATCGGATTTGGCATTACAACGGTCGATATGCTTGACGGCAACACCAATCGTTGCGGTATTTATCGCATTGAATTATATGTCGACGGGATACAGATCTATGGTCAACGAATGGATAAACTTGACTTTGCGACCAATCGTGCCATCAACGCACATACTATTTACGAGCGTTATAAAAAGGATCGTAGTTCTATTCATGGCTCATACAGGTTACCGGGCAATCCGCTGGATATCTACGACAATCTGATGAATGATGGCATAATAAGTTTTCGCGACGGGAAAACACATGCATGCGAATATCGCCTGCTCGATATTATGGGTAATGAAACACGTGTTCAATTTTCCGTGCAATCCCAGTTGACTCCTGGCAAACCGGCACCTGCCAAAAATTGTCTGGCGCATTGGGATTGGGAAAAAGACAATGCCTATGAAACGCCATCTGTAAAAGTCTCGATGAAGGCTAATACGCTGTATGAAAATTTGGACTTCAGCATATCGGAGTCGATGAAAGTGGCTAATGCGATTGGCGCTACCTATCTGATTGCTTCGCCCTATGAGCCGGTACACAACAGTTATTCACTATCTATTAAAGCCGACAACGTGAAGCCCGGGCTGGAAAGCAAAGTAACCATGGTGCGATGGGACAATGACAAGGGTAAGCTTTCTGCCGAGCCGAGTAGTTATGAAAACGGCTGGATAACTGCGGAGCCCACGAACCTGGGATATTTTTCACTGATGGTCGATACTGTTCAACCGAAAATAACGACGGTAGATTTTACCGCTGCCTTAAGCGGAAAGAAGAGTTTTTCTTTTAAAATATCGGATAACCTCTCAGGCATCGATCAGATAATTCCGCGCATTGACGGCAAGTGGGCGCTCATGGAATATGATGCGAAAACTGCGCGGTTAACGTATTACTTCGATGATCGATTCATCCAGCATGGAATGCACTCGTTCGAGTTGAAGGTGTTGGACGCCGTCGGTAATGAACGAAATTTTATGGGTAATTTTTCTTGGTGAATATGAAGGGAAACAAACACACGTTAGGATTACTCTTGATTTGTTCAGTATTTATGATGCTGACAAGCTGCATAAGTCATGAAGTGAAAGAGGCTGCGGCATTTGCAGCACAGCTCATAGAAAGCAGCCATTATGAAGTTGACGTGCGCGAAGAATCTACCGCCCCTGTTTATGACGTGCGCATTCAACATGCGAAATTCGCAAGTGCTTTTTCCGGAGCAGATATCGTGTCGACCTGTGCACTTGCTTTTTACAATAAATTGCCCAATCACGATGAATCATTCTATGTGCGAATGAATATCGCCAATGATTCAAATTCATTCCAGCAAACATATTCATCGGCCGAATTGCGTTGCGTTGATCGATGCATCGAAAATGTGTCTACTTTTTTTCGCTGGCATCCAAATTTGGGTGTCGACAACATCCGGCCAATATTGGACTCAACTTTTTTTCCTGCGAGCGTTATCGACTTTTTCGCAGCCGATAGGATGCGCAAAGATTCTCTGGACAATGCATTTTTGCGTTGCGAATTTCATGGATTCGAATTGGACACGATTGGTAATAGGTCTGCGATAACTCTCAAAGTAGACGCCATAAACAAGCAGTCGAAGGAGAGTCATAAGGCTGTTTTATCGCAAGAGTCCCAGCAGTTGTTGTTTTTAGTTCAAGACTTGAATCAAACGAAGCGATAGTCATCCAGATTTAATTGAAGCCATTCTGCCGTTGCATTGCAAAAAACGTCTTCGATTATTTCCGCGGGTAGATTTAGTTCACTGATGAATTTCCCCACTTCCAAATCGCCGAGCGGGAAAGGATAATCTGTGCCCAGCGTAACGCGTTTGGAGCCTTGCATTTCCAGCACGTACTCAAACAATTTTGCGTCGTGTGTTGCACTGTCAACCCAAAACTTCCCGATATATTCACGAGGGTTTACGGGATTGTCGATGGCCACCAAGTCGGGGCGGCAATTAAAGCCATGTTCAATGCGGCCGATGGTGGGAAGAAAAGAACCACCTGCATGTGCGAAGTTGAAACGAATGCGGGGGTAGCGCTCCATGATGCCCGAAAAAATAAGCGAGCAAATGGCACGTGTAGTTTCAGCGGGCATGCCCACCAGCCAAGGTAGCCAATACTTCTTCATCTCGTCTTGGCCCATCATTTCCCATGGGTGCACAAGCACGGCCATATCCATTGCCTGTATCGCCTGCCAGAGCGGTTCGAAAATGGAATCGCCCAGATTTTTCTGATTGACGTTGCTGCCAATCTGAACTCCTTTCATTCCGATAGATTTACAACGTTCAAGTTCCGCAATCGATAGGTCAATATCTTGCAAAGGCAACGTGCCCAGGCCAATGTAATTTTTTGGAAAGCGCGCTATGACATCTGCGATATGGTCGTTTAGAAAACGCGCTACAGTAATTCCGTGCGATGGCTGGGCCCAGTATGCAAACAAAACAGGAATGGTACATACTACCTGCACCTGTGTGTTGTATTTGGCATATTCATCTATGCGAATTTGTTCGTCCCAACAATTCGACTCAACTTCCCGGAAGAACTTATCGCCCTGCATCATGCGCGCGAATCCCGGCCTGTGATGGTCGAGATGAATAAATCCACCATAGCCAAACTGCGACGACCAGTCGGGTAGTACTTTGGGCATGATGTGCGTATGCATGTCAATCTTCAGACTCATAATGTGCGCTTTCTTTTTATTGCTTCCGAACCGGCCGTAAATCTAACATGTTCACAGGGTTGGTTTCTAACCCTTGCACGTTGTTTCGAATGAAGTGCGATACCTGATCGTAGTAAAGTGGAATGACGGGGGCGTCTTGCATCAGCAGTTCGTTGGTTTCTGCAACACGCTCGAAGCGCAGTGAGTCGTTCGACTCATAACGAATGGATTCGTACAATGCGTCGTATTGACTGTTGTTGTAATGCGTATAGTTGGGCCCGGAGGGACAAAAGTTTCGTGAATAAAATACAGCCAGAAAATTTTCAGCATCGGCATAGTCGGCTAGCCATGATTTACGAAATACGGCGAGTTGTGCTTTTGCGGATTGCTCTCGCAGAGCCGGCCCCTGAAGCACTTGAATGCGGACATTCAAACCAATCGTTGCAAGTGCATGTTGAATGTATTCGATCAAGTCGGCATAATCGCCAGTTGTAGAAATCACAATTTCCGGCATGCCCTTACCTTCCGGATAGCCCGCTTCGGTCAACAGTGTGCGGGCTTTATCAACGTCATACTCATAATAGGTGTTGTCGTTGGATGGGTTCAGCATCGGTGGCACGAAGCCGCTATTAGCCGGGAATACAGTGTTGTTGCGCAGGTAACGTACCATTTCCTGTTTGTCGATGGCGTATGAAATGGCCTGTCGCACCTTCCGGTTCATGAGTGGTGAACCCGCATTGATCTCCGCGGTGGAATCCACTTGAAAACCGAGATAATCGGTTTTGATAAATGGAGTCCGTTGAAAGGTGAGCGTGCCTTGGTAGGTTTTGGCAAGGTTGCCGTTTTGGTCCAGCAACTCATCTTTGAATGAACTGTGTATGCCGCTCATAAAGTCGTACTTCCCTTGAAGCAGCCCTTGAAACTCTACGGACATGTCTTTCACGAACTCAATTTTTACGGCATCGAGATAGGGTAGTCGATTCCCATCAGAATCGCGCATCCAATAACGATTGTTTCGGTGCATGATGAGAGCAATGTTTTCATACCAAAATGCGAAGCGAAATGGGCCGGTGCCGATGGGGTGTTCCCGAAAGTCGGCGCCGTAGTGCTCTGCAACTTCACGCGGAACAACATTGCAGTATTGCATAGTGAGCATGCCGAGGAAAGGTTGAAAGGGCTCCTTAAGATGGATGTCGAGCGTGCTATCATTTACGGCTTCGAAGCCTCCGTGGTGTGTGCGATCGACACTGCTGAAAATCCAGGAAGCCGGTGATGCCAGCGCCGGGTCCAGGATGCGATTAAAGCTGTAAACGAAATCGGTAGCTATTGCTCGTCGATTGGCAGAGTCAGCAAATAGGGGGCTCGGGTGAAAATATACATCGCTGCGAAGGAAGAACCGATAATGCATACCATCGGGACTAACATCCCAGCTATGCGCTATGCAGGGCACAACATTCATCGCGCTATCGAGTTCCACCAATCCGTCAAAAAGTTGGTTCGTAGCCCACATCACTTCCATGTCTCGCGAAAAGGCCGGGTCGAGAGTGGTTATGCCGTTGCTTTCGTTGTAGCAAAAAACAGACTTGCTCTCTTGAGTGGTATTCTTCCTGCACGATATGAATGCCGAAAGCACTGAAAAAATCAGTGCTATCGAAAGATAGGTAAGGCAGGATGATCGTTTTTTCATGTCCTGCCAAAAGTAGGCAGGCAATCAAATCTTTTAATTTTCTGTGGATATATCGAGATTTCTTGAATTGCGACGTAGGTTGGCGGTTGTGCTCGGATAGTAGCGGTCTTGTTTGCGGTTGCCCTGGAAATCGAAGCGCTTCCAATTGCCAACCTTTACGCCTGCCTGATACATGCCTTCACTTTCAACGCTTCCGTTGGGGAAGTAGTACTTGAAATATCCATCTTCAATGTATTGGCCATTGCGTTCAACGTATTGTCCTTCGACTTTGAGATTTTCCATTCCGTCGTAAACAACCCCCTTGAAATTATCAGCATCAATTGGAGTCAGCTGCAGACGATATACGGCTTGACCTTGCGCTGATGCTTGCAACATGGCATTCAACTGAATGGTTTTCGGTTGCATTTGGCCGAACGAAAGAGTGTTAAAGCCTATTACAAGGAATCCGAGGATGAGGGTGTGAAGGTTTTTTGTTTTCATGACGATCAATTTTGTAATGGATACGCCCCCACTAGAGAAATGGTTACGTTTTTTTTGAAATTTTTTCTGAAGCGGTCATCTTTGCTGAAAATTGTTGCCATGAAAATGTATTGGATGGGCGCTTATGCCTGGCTTATTATTCTTTTGCTGAGTTCTTGCGTCACAGGCCAGCGGAGTGCTGCAACTTCCGGAAGGGAACAGTTGGTTGCGTTTTACAATGTGGAGAACCTTTTCGATACAATAGATGATCCCGTTACGATGGATGAAGATTTTACTCCAGGGGGAAAGCTTCAGTGGAATACCGTTCGATATAGCGAGAAGTTGAACCGACTATCTGAAGTTATCGAAATGCTTCCGGGTACGCTTCCATGCTTTATAGGTCTTTGTGAAATCGAGAACAAATCTGTTCTACACGATTTGGTAAAACAACCTGCGCTGCAAGAGCCACACAGAAAAGGATACTATGAAATTATTCATGCCGATAGTCCGGATGAAAGGGGTATTGATGTGGCAGCTATCTATGACGCCAGTGTGCTGAAGGATGTTACTTTCCAATACTACACAATCGCGTTACCTGATCCGAAAGACCCCAACACGCGCGACATTCTGCACGTAAAGGGAAAGCTGGATGATGATTGGATTCACTTTTTCGTCAATCATTGGCCCAGTCGAAGCGGTGGTCAGGCAGAGAGCGAACCCAATCGTTTAGCCGTTGCAAATTTGTTGAAGTCGAAGGTGGATGTGGTATTGGCGGAAAATGCAAAAGCGAAAATTGTTATCATGGGCGATTTCAATGACCACCCCACCGACAAGAGTGTTCACGATTTATTGGGTGCCAGTGAAAAAGCAGGGTCAACACTATTCAATCACATGCATTCAATTCATGTGTCGGGTAATGGCTCCTATTTTTTTAAGGGTGAGTGGGGTGCATTGGACCAGATGATTACTTCATCCGGTATGATGAAGACGGCAGGTTGGCATGTAGATGAACAATCGGGTGCAGTTATGCGCGATGAGAAACTTTTATTTAGAGATAAAGAAGGTGTTGCCCGACCAAGCCGGTCGTATGCCGGTGACTCCTACAAGGGTGGTTACTCGGACCATCTCCCGGTATTTTTGAAGTTGATGAAATAGCGAAAGGGCTGAAAACAAAAAACCCCGCATTGCGGGGTTTTCATTTTCGTTACGAAGAATATTACTTCTTAGCAGCAGCTTTCTTAGGAGCAGCTTTCTTAGCAGCAGCTTTCTTCTTTGGAGCAGCCTTCTTAGCAGCAGCCTTCTTAGGAGCAGCCTTCTTAGCAGCAGCCTTCTTAGGAGCAGCTTTCTTAGCAGCAGCCTTCTTCTTTGGAGCAGCAGCTTTCTTCGCAGCAGCTTTCTTCTTAGGAGCAGCCTTCTTGGCAGCAGCCTTCTTCACGGCCTTTGGGGCAGCGTGTGATTTTGACTTTGTTTTCATATTTGTAACGGTTGATTTGTGATTTACAATTTCATAAGT
>Ga0315902_10009388_pt1 | contig 13092 bp, 7 predicted proteins | sample LakEriMetagenome_9_FD_203523 | JGI IMG/M metagenome (GOLD analysis project Ga0315902, IMG submission 203523) | Freshwater fungal communities from buoy surface, Lake Erie, Ohio, United States - Buoy 12 MA117 | ecosystem: Environmental > Aquatic > Freshwater > Lake > Lake biofilm | place: USA... | reverse complement strand
TTTGATTTATTAGGTGGTTCTTTTCAAATGGGTACAGACAAATATCTGTTACCAAACTTTGACCAAGAATTAGGTACTGCGGTTGAGAACAATACAATATTAACATTGGATAGTAATAGAACATTATCGCCAATGTCACAATACTATATTGATTATCCTAACACTCCACAGATGAGTGATAGTTCAAGATTTTTGACTGATGCTCCACGTATACAATCTATACAATCCAACGAAAATTATGTATTATATTATCTAAACGGACTAACAGGCGATAGACAATATATGGAAGCAGATTGGGCTAACTTTAGTTTTTATAATGAAAACAATGAGTTGATAACAAACTTTGAACAACAACTAAATTGGTCAGGTACAACATATGCTACACCTACAACAGGATATACAGATACCTTAAAGATATTTGCATTACCGTGTGGACCTAAAGATATTCAGAGTATATTCAGTAGTTTAAATACAGGTAATGGTAATGTTGCATATTACACCGTACAATTATGTTATGGTCACCCAACATTCTTTGATGATTACACAAGAACAACAGCCGGTGGTATTGGACCATCTTCTGAATTGTTTTATTTCTATATAAACGAAAATTGTAAACCTCAAGACACAAGACTTGTGTTCTTAAATCAAAGAGGTGGATATGACTATTATACATTTACCGCTTATAGACAAGACACAAAAAAGATTACACGTCAGACATTTGACAATAGATATTATAGTACATCACAACAATCACCTGACAGAAATGTGGGTAGAACGGTTAAAACCTTTGATACCAACGTAGATAGAGAGTTTGTATTGGAAAGTGATTGGTTAAATGTATCATATGGTAATTGGTTAGAACAATTATTTATGTCACCACAGGTATACGAAATGTTACCTGATTTTATATCACCATTAGACAGACAAGACAGAATTTATAAAGATTTAAAACCTATACAGGTTTTATCAACAGAGGTAGAGACAATAACAAAAAAACACCAAAAATTAAACAAGTATAGAATAACTTGTAAGTATGCTGACGGCTACTTTGTAAGTAAAGGTTTCTAATATGGCACAACAACAACAGACAGTATTAAGAGTACAAACGAATATACCATCAGGTATTGAATATACAGGTAATACATCACTATCGGTAATAAATCAAACCAACGTTACTTATGGTGGTAGTGGAACAGAAACATCACCAATCACAGGTACAACAACTGGCTCAGGTTTTAGTAGTAGTGATGATTGGAATATTTTTATGAGAGTATCAGGTGGTACAGGTACATTCTATTACAATGTAAATATGTCACCCTATACAGGTAATAATAGTGATTTATTTTTATTTTACGGAATTAGATTTGTTGTATCAAAACCCGATGGAACTATACAAGGTATGGGTGGATTTGACGAATATGGTGTATCAGATTTAATTGGTAGTTTTAAAGTTTATGATGGTGACAGAATATATGTGGATGCAGGATTATCAATTCCAACAGGTGCAACAATGTCTTATTATGTTTTACCTGACAACACAACAAGTTTTAGTGAAGTATTAAGTTATGATACTTTAGATTTATATACAGATATTCCATTAAAGTTAAACAAATCATTTGCAGAGTTACAGGACATTGGTAAAAGAAACTCAGATTATTCTGTAGGTTTATCCTTGCCAGGTTCTAAAAAGAACAACGCGTTCTTTGAGAACTACTATAATGTAGATACAAACTCATTATACTTTGATGTAACAAGACGTGTTAACATTGATGTATTATTGAATGATGAAAACTATTTTACGGGTTATATGAGGTTAAATAAGGTGTCAGTACTTAACTCTAAGGTTGAGTATGATGTAACCTTATATTCAACCGTAGCGGACCTATATGGTCAAATGGGTAACAACCTATTGAAGGACCTTGATTACAATGATATGGATTGGCACTTCAATCACTATTTCAACGTTTATAATACTACAGCATCTTGGTATCAAAATACATTACAGAATGGTAGAATTATACCATCACTTTTTATGTACCCTGTTGTACACAATGGTTATGAATATACAGGTGATACAGTTAACTTAAGTGGTAGTACCGTTGCAAGTCAAACAAGATTATATACATCAACAAATCAAATTGGTACATACGCTACTTACGCCGCCTATGTTGCTGCAAATGGTACGAGTGCTGATTATAGAATTAACTCACCGTTAAATCCAATATTAGACAATCAGTTAAAACCGGCACTTAATATGTACGCCTTGATTAACTTGATGTTTAAAAACTATGGATATACAATTAAATCAAATTTCTTTGAGACACCTTGGTTTAAGTTATTGTATATGTATGGTTACTATTCATTTGATGGTACTAAGTTCGGTTATAAAACCCCTGTACCACAAACATTACCTTTAGAAGGTGTGGATGTGTTAGTACAAGAAAGTTATGTAGATACTACTCAAATTTGTTTGGGTTCACCAAATATTAGAACAGATAGAACTTATACAATTTATGTAGTTAAAAAAGGTACAGGTATACCTGCATTATGTTCTGACCAAATTAATATAGGGTTTGATTTTGAATTACAACCTTGTTATGGTGGACCTAACTCTCCATATATTGTGTCATTAACAATACCACCAAATACAACAGGAACAACATATAGTTGGGTAAGTAATCAATTCGTAGATTGTGGTGGTGGAAGTTGTGTTATTGAGATTATCTTTAACTATGGTTTTAATGCATCAGTATCTGATGTGGGATTATCTTCAGCACCGCTTGCATATACACCCGCAGCACCTAATACAAATGTAACATTTACAGAAAACACATATGTGGATTTTAGTTTAGTTATAGATACAAACATTAAACAGATTGATATACTTAGTTCAATTGCTAAGAAATTTAACCTTGTTATTGTTCCTGACCCTGATGTTCCAAATCAGATGATTATAGAACCGTATGACTATTATATTGGTTCAGGTATTATTTATGATTGGACAGACAAGTTATCGTTTGATAAAGGATTTACGGTACAACCGGCACTTAACTTTATTGAGAGTGAATTAATCCTTACAGACCAAGAAGATGGTGATGAGGCAAACAAAACATTTAAAGATAGAAACAAATTAATATACGGAGAGAATAGAGTTTATAATCCAACAGATTTTAAATCACAGACAAAGAAGATTGATACAATCTTTTCACCTGAAGTAATTCGTAAGTGGGACAACAACGTAGGTATACCATTAGGTATTAACTATGCTGGTCAATCTAACAATCAAGCGTCAGGTGGTTCTGAAAAGGTTATATGGAGATACACAGGTCTTAAATCAAAACCAAGATTAATGTTTAACCTTGGAAACTTATCACCGTTCTTAGATACAGTTGGTGAGAGTTTTAACTTTGGTAGTGCGTTTAGGATTAATAATATGTTCTTTAGAATACAACCATCAACGGGTGTAAATCCTGGCGGGCCAGGTCCTGATGGTAATACCTATGCATTAGGTTCATTGGTTAATACCGTTGTATCACACACAATGCCATATGGTAACCCTGATAGTAATAAGATTAATAACGATAGTATATGTATTCTATTTAACTCACAGGAACCTGATGACATTGGTTTAGGTATACCTACTTTCAATGCGTATACCGACCAAGATATATATGATTTATTTTATTCAAATAGAGTAAATAACTTATATGATAAGAACACAAGATTTTTATCAGGTCAATTTAATTTAAAACTATCTGATGTTAAAAATCTTAAACCAAATGATTTAATTAAGATACAAGAACAATATTTCTATGTTAATAAGTTAGAAGGTTTTGATTTGACAAATCCTGAACTTACAATGGTTGAATTGGTACAAACTAATAGTAATGTTAGACCACAACCATATCCAACAAGATACTTTAAGTATGTGTATTGTAATGAATTAGGTAATAAAGTTTATAAGTTTAGAACATACTTTAATCCTGAAGAAAATACAATAGGTGTTGTTTATTCTTTCAATGGTGAAGAACCTAATTCAATAAGAAGAACATATTACTATTGGTCTATATTTTATGACTATATGGTTGGAGCATTGGGTGGTAGTGTAAGTGGAATTACATCGTCTTATACAGATGCAGGATTTGGTACTACTTGGTATTATACAATGACTGAGATTACTGAAGAAGAATATAATGACCCAACTTATTTATTTTGGAATGAGGATGATAATAGATTATTATTTATTGATAATGTAAGTTTATCACCAAGTATGAGTGAATATGAAAATGCTCAGAACATATGGTGTCAATCTAATCAATTTGGTATAAATAAAGCGTTCTTCAATGCGGCCGTAGATTGTGGAACCTTTGCAGGTTATGCTGCGGCTAATGGTGTAACATTGTCACCAGCACCTAACGCAACACCTGTGTCACCATATACAACAGGGACAACTTTAAACATAACTGATACAGGTTGGATTAAGTATGACACAGCATCAGGTACAGTATACACTTACTTTGGAAGTTTAGGTGTACAAACAATACCTGATTGTGCTGATTGTACAACAATAAGATTTGCATATCCATTTGCTGACTTAGCGAATTGGAACAATGTAGTTTGCGGTAGTCCGTGTTAAATAAATTTAAATAAAATATATACATATATATGAGAGGTTCAGTTTTAATAGCATACGAAGAAGGAAGACAAACTTTTGGTAATCCTTTATACGAAATAAAAATAAATGGTACAGACACAAGAGATTATCAATGGTCTGAGGCTAATAGTCTTTATAGCACATATATCTTTTCAGGTAATACATTATCAGCATCTGTACAAAATGCAGGTTATGGTCAAATACCGTACATAAATGTATTTTTAATCGAATATACCAATGATGATGTTAATGGTGATGGTGGTCTTAAAACAACACAATTAACAGGTGTAACAGGAAATAATCAATTTGGATATTTAAATGTAAATAATATACCAATTAACCCAAGTGCAAACTGTTATGATTTTATTGTTGTAGTTAGTATGGGTGTAACACAAGGATGTGCACCATTTGGTTCATTAACAGGTTTAACAGGTAGTGGTTTTCTTTATACAACAACTTCTGAAATTAAAACTAAATCTGTTGGTGTAACAGTAGCCGATGATGGTGATGTATATGTTGGTGTCTTTTCACAATTTACAAATACAGGATATATCGGAAGCGTTGGTGGAACAACTCAAATTGGTCCTGTTTTAAAAATAGATAGATATTACACACAACCCGATAGTACATTTAACAGTAAGTTGGCATTAGGTACAAGTATTTTTGTTAACGATATTGAATTACAAAATGATGGAAAGGTATTAGTTGGTAATGGTGTAACAGGTTCAACGGGTAATGCTTTAAGTAGATTAAATACCGATGGTACATTAGATGGTACTTTTACAAGGTATACTTTTGAGAGTTTTCTTGGTGGTAGTGAAATGGTTCAAGATGTTGTACAACAAAGTGATGGTAAGATTATCGTGTCAGGAATTTTTCAAAGAGTTAATAGTCTTGAATATAATTTTTATATTAGATTTAATTATGATGGTACAATAGATAACACTTATTATTCGGGTGGTACAGGAAGTGGATTTAGTGGACAAGTTAGTTGTCAAATTGATTTACAAGATAGAACATATTTTTTTGGAACAGGTAATAACACTTTTCAAGGTTCAACATTTGGATGTATATTAAGATTAACACAAAACGGACAATTAGATACAACATTTAACGGTACAGGTCGTGGAGGTTTTACAAGAACAAGTGCAACTGTTTTAGTTAATAACATATTAATACAATCAGATGGTAAAATATTATGTATTGGTCTGTTTGATAGATATAATGGACAACCTTGTTCACAAAACATTGCAAGGTTAAATAACGATGGTACATTGGATACAACATTCAATCCTAACGGTTTAGGGTTATCATCATTATCTCCGGCGTATTTGACTTTTACAACAGAAACATTAAACGAAGATGAAAACAAATATTTAATCGTTGGTCAATGGTCAGGTGCAACATATAATGGTGTGTCAATACCAAACGACATTTTCTTTTTAAATACTGATGGTAGTTTGGGTAATAACACAAATTTAGGTACAGGTATAGTAGGAACACCACAGACCTGTAAACTATTACCAAATGGTAGTTATCTTATTACAGGTCAAATAACAGGTTTCAACGGTACATCAATAACTAACGGAGGATTTTTACAAATAAGTTCAACGGGTCAATTACAAAACTGTTAATAGAAAAAATTATATTTAATAATATGAGTAAGAAATATATAGGTCAGATAGACAATGACAGTTTCGTATTCCCAAATAATAGGGTAGCGGAATATGATGTAGAAATTATACACGATATAAATGATAATTGTGTTAGTGGTCAGGTAATTGCTTTTTCAGCAACAACCGTATCTTCTACAGGTATGACCGTTAGTTTTGATTATATATGGGATTTAAATGGTGCAACACCATATGAAAGAAATAGTGGTGCGGTATCTGTTTTAAGTCTACATATGATGGGACCGACCCAAAATTACTATAAACCATTCTTATGTGTTGGTAGATTTGTTTTTAATAACATACCAATTACTCGTATTGAGAGTGGGGTTACGCCGGGTTTTAGTAGATTAAGTTTTGTATTGACACCATCAATGATTGGTGTTCCGTCATTTACAAATGGTACATATTACTTTGAGGTTAAGTTTATTGGTGAGAGATGTGTATTCCCTGTTTGTTTTTCACAACAAATTAGTGCAATACCAACACCAACACCTACACCTACACCTACAGCAACAAGTACACCGACACCAACACCTACAAGTACACCAACCCCTACACCAACGGTATCAGTATGTTGTGTATCAGGTGGAACACTTAATGTTACAGATACAGGATATATTAGATGGACATTATGTAATGGTGATGATGTAGATACATTCTTATCTTCAACAGGTACATATACAATTACTTCTTGTATTCAAGATGGTTCAATTAGAAGTGCGTTTCCTTTGGCTGATTTAGCGGCGTGGACAGTACTTACTACAGGTACAACTTGTGGTGGAATTTGTGGACCAACACCAACCCCAACTGCAACACCTACAAGTACACCAACACCGACCCCAACAAGTACACCTACAGCAACACCATCTAATCCTTGTTATTGTTTCCCAATTGTAGTAACAGGTAGTACATTACCTCCACCTGAAGGTGGAACAATTGCAACACTTCAATATAATGATTGTGACGGTGTATTAACTGCAAGAGCATTTAGTGTTGGGCCAGGTACATATTATCAGTGTATACAAGTTATTAGTAGTGTAGTTCAATATGACCCAATTGGAACAACGGGTATTGACCAATCTTATTTAACATTAACATATTTAACAGGTAACTGTAATACGGGATATGATTGTTCAGGATACGTACCATCGGGTTCAACACCTACACCTACACCAACAAGTACACCAACAAGTACACCTACACCGACACCAACGTCTACACCTGTAGGTCCAACAGCAACACCTACACCGACACCTACACCAACAATTGCACCTGAAGTATATTCGTTTACAGGATGTGGTTATGGTAATTCAGTGGCAAATGCTTGTAATGATGCTAGTATAAATAATAGAACATTATATTCTGATTGTACTACAGGTACATTTGGTATTGGGTGTTTTGTTTATACTGACACATTCCCTAACGCATTGACAGGTTGGGAAGTTGTATTTATGAATGGTGCGAATTGGGACTTAAACACATCAACAGGTCAAGTAACGGCATTATCATCAACACAATGTTAAAAATATGAATATAGAAATAAATAACAAACCTGTTAAGGTTAAAAAAGTAAAACTAAAGAAACCTGAATTAATAGTTCCTGACTTTAGTTCCATTAATAAATTAAAAGGTAATAAACCTTTATTGGAACATTCGTTTCAAGTTATAAGATATGGTTATTTAAACCTAATTTAATATGGCTAAAAAAGTAGAAGTAGAAGTAGACGTTGATGTAGAACCATCAATTAAAGCGTTAAAAGAGTTAAAGAAACAACTTAAAGAAACCGCAGCCGGTTCTGAGGAATTTAACAAAATATCCAAAAAGATTAAGGATGTTGAAGATGCGTTAGAAGAAAGTAAAGCGGGTGCAAGAGGTTTCGTTGACCAATTAGAGGCTGCGCCAGGACCTGTAGGTTCATTAGCAAGAGGGTTTAGACAATTAGAAATTAGTACCAAGTCATTTGGTATGGCACTCAAAGCAACAGGTATTGGTTTATTGGTTGCCGCTGTAGGTGGTATTGCCGCTGCATTCTCACAAGTAGAAGGTGCCGGTAAGAAACTTGAACCGTTAATGATTGGATTGGAAAAAATCTTTGGTGGTATTGTGGAAGTATTCACACCATTATTAGATGCGTTCCTTGAGATGGCATTAACTGCATTACCATATATCACAAAAGGTATTGGTATATTCTATTCTTCTTTAGTGGGTTTATTTACCTTAATTAAGGAAGTTGGAACGGGTGCAGGTAAAATACTGAAAGGTATATTCACGTTAGATTTTGATAGTTTAAAAGAAGGATATGACCAATTGGCTGGTTCGTGGGATAAGACGGTAAAATCATTTACAGATAGTATGGGTCGTTATGACGCTGGTACTAAGAAGATGACCAAGACTGAAAAGGAAAACCTTAAAGAAAGGGAAGACGCAAGAAAGGCTGCACTTGAAAAGAGATTGAAAGAGATGGATACTCAGGATAAGTTAGATGCGGTTCGTCTTGAAAAGATGAAACAAGAAGCATTAAACCTTGCTGAGACAGAACAAGAAAAGTTAGATATAGAAAAGAAATTCTTTGAGTTATCCTATAAAGCAAGATTAAAAGACCTTGAGGATAAACAAAAATTATACAAGAAGGATAGTGAAGAATTTAAAGCACTACAAATTACCAAGGAAGAATTAGAGAATGAAAATATCATCAAGACAAGAGAGTTTGGTGAGAAACAAAAAGAATTAAATACAAAGAAGAATAAAGAACTTCTTGATGAAGAGGTTGCAGCACTTAACCTAAAGAAGGCTAAGGGTGAGATTAAAGAGACAGAATATCAAGAAAGTTTATATAATATAAATAAAAAGTATCTTACTGATAAGAAAGATATTGCACAAAACGAATTACAGTACCAACAATATCTAAGTGAACAAAGAAAGAAATTAGCGGCTGATGATAGAGCAACCATCAACCTAAATCTTCAAAATCAGATTGATAGTATAGATAGATTAAACGAATTACAAGAATTTGACTTTGCTGAGGATTTAAGAAGGTTACAAGAAAAGAAGGTATTATTAGAAGAACAAGAAAAGAATGAACTTGCAAACACAGAATTAACTGAGTTTCAAAAGAATGAAATTAGGACCAAGTACTCTAAAATGAGAACTGACCTGATTACAAAAGAGGTTGCAACTGAGAGAGCGGCTACGGAGGCAAAGTTCCAAGTTCAATTGGCATACGCACAAGCGTTTCAAGGTCTTGGTTCACTATTCCAAGATATTGCGGGTGAGAATAAAAAACTTGCAATATTAGGTATTGTTATTGAAAAGGCTGCAGCACTTGCATCTATTGCGATTAACGCTAAGAAAAACTTTATTAAAGATGGTGGTATCAAATCACCATTAGCGTGGGCTAACTTAGCGGTAGCGGGTGTATCTGCGGCAGCGGTAGTTGTTGCGGCGGTAAAAGGTATTCAATCAATTAATCAAGCATCAGAAGGTGGTAGTGGTGGTTCAGAAGGTGCTGCACCGGCACCTAATTCAGCAGAAGCATTAGGTAGAAACTATGAGAAAGGTGGTCTATTAAAAGGACCAAGACACGCTCAAGGTGGAATGATGATTGAGGCTGAAGGTGGTGAAGCGGTAATGACAAGAGGTGCGGTAACAATGTTCCAACCTCTATTATCAGCAATGAACCAAATGGGTGGTGGTACATCATTCGGTAATCAGTTATTTATTAGACCTGATGCTGCAAATGTATCTAAACCACAACAAGAACAATCACCTGTAATAATGAAAACATATGTTGTATCAAATGAATTAACATCTGAACAAGAAAAACTGGCAAGATTAAAAGACTTGTCTACATTATAATATGGCTAAAAGTAAATCACAATCAAGTAATAAAATATCATTTGGTAAACGTAAATCACAACCAAATGGTCAAAAGTCATTCGGTCCTAAGTCACAGAAACCCAAGAAGTATCGTGGCCAAGGTAGATAAATTTATATTTAATAATATGAAGAAAGATAAAGTATATGAATTAAGAATTGACGAAGAGGATGAAATATCAGGAATTGATAGTATATCCCTCGTTGATGAACCAGCCATTGAGGTAAATTGGGTAGCATTTAATAAACATAAACATTCAGCAACTGAAGAGTGTTTCCATATCCCTGATGGTGAAGATAGTAAGTATCTTGAACTATTATATACAAAGGGAAAACCTGAACAGGAATTATTGGATGGTGGTTATGAATTAGTATCCATTGAAGTTAATGGTCAGGAAAGTTTTTTTAATGCACCTAAACCAAATGCACCGTCATTTGTGGATGAGGATAGTGAATATCTTATTCGTTACAAATACATCTTAGACCCAAGAATTAAACAAGCACCAATCATTGCAACCACAAGAGATTTTTGTTCTGATTTATTGAACAAGAACTTTGTATGGAGAGTAGAAGATATGGATGACCTTAGAAACGACTTTGGTCAATCGGCAATGGTTTGGAGAGGTGGTTTTAATTGCAGACACAGATGGGCCAAACTTAAATATAAAAAGAATACAACAATTATAAACAAAGGGTCAATAACGACTGGCCGTGTTGCAACTGAAGATTATGGTGACCTATTAGGTTATCCACAACCTGATACAGTTACAGAAAAAACATTAGGTAATCCATCACCATCAACAAAGAAGAACTTAGGTTTATCTAAACAAGGTTTTGAAGTTGGTGTACCACATTATACAAAAGATGGTAAATTATACGAAGGTCCTACACACAAAGGACCCGATGGTAGATTGATGACAGGTGCTGTACATACAGAAGATAGTGTATATCTATATCACCAAGATGAGTTAGGATATGACGTTGGTGGTTTACCATCATACGTTGACCAAGTATCAGGAAAGACAATAGAAAAATCTATTGCGTTTGAAAGTTATACGGATTATCCTGAGAGTGCAAGAAACGCAGCAAAGAGAGCATTAGATTGGGCTGAGAAAAATGGATGGGGTTCTTGTGGAACACCTGTGGGTAAAGCTCGTGCAAATCAACTTGCTAAGGGTGAAGCCATCTCAGAAGAAACTATATCAAGAATGGCATCATTCGCAAGACATTTACAACATAAAGATGTTCCATACTCAGAAGGGTGTGGAGGTTTAATGGTAGATGCTTGGGGTGGACAAGCCGGTATTGAATGGGCACAAAACAAATTGGAAGAGATTAACAAAACCAATATGTCCAAACAGAAGTTCCAAACTGATGACGAAAAGAAAATGGTTGTAGGACCAGCAATGATACCTGACTTAAAGATATTCCGTAGAGACCCATTTGGTAATCCTTACTATGTATTCTTTAGTGCTGACACAATCAAGATGATTGCTGAAAAGTATATGAGGAATAAGTACATTGACAACAATGATGAGAACCATAATGGTAAAGCGGTGGAAGATGTGTACGTTGTTGAGAGTTGGATTAAAGAAGATAAAGAAGATAAATCAAACAAATATGGTTATGGTGACTTACCTGTAGGTACTTGGTTTGTATCAATGAAGGTACGTAATGACCAAGTATGGAAGAAGGTAAAGAACGGAGAATTGAAAGGATTTAGTGTTTCAGGGTTCTTTGAAGAGATTGCTGACTTTGCAAGAGAACAGATGTTCTTACAACAAGTGGCTGATATATTGAAGAATGTAAAATAACGTTTGGGAATATATATAAAAATTTATATTTAATAATAAGAAGAATAAACAAAACAATTTAAGATTATGTCAAAAAATCCAAAAACAGCAATCCAAGAGATTAAAAAATTGATGGTACAGTTTGGTTTTATGGATGAACCTACATTAAAGTCTTTTAAAACAGAAGATAATACAATAGTTGAAACACCCGATATGAAAGTCGGTGAGAAGATTACGAAGATTAACGATATGTTTGAAAGAGTGGCTTTAGATAATGGTTCATACAAATTAGTTGAAAACTTTGAAATAGAAGTTGTAGACGGTGAAATTAAAACTGTAAAAGAGATTTTCGTTGATGCTAAGTTGGTTGACGGTACACAGATTAAAGTTGAAGGTGACAGTTTGATGGAAGGTGCTAAAGTTGTTGTAGTAATGGCCGATGGAGAGGTTCCTGCACCTGATGGTGTTCACGAACTTGAAGACGGCACCAAGGTTGAAACCAAGGAAGGTGTTATTGCAAGAATTGAAGAAAAAGTAGAACCTGAAGTTGAAATTGAACTTGCAGACGAAATGGTAGAGGGACCAAAAGGTTCTGAAGCTGAGATTAGTGTTCCTGACCCAATGGCAGAATTTATGGCTTTAGTTAAAGATATGATGGAAAAAATATCTGAGAAAATGAAAGCTATGGAAGATAAAGTACAAACTATGAATGCAGACTTTGAAGCATTCAAGAAAGAACCAGCAGGTAAGAAAATATCTGATGGTAAAACAGACTTTAATAAACAATCAAGTTCTGATGATGTAATTGCAGAAAGATTAGCAGCAATTGCAGCAATGAGAAAAAAATAAAATTAAAAATTAAAAAAATAAAAAAATGAAAATTTTAAAGAAAGAAAACTTTTCGTATGACGTGTCTACAATTGGTTCATATGTTGACCAAGTAGGTGGTGAGTTGTTATCAAAAGCACTTATTGGTGCTACAACCCCTAAATACGTAAACGTGAGATTAGGTATCAAGGGAACACAAGCATTGAACCTATTAAACTCTAACATCGTGTTCCAAGCAGGTGAATGTGGATGGGACCCACCAACAGGTAC
>Ga0315902_10009386_pt1 | contig 13093 bp, 20 predicted proteins | sample LakEriMetagenome_9_FD_203523 | JGI IMG/M metagenome (GOLD analysis project Ga0315902, IMG submission 203523) | Freshwater fungal communities from buoy surface, Lake Erie, Ohio, United States - Buoy 12 MA117 | ecosystem: Environmental > Aquatic > Freshwater > Lake > Lake biofilm | place: USA... | reverse complement strand
CAAATCTAAAATGGGTGAGGACCGTGACGTATGTGTGGTCAGTTTCAAAGCCAAAGACCGATCTCCTGCTAAAGATCTTATGGAGTTTATTGAGAAAGGATATAACTTTGTATTAGATGCTGACGTTAGTTCTGGTGAAAACAAAGACGGTGAATACTTTGTTTTTGTAGAATTAAATAGAACAGAAAAGTTAGCAGAACAAATACAAGAATTAATTTACGGAATTAAAAAATTAACCAATATAGAATCATTTAAATTTAAATACTATAAAAGTGGTAAAGAAAACGATCTCACTGAAGAAGCAGTAAAATCAGTAGTGCCTTCCACTCCAGTAGCATATGAGCAGACTATGACTGGATTTAAAGTGGAAGGTTACAAACATTTTTTCAATAAAACATTAATGGACGATCTTTCTCTACAAGGCGATCTAATAACTTTCCATAAACCTTTTGACAAAAAATTTACATTTAAGATTATAGAAGATCAAGAATCTATGTCTATGAACGAAGGTACTATAACAGTTGACGAAGAATCAACCAGTGAAGTTTTCTGGCTTACTAAAGTATTAGGCGATTATAGCATAAACAAAATCGGAGAAAACTTCCTGTTCACTAACGGTGACAAAACTATTTTATTGCAAAGGACAGAATAATGAGTTTCACATTTAATTTTACCAAAGATCAATTAAAAGAAATGATTCCAAAAAATCCATACGTGGATCAATGGTATAAAGCAATATCAGAAATTCTTCCGGAATACGAAATCAATACTCCACAACGGGTAGCAGCGTTCTTAGCACAATGCGCTCACGAAAGTGGTGGATTTATTTTCTTAAAAGAAAACTTAAACTACAAGGCAGCAAGTCTGCGCAAAGTATTTCCTAAGTATTTCCCAGACGATGCTACTGCTGCCGCATATGCTAACAAACCCGAAATGATTGCCAACAGAGTCTATGCTAATCGCATGGGCAACGGTGATGAAGCCAGCGGTGATGGTTGGAGATATTGCGGCCGTGGGCTTATTCAATTAACTGGTAAAAACAACTATACATTCTTTGCAGGTTCACTAGATATTCCTGTAGAAGAAGCCAGCGAATATTTAGAAACCTTCGAAGGTGCTGTTCAGTCAGGATGTTTTTTCTGGGAACAGAACAAACTTAACCAGTGGGCAGATGCTGGCGATATTCTTACATTAACTAAACGTATCAATGGCGGCACTATCGGCCTCGAAGATAGAATCAAACACTACAACCACGCTCTGCATATTTTCGGAGTGTAAATGTTTACTTGGTTAATAGACGCAGTCCTTAGTACTATTCCTGCCTGGATGTGGTTGGCTGGGGCCGGGGCTGGTCTAGTAGCATTCTTTTTTGCCAGCATATTCAGTCATTTCCCTCCTCTAAAACCCTACATGATGTTTGTAAAACCCTTAGGGGGTATTGCAGCATTAGTTTGCGTATTCATGTACGGCGGAAGTGGTGTGCAAGCAATGTGGGAAGAAAAAGTACGTGTGGCACAAGAGGCTGCAGATAAAAAGGCAGTAGAAGCGGCCGATCTAAACAAAAAATTATCCGACGAACGTAAAAAGAAATCAGAAGTTAGGGTTGAATACAGAGATCGTGTACGCACTGAGATACAGGTACAGAAAGAATTCATAGATAAAGATTGTAAGATAGATCCTAAAGTTCCAGAATTACTAAACAAATCTGCTGCTAATCCGGAGAAGGCCAAATGAAATTATGGCTCTTACTAACTCCTTTCTTGCTAACTGGCTGTCTTTTTAAACAACCTGTGCCTATCAAACAGGTATGGCCAGATGTACCTAAAGAATTGTTAGATGCCTGTCCTGATTTAAAACTAGTGGATCCTAAAACAGACAAATTAAGTGATATCATAGGTGTAGTATCCGATAACTATGGTACATATTATGAATGCAAGGCCAAAGTAGATGACTGGATCGTATGGTACAACGGTCAAAAGAAGATCTACGAAGGAAAATGAAATGAATTTCATAAGAAAGTTAGAAGAAACAGCGGCTAAAAAACTAAGACGTATATTTTTAGATTCTAATAAACGTGCAGAATATGCTGCCAACGATGTTGATAGATTAGAAAAAGAACTATCAGCGGCCAAAACCAAAGCATACCAAGAAGCAAAACATGCCCACGAAGCAGCAATCAGAGCAGCAGAGAAGGCACAAAAGGTAGCAGCAGAGATGATGTTAGAAGTTCGAGCCTGCGAAGAAAGACTTAAACTGCAAGAAGAACTAGTAAACAACGGAGACAAACAATGAACTGGTTTCATAGTATGCTCACCGACGGAACCGACGAAGGTATAAGCAGTAAGCGAGCAATAACTGTGGCAGCATTTTTGTTGTGTGCTGCTGGATTTATTGGAGACTTAGTCTGGGATAAAACTGTAGATCCTAATGTCTATGAAGCGATGATGTACATTGCCATAGCAGGACTAGGGTTTACAGCATCTGAAAAATTTTCTAAACAAAAACCTACAGAATAATAACAGCACTTTATACTTCAATACCCAAGCCCAGTTTTCTGGGCTTTTTTGTTAAATAACAGTATAGTTTATTAGAGCGAGGAGCGATATGAATAGTGATTTAAAACTATTTAAATGGGTGGTAATTTTACTAGCACTACCCCTGGGTCTAGCCGTGTTCGGCGGTGATAGTTTCCGCTATCCTTGCCAAGATCCTAAAAACTGGGACAAGGATATCTGCAAGTTACCTACTTGTGATGTAACAAGGACTTGTCCAGAACATATTTTCAAAGGTCAAAGAGATCCTAGACTTGGTCCTGCTAAGGATAGTCCAGCACCAACACCAACTATGACCCCAACACAGCCAACGAGCGGAGGATGCAAGTAATGGAGTTACTATCGAAATTTAAAAAGAATAATACAGATACTGGAGAATTCTTTATCTATACCGAAGACCAGTTAATGGCTAGGTTGAGATTCTTTATTGGTATTTGTTTAGCATTGACATTAACTGGAATTGTATTTGTTGTTTTATATTCTATCATATTTGTTACACAGCCTCTCAATGCTATTTCACCAATTGATCAAAAGTTTTTTGAATTGATCATTCCTATCGCCACATTCCTTACAGGAACACTAAGCGGTATTATGTTAGCAGGCAACGATAAGGATCTAAAATCCAAAGCGTTAGATGCTGCTAATAAACCACCTAGCGTTAGTCCAAGTCCAACTGCACCTAGCAGTCCAACAGGAGGATTTAGTGCATCGGCTAGTCTAGGCGGATTCAATGCTTCATTCAAATCGCCAACATCAGCATTTGGCGGTGCTCCTCTAGGAGGAAATACTATGAGCACAGGCGGTTTTGGAGCACCAGCAGATTCTAGTCCATTTGGTGGCGTTCCTGCTGCTCCTATGATGAGCAGTACTGGAAAACCAATGCCATTTCAACCACCTCAACCCGAACTATAAGGAGAAATAAATGAAACATATTATTTTCGCAGCAGGTCTAGCATTAGCGGTAGCATATCCTTCATACGCGGCCGACGACAAGAAACCAGAAACTAAAAAGGTTTGTGTAGATGTACAAGGCAAAGACGGCAAGCCAGTTATTGATCCAAAAACCAAAAAACCAAAACAAGATTGTAAAGACGTAAAAGTTCATAAAAAGCATGAAGGCACAGCAGTACCTGAGAAGAAAAAATAATCCTTCACTGCTTTCATATTAAATAAAAAGGCCACTTAAGGCCTTTTTATTTTTTTAATATGGACTATTATTCTACTTTAGGTTTAAATCGAAACGCATCTCAAGAGGAGATAAAGAAAGCCTACCGTAAGATGGCTATGCAACATCACCCAGACCGAGGTGGTGATGAAAAGAAATTCAAGCAAATCTCCGAGGCTTACGAGATCCTTAGCGATCCTCAGAAAAAACAAATGATTGATATGGGCGTTGATCCTAAGGGTCAACAGCATCACGGCGGCTTTGGACAAAGCGGACCTTTTGAATTCCATTTTGGCACACACAATTTTGAAGATATGTTTGGCAATTTTGGATTTGGCGGTTTTCAACAAAGACACGCACATCGCAATAAAACAATAAGTTTAGTTGTTGATCTAACTCTAGAAGATGTTCTTAACGGTAAAAATCTTGACGCTGAAGTTTCTATACCAGGCGGTCGAAAGAAAATTATCAATATTGCTATTCCTGCAGGTATAGAAGAAGGACAACAGATTAGATATCAGGGTATGGGGGACAACAGCGTACCTAACATACCAGCCGGAGATCTAATAGTAAATGTTAGGGTTATTCCACATCGTACTTACAGACGAGAAGGAGATAATCTCGTAGTAGAAAAATATATTTCAGTTTGGGATGCCTTACTAGGAACAAAAATAGATATCAACACATTAGATAACAAATCATTAGAAATAACAGTTCCTCCCGGCAGCCAACCGGAAACTGTTTTAAGTTGTCGCAATGAAGGATTGCCTAACATGCGTAGCAAACTTCGCGGTAACTTATTGGTAAAAATTAAAATAAAAATACCAAAAATTACAAATAAAAATCATTTAGATATCATACAACAGTTAAAAGACAATGGATTATAATCTAGGACTACATTCAAGTTTACAGCAGATCAGCGATACTTGGGATTTTTCATCAGACGGCGATGCAGAAAAATTAGAACACGACATGTGTTACTTTATGATGAAGCACATGGGCATAGGCCTAGCGGCTAATCAAATTGGTTTAACCAAGCAAGTGTTTGTTATGGGCAGCGAGAATATTCCAGGTTTTCCAAAGCCATTTGCTGTTTTTAATCCTAAAATAATATCTTCGAGCAGCGATACAGAATTATTCAAAGAAGGCTGTTTAAGTTTTCCAGGACTATGGTTGAATATTAAAAGACCTAAAAAGATTTTAGTTGAATATCAAAACAGTCGAGGGGATATCATAGAAGCAGAAATGGACGGTCTAGTGGCCAGATGTTTCCAACATGAATTTGATCATCTCATTGGCACATGTTTTGTTGACATAGTAAGTCCTATGAAGTTACAATTAGCAATGCAGAAATTAAGGAAACAAAAATAATGATAGAACCTAGTCAGCACCTGCAGAATATTTTTAATCATGCAGTTGAAGTAGCCAAAGAACTTAATCACGAATATATCACTGTAGAACATCTAGTCTACAGTATTATGTGTGATCAAGAATCGTTTGATATGGTTTCCAATTTTGGAGCCAATGCTAATTTTATTAAAACCAATATAGATCACTATTTAAAAAACAATCTCAAAGAGATCTCTTCTGCTACACAAGTTGAAAAACCAAAAAAAACTACCAGTGTAGAAAGAGTATTAAATCGTTGCTTTACACAAGTGCTGTTTAGCGGGCGTCAGCGTATGGAAGTTGCTGACGTGATCATCAGTGTATTGGCTGAAAAGAACTCCTTTGGTTATTACTTTTTAAACAAAGGCGGGTTAACCAAAGAAAAATTTGTAAAATATTTCCAGGAAAACATTGTTATAGAAGAAGAACAAGAAAGCATACCTGTGGCTACAAACAATCAGATAGAAAGAATTTTAAATCAATTTTGTACAAATTTAAGTTTACAGGCTAAACAAAGAAAAATAGATCCTGTAATCGGCAGAGACGAAGAACTAGAAAAGATACAACTAATCTTGGCAAGACGTAATAAATGTAATGCATTATTAGTAGGCGAGCCAGGAGTAGGAAAAACTGCTATTGCTGAGGGCTTGGCTAGAAAAATCTTTGAAAAGAAAGTTCCTAAGTTTATTCAGGACCACACTGTGTATACTTTAGATATTTCTGCACTATTGGCTGGAAGCAAATATCGTGGAGACTTTGAAGAACGTATCAAAGCAGTGTTTGCGGCTTTAGAGAAAAAAGGTAAAGTTATTGTCTTTATCGACGAAGCACATATGATGCAAGGAGCAGGTGCTGCCAACCAAAGCAGCAACGACATGAGCAACATGTTGAAACCTATTCTTACTAAAAAGTCTATGAAATTGATTGCTTCAACTACGTGGGAAGAATATCGCAAGCACTTTGAAAAGGATCGTGCTTTAATGCGCAGATTCCAACGTGTCACTGTTGACGAGCCTAGCGAAGAATTGTCAGTTAAAATTCTCAAAGGTCTAAAGAAATATTACGAAAAACATCACGAAGTTAAAATCACTGATGCTGCCATTGATCATGCAGTAAAATTATCAGTAAAGTACATGAGTGATAAAAAGTTACCGGACAAGGCTATTGATATATTAGATTGTGCCGCGGCTCGATATAAACTCAGAGACGAAGAAAACATGGAAGGTGTTGAACAGATCGTTGACATTGAGCAAGTATCATACGAACTCAGTAAAATGATCAACATGCCTTTAGAAATTGTAGCACAAAAAGAAAGCAAAAATCTTTCTGACTTGGAAGGCAATATGAAAACAGCAGTGTTAGGTCAAGACAAGGCTGTGGATACTCTGTTAGACAAAATATTTGTAAGTCAGGCAGGTATGAAATCTCCCAACAAACCAATTGGAGCATTTTTATTCTTAGGCCCTACTGGTTGCGGTAAGACTGAAACTGCTAAACAACTATCTGAAAAGATGGGTATGCAATTAGTTAGATTTGATATGAGCGAGTATCAAGAAAAACATAGTGTGGCAAGATTGATCGGTGCTCCTCCGGGCTACGTTGGCTATGAAGATAACGCTGGTCAGTTAATTACTAAGTTGCAAGAACATCCTAACTGTGTTTTGTTGTTAGATGAGATTGAAAAGAGCCATCCGGATGTATCAAACATCTTGTTACAGTTCATGGATAACGGCTTTGTCACAGGGTCGAACGGCAAACAAGCAGACGGTCGTAATTGTATCTTAATTATGACATCTAATTTAGGTGCTAGAGACAATGAAAATAATACAATAGGATTCGGTGAACTAGAACGTGAAGGAGAAGATGATAAAGCCATCAAGAAATTCTTCCCGCCCGAATTCCGCAATCGCTTAGATGCTGTAGTTAAGTTTAACAAACTAAGTTTTGAAACTGTAGAAAAAATCGTTTACAAGTTTATTAACGAACTAAATGTTCAACTCAAGGATAAAAACATTGAAATTATTCCTAGTGAGGAATCTGTTAAATGGCTTGTAGAAAATGGTTACGACAAAAAGATGGGTGCTAGACCGCTATCTCGTCTAATTGATAATAAAGTTAAGTCTCCATTGAGTCGTAGAGTGCTGTTTGGTGATCTTGTGAACGGTGGTAATGTTCATGTAGTATTGGCAGATAACGATCTCCAGTTTGATATTACTGAAAGAGCAAGACCATTAACCAAGCAAGAAAGAAAAGCATTAAAAAGAGGTATTCCTTTGCCTCTAACGGAACCAGTCACTGATGTTCAAGAGTAATGTAACTAGAAAAAAATTCTACGGTAAATGGTTATACAAGGCTAGTCTAAGATTGCCTGGTATAGCCGTTCTACGGAATCATTCTTTACAAGACGTTGTTGATTTTTTAAATAAAACTCACTCTGAAGAAAATCTAAAATTACACTATTATCGAAAAGCCTATGCTAATCGAGATGACATCACAGATTTATGCTCATACCTTTCTACACTAGATACTGCTGACTGGTCAAAAAGAATAGAAGTAAACAATCTAGATCTATATACCAACGAGCAATCTATATATAATACGCTATGTGAAAAATTTAAACACATACTGTTGTTGTGCAGCGAGCCCGACCCGTCTAGATCAGCGGATTATGAAAATCAAAATTATATAGTTTGTAAAAAACTTCCTCATGATCTCTATCGATATAAAATCTATCTAAAACCACATAAGATGAAAAATGATAGATTAGGGAAACAGCATTACATAGACTGGTTAGAAACACAAAAAAATGTTTTAATCAGTGAGGCAGTCAAAGATTGGTTTGTGCGCACTGATTGGAACTGGGATCGAAGATATATACTTGTTGAAGACCAACGAACTTTGTTGTTTTTACATATGCGCAGTCCTGAAGTCCTGGGCAAGGTTTACGAATACGTATTATCCGATAAATAAGAGATGCCCACTGAAAACACAATTTTATTGTCAAATGTAACTGCTGAAGCAGGCAACGCTAATCTTTCCTACGGATCTAAGAAAAAAGCCTCAGGATATCATCAAAGCGGCGATGCTGTCCATACTACTATCTACACTGTTAACAGTTTTTCAGGTACTGTTAAATTGCAAGGAACCCTTAATCTCTATCCTGGAGATAACGACTGGGTTGATATTGCTAATACAGAGATAGGTGACGATAGTTCCGGTGTTGGCGGAATAGATGGTCAAAATTATTCAATTTCACGAAATTTTGTAGGCAATTTCGTATGGATTCGTGCTGCATACAATCTACAGAACGGTACTATAGTAGACCTTCGCTTTAATTACTAAGATAGTAGTCACGATAAATACAGTATTGCCCCACGAGGAATACTATGAGAGACCTATTATCTAAATTAGACGCACTAGTCAGCGAAACAGCACTTAAAGATCCTTCAGATCTAGCAGCCAAGCGCAAAGCACTAGATGATTTAGAATCAGATCCCGTGGCTTCAAAGGATCCTGAAATTTCAGCAGCCATTGATCAGCGTAGAGCAGATCTAGAAAAAGAAGCCGAATCTAAGGGATTCACAGAAAACGAAGATGTCTACCAGATTGGAGACGACTTTGGTATCAGTTTTTCTGAAGATTTTGAAATTGAAACTGAGATTGTTGATATCGTAGAAGACGGTATTGTAGTAGAACTAGATGACTATTCTTTAAATTACATTACCAACGAAGGTTTATCATTTGAAGATGCACAATTAGATGAAGAAAAACAAAAAGGTGTCGATGGCAAAGCCTGTTGGAAAGGCTACAAGCGTATGGGCACCAAACAGAAAGGCGGCAAGACCGTAGACAACTGTGTTAAGATGGGCGAAGATTTGGAAGAAGACCAAACCGACGAAGCCAAATATCAAGGCCGTGAAGTACCATTAGGTAAAAAGATGGCCGGTGATGTAAAAAAATCAAAAGTATATGTACGCAAGCCTAATGGCAACATTGTCAAAGTAAACTTTGGCGATAAGAAAATGCGTATTAAGAAATCTAATCCAAAGAGACGTAAATCATTCAGAGCACGTCACAACTGCAAAAATCCAGGTCCGCGCTGGAAAGCACGTTATTGGTCATGTAGGTCTTGGTAATATGAAATTATTAGAAATGTTTAGCCCTATAGGGGCACCTAAAGACGAAGAGCAAGATGTTAATTGGCTTGAGGATCTTAAATTCTTCATGGACAACGATGATCAAATGCTGAATCAGTTTTTCTTTCCGGCAGTGAAAAAACACAAAGATCACAAAGGTAATCCTAACGCATATAAATTATATGTGCATCCTTTAATGAGATGTAAAGAGGCCTATTGTGAAAAGTTTGAAATTGAAAAACCTGAATTGAAATTTCCTAAAGAAAAAATCATAGAATTGGCTAGATATATCGCTAACGAACAAGAAAAATTTTTAGAAAAAGGCGATTACAATTAATGTTGTTAAGAGAGTTATTCGAAGCCGAAGGTAAACATGCAACATTCTGCTTCGGCAGAATGAATCCTCCTACGATAGGTCATGCCAAAGTTTTTGAAACTATGGCCGGGCAAGGTGGAGATTATTTTATTTTTGTAAGTCAAAGTCAGGATAAAAAAGAAAATCCCTTAGACTATGGAACAAAAATTAAATTTATAAAATCCATACATAAAGAATATGCTAGTCATGTTATAGAAGACAGCAGTATTAACACAGTAGTCAAGGCAGCCAGTTATCTTTATGACCAAGGATATAGAGATGCTACTTTTGTTGCAGGCAGTGATAGATTAGAGCAATTTAAAAAATTACTAACTCAGTATAACGGAGTAGAAGGCAAAGCACACGGATTTTATAAATTTGATATTTTAGATTTTGTAAGCAGTGGCGAACGCGAAGATGGTGCGGAAGGTGTTGCAGGTGTAAGTGCTTCTGGTGCTAGACTCGCAGCAGCAAACAATGATCTTGAATCATTTAAAAAGGCTACTGGTGCTGGAGAAATGGCTCAACCAATGTTTGATGCTGTTCGTAAAGGCATGGGCATTTCCGAAAGTTTAGAAATTAACGAACTGGCTGATGAGGAAGCATATTACAAATTTATCGTAGGTAAATTAAAATTAGGAAGAGTACTAACTAAAAGAGAACAAGAATTTATCAAAACCTACAGATTAATGCACAAAACAGAGAGCACCGATATGAAAGCAAAAGAATTTATACCAGCAAGCAAACCCAGAAACTTTGTAGCGAAAAATCAAAAAACCGCAGGTGCTGGCGCACACAAAGATATGAAACGTGCCGAAAAGCAAGGCGATGTTAAACACAAAAAAGATCTTGTACCTATGGAAGGTTCGGGCGGTTATTATTATGAACAGTTGGCCCAAGAAGTGTTTGACATGAATCCCAACCTTGATGCCAGTGGTCGAGCAGAAGAAGTGTTAGACGCTGCCTACCCGTTGATGGTTAGAGACTTAGGTAAAAAGGCTGCTTATGGCAAACTTAACTACGATGAAGATTTTCCAAGCGACTTTGTAAGTGCCTATGCTGATTTACAAAAACAGAACAAAAGTATGCCCGAGGGTGTAAGAGACTTAGGGTATGATGCTCAATCTCTCATAATGAAACTGCGTCGTGATGTAGAAGAAAAAAGATTGGCGCCAACTAAACAAGCAATATTATCAGCGGCAAGAGAACTAGCAGGCGACATGGACTTTGCTCCTGAATTATTGGTTCGACAAGTGTTAGGACAACGTATGTCTGAAAGAGTAAGAGATCCGGAAGATTGGGACGAAGGTAATACAGAACCACCAAATAACTTTGCCATTTATATCAACGGTAAGAAGTGGAAAGTGTTTAAGGGTCGCGGACAGTTTGCGGATGACTATAAAGAAATACAACATTATCGTCAACTGCAAAATTGGGCTCAGGCAAAATCTCAGGCTACTGGTAAGAAGTGGACTGTATCTATTACCGGTGAGTCTCCTACAGAATAATGGAACTATCAGAATTAAAACGTCTTGCTGGTATAAACGAATTCAAGGGGTACGTAAAATACGACCTTGTTAATTCACTTGACGGCAGTAATGTTAGTATTACCGGCAACGAAAAACAACAGTTAGAAAAAAAGCATAAAATTAAACCAGGTACACCTGAATGGTTTCAGTTATGGTTTAGTTTACCTTATATGACAGGCGAACGACCTGTAGGGGATGAAAAATGGTTGAGATAACAGACTCCGCTAGATCTAAAGTCATTGATCTTTTGCTAGAGGAAAATAATCCTAATTTAAAACTAAGAACATTTGTACAAGGTGGCGGATGTTCTGGTTTCCAGTACGGTTTTACTTTTGACGAAGAGAGAAACGAGGATGATTGGGAAATTCCACTAGACGATAAATGGACCGTGGTAATAGATTCGATGAGTATGCAGTACATGGATGGTGCCGTAATTGACTATCAAGAAGATCTACATGGATCTAACTTTAGCATCAAAAATCCCAATGCACAAACTACATGCGGCTGCGGCAGCAGTTTTTCAGTATGAACCCGAACGATTATCCTGTGTACCCAGAACAAGAAGGCGAATGGGATCGTCCTTGTAATCCATATAGCCCTGTATGAGAGCACACGAGTTCGTCACTGAAAAAAAACGTAAACGTAAGAAACCACGTTGGGCTGCCTATGGTCCTGGACCGTACGGCGGATACGGTTATGCTGTAGGCTATAGTGGCGATGGTGGGGGCGACGGCGGAGGTGGTGGTGGAGAAAGTGTTGAACAGGAAGGATGGAAAGACTGGGCTGCTGCTGGTGCATTAGGCACAGCGTTAGCATTTGGTGCCCCAGGCGATGCCGAAGCATCAAAGTCAAACAAGCCTGATATTGTAAAACAAGTAAGTAAAAAAGATTTATCAAAAACAGTAACAGGCAATCCACATGAAGTTATTCTAAAAAAAGAAGCAGAGAAAGCAGGTATCAAAGGACAAGAACTGGCTGCATTTTTAGCACAGGCCGCACACGAGACTTTGGACTTTAAGCATATGAAAGAAATTGGTGGTTCATTAGATTTTAAAAAATACGATATTAAATTTGCACCACGTAAAGCAAAGATATTAGGAAATACCAAACCCGGCGATGGAGCAAAATTTAAGGGTCGTGGATATATACAACTCACAGGCAAATACAATTATAAACGTGCAGGACAAGCATTAGGATTAGATTTGGTCAATAAACCAGAATTAGTTGAACGTCCAGACGTGGCCGCTAAAGTTGCAGTGTGGTATTGGCAGAATCGTGTGCAGCCTAAAGTTTCGGATTTCAAAGATGTTAAGGATGTAACTAAACCCATCAATCCGGGACTTAAACATCTAGATCAACGTAAAGAAAAACATCAAGCATTCCAGGTGGCAATGAAATGAGAGCACGTGAATTTATTGTAGAAAGAAAACAATCAGAGGATCAACATCCAAACGAAAAACCTCGGGGTCCCGAAACCAAACCTACTATGCCAAAAGGCACTGTAAAAGTTGATGTTAGTGATGTCTACGATTGGTATAAACTAGGACAGCACATTAGCGACTTAAAGGGTCTTGGAAAACACGATTTCGGCAAGGGACCACCTAGCGCCATTTTATCTTTTGGCAGCGAAGATGAGGAACACGAATATATTAAAAACTTAAAGAAAACCGGACTAGATACTACTGATATAGATCCTAAATCTCATGAAAAGAAAAAAGGACAAAAAACAGATAAGACTTATAATGTAGGGGAAAACTTTGCTGACGGTAAAGTTAAAGGTAAAAGCCGTCCGGGTCGAGTAAAAAATGCAGGTGCTAGTTGCTCAGGATCTGTTACAGATCTTCGTAGAAAGGCTAAAAATGCATCAGGGGAAAAGGCTAAAATGTATCACTGGTGTGCTAATATGAAAAGCGGACGAAATAAATAACATATATGAAAATCAAAGAATTATTAGAAACCGCTACAGC
>Ga0315902_10009382_pt1 | contig 13097 bp, 16 predicted proteins | sample LakEriMetagenome_9_FD_203523 | JGI IMG/M metagenome (GOLD analysis project Ga0315902, IMG submission 203523) | Freshwater fungal communities from buoy surface, Lake Erie, Ohio, United States - Buoy 12 MA117 | ecosystem: Environmental > Aquatic > Freshwater > Lake > Lake biofilm | place: USA... | reverse complement strand
TAGATGATTATCTTTCTCAAATTAGCCGTCCTGAGATTGTGGAAGTCCAAAATAAAATTTCCACAGCGATCGCAATTCTCTCTGGACTTCGTAATAGTAATGTGCCGATGTCTAGGGTTTATTCCCAAGCTATAAATGCCCAAAATAGAGGCTTAGGTGTTTCGTTTTTTTATTACAAGAGCTTATGGGGCTACGGACCAGAAACAGTTGCTGAACGACAAAAAGAATTTCAATATCTATTCCGAACTCCTGCACCAAGGTTTGCGAATAGATATCCATAATTTGTTGGCGATTACGAAGTTTAGCGATCGCTGATTCGGGTTTGAGTGTGCAATTAATTAAGCGGGTCTACTTAACTACAAAATAAAAAACAAGGTGAGACAATCTCACCTTGTTTATAGGAAATATTAAATTTTCTTACAGCTTAATTAAGCTTCAGCAATAACTTCTTCTACTGTTTCGGGTTCAGCGACCACTTCTTCAGGGATTTCAGCTTCTTCCATAGCATCGGGAACTTCATACTCTTCTTCTTCAACTGCTGCTACAGGAATTTCCATTACCGCAGGAGCCGCATTGAGTTGTTCTCGATACTTAGCAGCCATCTCTTCAGCTTTAGCGTAAACCAGTTGAGGATCTTTGACCATATCACCTGGCTCGGCTTCAAGTTGCTTAGTAGAGAGTGAAATGCGTCCACGCTCAGCATCAAGGTCGATGATCATGACCTTCACTTCGTCATTGACATTGAAGACATTGTGAGGAGTTTCGATATGCTCGTGGGAGATTTCGGATATGTGGAGCAATCCGCTGACACCACCGATATCGATAAATGCACCGTAGGGCTTGATGCCACGTACTACGCCGATGACGACTTCGCCAACTTCGAGCTTGTTCATCTTACGCTCGACAAGGGCGCGGCGATGGCTGAGGACGAGACGGTTACGGTCTTCATCCACTTCCAAGAACTTGAGTGGCAATTCTTCGCCAACCAATTCTTCCTTAGGCTTGCGGGTGCTGATGTGAGAACCAGGGATAAATCCACGTAGTCCTTCAATTCTGACCAGAGCACCACCACGGTTGGTAGCAAAAATAAGCGATCTCACGGTTGCGTCTTCTGCTTGCAACTGACGCACGCGCTCCCATGCTCTCATGTACTCGATGCGACGAATGGAGAGGGTTAGTTGTCCTTCTTCGTTTTCATCAGCGAGAATGAAAAACTCACGAGTTTCATTGTTTTGTAAAACTTCTTCAGGCTGATCAACACGATTGATCGACATTTCCTGAATCGGGATGTAAGCTGCTGTTTTTGCACCAATGTCAATAAGTGCGCCTCTTGGCTCAATGCTAAATACTGTGCCTGCAACGATGTCACCAGGGCTGAAGTGATAGTCGTATTTGTCTAAAAGCTTTGCGAAATCTTCATGAGTGAAGCCGACATTGGTAGCTGTGGCAGTTTTGGCCCGATTGATCATAACTAAATTTTTCCTTGTTCCTGTTTTGAATTTATCTGGTTTCCTCCCAGAAATGTAAGAGCAGTAGCCATTAAAGCTTGTTGCGGTTTACATCCTACGCCTACTAATGTTGTTAATATGTTGTTGATATTTAGTAAAATGTATAGGCATAGGTTTGTAATTGTAGCGCACTTAAGCTATATCTCGAAAGTGTTAGCAAATATTTTTTTTCGATAACCTTGTAAGCGATCGCCCTTTGAATTTCGGTATCAACTTTTAATGCTCCTTCCAAATTCGTATTGCAAAGAACTACCACAAATTCCTCGCCGACATACCTTGCCGTTAAATCGGTTGGACGTTTGAGTATTTTGGCGATCGCCTGTGCGTCTTGAAGCTGAGTAACGTTTAGCTAGTCTATTTTAAAGATCCGCAATAAGTTGAGGGCTAAGATTCTTCGCTCCTTTCTTTTTCTGTTCTACGTTCAGTTTCAATAGTCCTAGCAATCATCTGTTGACGATATTCTGAGCTAGGAAAATAACAAAGCTTTACTGATTCGTTGTCAGTAAAAGGAAAATTGTTAGCTTTGCGGTCTACCTTGATGGGTAGCTCAGTTTGTTTGACCTGCTCTAGCTGCTTAGTATCGCTGTAAGATCCTAAGCCACTCAGTACAAATCTTTTACCTTATCTTGTATCTATTACCTTAACCATCTAATGATTAGTTAATAGATACAAGATAAGGTTATTGCGGCTTTTACTGCGACTTTTTTAGGGTTTATCACACCTGTTAAGCGGCAAAACCTAAGCCCTCAACGGGATTTGAACCCGTGACCTTTCCCTTACCAAGGGAAGATTTATTAATCTAAATTCAATACAGCAAGCATTTTTTATCCATGTATTGCATTTAGAGGACTTAATAAGGACTCAAAATTAAAGTTTGTCCTACCGAAAATCGTAAAAAATATTGATTGTGTCTTTGTTTAGTCTCGCAAAGAGGACTAGATTGCTAAAAAACAATATTAAAGACGTTAGGACAGCCGCCCCAATCATGGACAACTTCCGACAAAATGAAATTAATCAAGCGATCGCTAGTTTAGAAACTAAGCAATCACTTTTGATAATTGGTGAAGAGGGATCGGGCAAAACTGCGATCGCTGAGGCAGTCGAGACTGTCTTTAGTTCTAGGGGTTGGAATGTGGCGATCGCAGATTACGAAAGTAGTTCAAAAGACACCCTTCTAGAAATATGTGACCAGTTAGGCTGTGACACGGCTGACAATAGCGGCGCGAAGCCTAAGCCCTACAGCGCTGCACAGCTTCGGATGGAAATCAAAGCCGCCTTATTAACCAGTAATACTTTGTTGATTTGCGATAACGCTAATCATTACCCAGTTGCGATGCAGAGATGGTTGAAAAATTGCTTGGCGGATCGGGCGCTGTTACTGATGCTTGCAACTAAGCCGCCTGCTGGTGGAATTTTTTTTAAAATGCCCCGGATATATATCCGAGCGCTCGAAAGTTTGCAAATTAGAGAAATCATGTTGGAGGAAGCAGACGAGATCGGGCTAAAGTTACCAGCTTCAGAGCTTGCGTTACTGGAACAAAGATGTGGGGGGAATCCATTTCTGGCAAGGCGTGTCGTGCGCGAGCAGTCTCTCAATTTGGGATCGGATCAAGAAGGCGATCGCGTCGATTACATTGACGGTACTCCGTTTTTGATTGCCACTCTAAGCATGGTGGGTGTGGTGCGGTTGATAGGCTTAGGGCTAGGGAACAGGTCACTTTATATCATTGGTGGGATCTTTACGATTTCAGCCATTACTTTGCGGATTTTGGTAACGAGGGCAAATTCTCGAAATAAAACAAGACTTGAATCGTAACGGCACTTGCTTAGTCTCAAAACCCTTGACTATGCTTGATTAGCGTTATGGGTTTGCCAAATGATTGGAGGCATTTATGGAGATGAGTACAAACAGTTTCATCCCGAACAATGGGTCAATGTTTATAAGCGTGACTGTATTGATCGCGCAATTTATTACGCGACAATGCAAATTGACGATCTGAAATGGCGAGAGGATCTGGAAGATTTTTTGCTCGAACCAATCACAGAAACTGGTGATGTGATGTCAGTTGAGGAGGCTAAGCAGTGCTCTCGATAACTCATGCTGCGATCGCAACTTGCTCTGTATCGTTGATTATTGGCACAGCCGATCCCGTTGTTCTCACGGCAAGTGCGATCGCTTCACAATTGCCTGATGTGGACAGCACGAAATCCTATACAGGTATGGTGCTTTACCCGATCGCCAAATATCTAGAGGGTAAGTTTGCTCATCGTTCGGTCACTCATTCCTTTCTTGCCACAGGCATTGTGACAGCCATAACCGCACCCATAGCAATGTGGTTTAGTTGGCAAATATGGCTAGGGATTGCGATCGGTTATTTCTTTGGTTGGTTCTCTGATGCCTTTACCAAAAGCGGTGTTGCTGCTTTTTATCCCAGTAATGCGAGATTGGTAATACCAGGGAATCCAAAAGCAAGGCTTAGCACTGGAAGCAATGGTGAATATTGGATTTTAGCCATCGCGATCGCACTGTTAATCATTAGCTGTAATTTCATCAGCAATGGTGGTGTTGCCGAGTTGTTTGAGCGATCGTTTTTCCGTGGAGCCGACACCGCTGCTGATGTCTTTAAAAAGTACGGAAGCAGTCAGCAAGTTTTTGTCAAGGTTTCTGGTATCAATCAGGCAACGTCCGAAAAGATCGAAGACAAAGAGTTTAAGGTCATTGCATCAGGTGGCGAAAGCTCGATTATTGCTAAGGATGAGATTGGGAATCTATACCAAATTGGCAAAGATGGTACTTCTCAAATTCGACCTAGTAGCGTAGAGACGAGACTGGGCGAGAAAATCTCGATTCAAGCGATCGAGGTTGAGCCTAAAGATATGTTTGTGTCTGAATGGCTTCAGTCAGTGCCGAGCAATGCTTTCATTTCTGGCAATTTACTTGTCGATAATGTCGAGGCGTTGAGACTTCCCCTAGAACAAAAAACATTAAATACTTTTCGACTATCAGGAGGACAGATAGAATTATTAAACGCCCGCAAACAAAATCTAGAGCCACTTTTGGACTCGTTTATCTTGAATGGCAAGGCAATTATAAAGGTGCGTAGTGATGAACCGATACAATAATCTTCCCGAAATACTTGGTACAGCGATCGCCCAACAGTTGATCGAGAATGGTGCAGCAGAGGAGGTGAGAGCTTCAATGCTAGCAACATTGGAAAAGCATAGAGAACAAAAGCGTAAATCTCGCAGAGAAAGAATTCTAGTGGCGATCGCTATTTGGTGGATTGGCGGAAGCTTCGGGTTTTGGATTGGTGGGAAATTACCCTTTGCGATCGCCCAATCAGAAGGCAATAGAGTTACAGCACCCAAGGAATCGGTGACACAGCCTAGATTGTTGCGAATTACTTTAACTTTGAGTGACCCCAAGGACTTGAAAGTTAAGCAGGGTGATTTTTTGCAAAAGGATGCAATCATTAGCGATCGCACGGACGAAAGGACAAGACTGCAAGCGCAACGCTCTGAATACTTAGCAACTATCAAAAGATTGTCGCTAGAGCCATCGAAACCGATTGAACCGCTTGCAGTTCGCAAAGCTCCTGAATTGCCTCCACAGAGCTTTGCTGAGTTTGAAAGCGAAGTAGATTTTCAGCGCATTAAGGTTGAACGGGCTAAGAATCAAGTTAGTTTGCAACAGCGAAAAATCGATCTAATCGCTACTCTTGATGCTAAAGATTTACCGTCTGGAGTGGAAGCCCATGAGAATGAAAAGCTTACTCAGGTTAAGTCTGATTTGGCTAAGGAAGAGGCAATGCTTCAACTTCAGCTTGGAAAGTTCGAGACTGCTAAGGCAAATCGGGCTTTGAAAGAATACGATTCTCAAGAAGCATCGGTAAGGCTGGCTTTACAGCAAAATCAAACCCAGATGGAATATCAAAAAGCTCTGGCTGAATATAACCGTTCGGAACAAGAGCGTCAGTTTAGAATTGCGGAAATCAGGTCAAAGATTGCCGATGTCGAGAATAAATTACAAGAGTTGTCAACGGTTCGCGCCCAATTCCCTAGTGAGGTTAAACGAATTCGATATGTTAAGCAGGTTAATAATGCGATCGATGTTGAGTTGTTTTTGTCTGTTGCCGATCGCAACGACAGGCGCATTCGCACAAACAGCAAAGGATCTAGCACCGCCACCTTCAACAAAGAACCCTTTACCAAGCCCAATTAGATTAGAGCGGGTGGATGGTAAGCCTGTGATTACTATCGATCGCCCAGTCAATAAACCAGTTGTAAATGTTAACACTGCCAAACCTGTAAACAGTTCTAGGGGAAATGGAGAAGATGAACCGATTGAAGGGTCAGGACTAGATGAAAAACTCGATCAACGGGAGGAATCAGAGCAGTTTGAAATGCTGAAGGGCGATCTGCCCTGCTTGGATTCAAAACCTGAGTGCATAGTCCAGTTGGAAGCTTTAGCGATCGCCAATAGTCCCGAACTAAGAGCGATCGACGTACAGATTGCGAGTAGTTCTGATGCTGTAAAACTTGCCAAGGTTCAAGGGCAAGGCTCGTTTATCGAAAGCATTCAACCGTTTGTTAGTGCGATCGCCCCAATCCTGTTGCAAAACTCTAGACCACAAGCCTTTGGTGAAATTCGTACATCTTTAGAATCAAGATTATTGTTTGAAGCACTGCCTACGATTATTAGTGGTAGGGCAACTTCTGATGCAAATCAGACACGAAACAATCAAGCTAATGCCGATCTTGCCATCAAATTAGCCCAACTCGAAAAAACTAAAGCTGAAATTGCGATCGCTATCAAAGGCAAAGTGGTTGATGCTGTAATCACTTTTGAGCAGATTCGAGATGAGTCGGATCTGCAAAGTACCATTGTGAGGCGGGAAGAAGTCCGCTCTAAATTGATTGAGATTTCATACCGATTAGGGGAAGGGACAACCACTGAGCAAATTGCCAGATTAAACGAGCATGACAGAAAAAAAATAATCGCAGCCCAGTTAAAAACTAGGCTGCGATCGCAAGCGTTGAGGATTCAGAGGCTTGTTAAAGGTACAGAGGGGAATTAGGGAACTCTGACAAATAATTCGTTATTCGTGCAGCGTGGTGCTACTAATTCAGGCAAATTCGAGAAAGTTTCTTGAGCGCTGCCAGATTTTGTAAACAAAGTGGCTAGCAAGATTGGTGCATTTGATGTGCTGCGGATTTGGGCTAAACCACAAGCATTTGTGCGACTATTCACAGTGCGAACGCCTGGTACTTCAACATTGAGGATCGAGCGATCGCCAAATTTGTTGACTGGAGCGCCGTTAATATTCAAGCCCACAACCTCGGACAAAAATACTTGCCCATTTGGTAGCTTAAAGTTTGGTGCAGTAGGAACGAACTCAAATGCATAATTACCACCACTCAATAAGCATCTTGGACGGGCAGCCGCTGTCGGCAAAGTGTCGGTGTTGACGGATAAACCGTTTACTTTGACTGTGCCATTTACAGGATTTGTAGCAGTGCCAAGAAGTAAACCGCCGCAGCGATCGCTAGTTGCCGATCGAATATTGGGAGCACCTTCAAAGGTAGTGGTAATTTCAGTGAATGGAGCACCGTAGTACCAAATAGAAGTGCCATCACGGAAAGTTGCGGGAATTGTTGGCGCAGGCGTAACCGAAGCTGCTCTTGCAAATGTGTTGCCACTGACGCAATTAAATAGAGATACAGGCAAGCTGCCCCAATCTACAGGCGCTCCACCGTTTACAGAGATATTTCCATAGTTGGCGGGTGGGGTTGTCAAACCAAATCCACATTGATTAAGAGTGATGAACCGAGAAACTGGAGAAGAGTCTGTATAAGTCAAGTCGATAACTCTCGAAGGTGTTAGCCCAACAAGGAGGATCGAGTTATTTGGCGCATTATAAGCACCATCTGCTTGAGTGGTGGGAAGTGGTGAAGAGGGAACGCCATTAACGCAGGTAGGTACTTCACGAACAGGTAAAGCCAGAACTGCCGATACATTTGCTGTTTGTGCTAGATAAGAAATTGTATTACCCAAAGTATTTGCATTGGGAACAACTGCAAATCCACAGGCATTTACGCGAATGGGTCTAGTCCGAGGCTGTCCGAGGTTTGGGTTTGTCGGCGTAAAAGTTACGGGTACTTGCGTTCTAGGGGTTCCCGAAACACCGACTCTATTGCCACTTGTACCAGTTTGAACAAAAACACTTGGCACTTGCCCAAAGGCTTGATCGCCTGATGCGATCGCCCCTGCAATCGCAACCCCAAACAATCCAAATTTAATTAATCGTTTCACTTGTTTAGTCCTCACGAATTTATTTATATAAAAGCTGAGGACAAATTTCTTACTCTAATAATAGCCTGAGTCTAGCTATATGCTAGGGCTTAGGCTATTTTCTTATGGCTGAGCGTGGAATCCATGAAAGAAAAGTATGTCGAGTCGGTTGTTACGATTATTGCGATCGCAGGAATCGTCAGTTTTTTTCTTTGGCAAAATCAGCAGCGTGAGATTGCTAACAGCCCAAGTTATGAGGGCGACAAACAAGCGAGCTTACGCCCGATCAATTTGGCAGATACCCAGCTTAGAATCTGTGAAACCACAAAAGTTTTCGACGGTGACACGATCGCCGTTGATTGCGATGGGGAAAAATTAAAGCTTCGTTTTTGCGGAATAGATGCGCCTGAATTAAGTCAGCCTTTGGGTGATGAGTCCAAGGCTTTGATGGTGAAATTAGTCGGTGGCAAGCAAGTTGTGATTAGACCAATCGAACGCGATCGTTATGGTCGCACCATTGCCGAAGTATTGGTAAAGAGCGATCGCAGAGGTAGCAATGGTGAGTATGAGATTTTGTTTGTTGGTGGCGAAATGGTCGGTGCGGGCATGGCTTATCACTACAAGCAATTTTCTGGGAACTGTCCCAACAGAGAAATAATTGTCAGTGCCGAAGAGGAGGCAAAGTCTAAGAAAGTCGGTGTGTGGAGTGGCAATTATCAAAAGCCTTGGGACTATCGGAAAGCCCAGAGATCTAGTAAATAATTTCTAAAGAAGCGATCGCACAGGTAGCGATCGCTTCTTTGTCTTCAGACATAATTAATGCTTGATAGATAGCCAGATTGGTAAAGCTTGATCTCTTGTGAGCCTCTATAGTTCCTAAATGCGTCCTTAGCCGCTTCATAGGTTTTAAATCCACTAGAAAGAGCTAGACCTCTTGAACTGAAGATATAAAAACCATCCTGTTCCATGCTTGAATCTAAACACTTTTTTGTGTCATAAGTTCTAAGTTTTGTCATTGGATTTTTTGTAACGCTACCCCATGAACTGTTACATAACGCTCTGCGATCAAAAGTTATAACGCATACCGATCCAGAATTGTTTAGAAAGTAACGCTCTGCGATCCTATGTTGAAAGAAGTTGTCACAGACTGCGTGACACACTTGCATAGTCAGTAACGCTCTGCGATCCTGTTGCTATAAATTTTGTAACGGAGAGCGATCCAATCATGGAAACCATCACTGTACCTAACTTTCGGACAAATCGCGAAGTCGCTGAAATGTTCGGTTGTACGCCTGAATATATTAGAAAGTTGAAATCGACTAAGGCTGATGAGCTAGAGGGGCTTTGGGAAAACAACAATCCCGATGGGGAAACTACTTGGACTGAGGAAGGAGTTGAAAAACTTTCTGAATTGATCAAGACTGATAAAGCCAAGGAATTTCGGGCGAGTGCTTTGGCTAGAAGGACACAGGAAGCGATCGCTGTTGATCGGGCAGAGTTGAATCATCCCAATGAATCTCATAGTTCCCCTAGAACAGATCAGGAAGTATCAGCTTATGAGATTCCCAGCCCAACAGCACAAGGCGGTCGGTATTCAGATTTGCCCGAGCGAATGGGAACTGCGATCGGTAATCGTATTCTTGACGATGATGGACTAAAGCGGATGGACAAGGCTGCTGCTATGACCTTGCTAAAAGCTGCAAATTTAGGCAATATTGGTATTGATCTAGATGACTTGCTAGGCAACTAGAAAATTATCCCCATCACATTTTGAAGCGATCGCCTGTCCGCAAACAGCGATCGTTTTTTTCATTTAACAAACAGTGGAATTATCTGCATAATCGAATAACCAGCGATCGGACCAGCGATCGCCATAGCCACGAACCAAGGAAATATTTGCCAAATGCAATATGCCATAACACCCAAAGCGGCGATTGCAGGGATGAAAAAAATTATGCGTAGGTATCTGAGTTTTGATTTAGGTTTAGCAGATTTTAGTTCCATGTTTGAATTGTTCTAGTGGAAAGGTGAAACGCTTTACTATTAACAACTTAATCACTTTTACTGCTTATTTGAAGCTTTAGCCCCAGATTATCTAACCATTGTGCGAACTCATACACAGATTGGCTTTTATTATTTGCTGCAAAATCTCTTACCCACTGGCGATCTCTATCATTGCCTAATGCAGCTGCGACGTGTGCCAATCCTAAGGGTAGCAACTCAGGCTCAGGATCTTTCTCTTCCAAAATTGTCGTAACATAAGCTGCCGATTCTTCGCGATCTTTAAGAGAACCGATTAAAAAGTCTTCGTGAGTTGTCATACGCTTTAGTCAGAAGTGGAAAGTTGTAAAAAATTATGAAATGGACAGCGATTGCAGGAAGTTGGCGACAAACTAATCTTGACATAGAAAGCAAAGTGCGTGAAGAAGTGCGATCGCTTCTTGCTCTTGGTAATGGGCTTGTTTCGGGTGGCGCTTTGGGTGTGGACTTCTTTGCAACTGATGAAGCATTGCAAGCTGATGTGGATGCTAGTCGATTAAAGATTATTATCCCGTCCCCTTTGGCAATATACAGCGCTCACTATTTGAATCGTGCGAGTGAGGGTGTAATTACCCATGAACAAGCGGAATCTTTGATTTTACAATTAGAAATGCTGAAGTCAATGGGTTGCTTGGTTGAAGAGACTGCTCAAATCATTGATAAAGAGGCGTATTTTAATCGCATTACTCAAATCATCGATCTTGCTGATGAACTCATCGCTTTTCATGTGAATGGTTCTGAGGGGACACAAGACACTATTAATAAGGCTAGGAATAAAGGTATTGGAGTTAAGGTGTTTAGCTATTCAATTGATTAGATCGCACCCAGTCTTAACCCTAGCTTGCTAGAATAAGATTTTCGTACAGTAATCAAATGTTTGCTCTAGTTGACTGTAATTGCTTCTACGTTAGCTGTGAGCGAGTGTTTGACCCATCGCTTGAGGGTAAACCCGTGGTTGTGCTGTCGAACAATGACGGCTGTATCGTGGCAAGATCGCCTGAAGCAAAAGCACTAGGTATTCCGATGGGTGCGCCATACCACAAATATAAATCTGTACTTCAAAACGCAGGAGCGATCGCACTGTCATCAAACTACGAGCTTTACGGAGATCTGAGCCATCGTGTTTATGATGTGCTTTTTGCATCTGTGCCAGAAGTCGAGATTTATTCGATTGATGAATGCTTTTTAGATTTGACGGGCTTCGCACATTTGGGAACCGATGGGCTAATAGAACTTTGCGCGAAATTGCGAGAGAAAGTACTGAAATGGACTGGGATTCCTACAGGTATTGGTATTGCCACAACCAAGGTTTTATCAAAGGTTGCCAATCGAGTAGCAAAAAAATCTGTAAGTGGTGTTGCCGAATTACTGACTGATGATATTCGCGATCGCGTACTGAACAATCTTGCAATCGAAGATATTTGGGGAATAAATCGACGTTTAGGGGTAAGACTGCGATCGCATGGCATCACGACAGCGGCTCAGTTAAGAGATGCGAATGAATCATTAATCAAACAAATCATGGGCATTGTCGGTGTCAGGATTATGTACGAACTGCGCGGTTTATCATGCTTACCACTGGAAGCGATCGCCCCACCGCAAAAGAATATGATTTGTTCACGTTCGTTCGGACAACCCATGACTACGCTCGCACAAATGCATGAAGCGATCGCCTACCATGCAGCAAGGGCTGCGGCGAAATTAAGACATAGAAAATTACGAGCTTCGGTTCTAGGGGTATTTCTGACGACTAACCGATTCAAGCCTAATGACCCGCAATACAGCAATTCGATATCAGTTTCTTTGCCGACGGCGACGAATAGTTCTCAAATATTGATTCAGTTCGCCAAGCTCTGTATGTCGAGTTTATTTCGAGAAGGATTCAGTTATAAAAAATGTGGAGTTAGTCTTAACGATCTAAGCTCGGTGGATGCGGTGCAGTTGGATTTGCTCACAGCCGCAGTCGATCCGCCCGATGAAAAGTTAATGGCAGTAATTGACTCGCTAAATAGACGCTATGGCTCTGGAACGATTCGGTTTGCCAGTGAGGGGATTAGGCAAGATTGGAAAATGAGAAGCGATTTGCGATCGCCCAGATATACGAGTTGTTGGGATGAATTGCTGGTGGTGAAAATTTAGGCAGCTTGCAAAATCATTTCGTTAGGAATCGAAACCCAAACCTTGAACTGGTTTGCTTCAGGTGCGATTAATATTGCCATGCCCAAATCTAAATCTCTTCTGCATCCTGCGATCGCTTCGTTGAGAGAGTTATAAGCTTTATCAACTACAAAGGTTTTGCCTAGAAAGATAATCGCTTGTTCAGTGCCAACAACGGTGTTGATTACAATCGAGCGAACTTGGTTTAGTGAATTGAGGATCATTGCTTTTGCCTTGCGAACGTTTTTCTCTATGGGATTAGTATCTCGTTCTAGCAAGGTTGGCATTGCGATCGCTAGTCTATGCTCCTGTGATGTTGGCTGTGGGAATATGCGATCGAGGTCACATCACAATTTATCAAGCTCAAAGTCATCATCATTTTTTGAAATGTTCTCAGGTCTTGTTTCGGGGTTTTCCCGATTGTACATAGTACTTGGATTTCCCATTTTTCTGCTCGGTGAACCCATAATACGAGGCTTTTCTGCAACCTTATCCTTAAAAAGTTTAGAATCAAGTGATTCTAAATCATTAATCGGATCTGGTGAAGTCATATCTATATCTCCATAAAAGTATCTAACTAATTCACAATATAACAGCTATAAAGATGAAAACTAAAGTTCACGACTGTCCGCTTGTCACCGCAGATACCAAGATATTGAGCTATTCGGGCATATCGACTATTGCTCAAATAATTCACAATCTCGTAAACATTGCTTTTTTGTCACACAAAAGCTAAAAAACATCTGATATAGTGCGTATATCACTTGATAAATTTCGCTGTTATGAAGTTACAGGTAAAAAGTTATTCAAATTTAATTAGTGAGCTTCAGTCAAGGTTAAATCTAACCCAGACCGAACTCGCGAAGAAAGTTGGCATATCCTATCCTTCGCTTAGTCGATGGCGCAATGGACATCATCAACCGTCACCGATGGCGATCGCCTTACTAAAACAGGCGGTTGTTGATTTAGGCGATCGAGGGAAGGATTTGCATCAGTATTTCTAGATTTAGGCTCTTTTTGTAGAGCTTATTTTTGGGGCGATCGCATATCAGGTGATATTGGTTCTAGTGGAAAATTTGGTTCTAGTGGAAATAGTTAAG
>Ga0315902_10009379_pt1 | contig 13098 bp, 12 predicted proteins | sample LakEriMetagenome_9_FD_203523 | JGI IMG/M metagenome (GOLD analysis project Ga0315902, IMG submission 203523) | Freshwater fungal communities from buoy surface, Lake Erie, Ohio, United States - Buoy 12 MA117 | ecosystem: Environmental > Aquatic > Freshwater > Lake > Lake biofilm | place: USA... | reverse complement strand
GCGCGGAAAACCCGTGCTAGGAAGGTAGGATGCCTGCTGCCACCAATCACACAGTTCACCACGCTGGAAGCCCCGTAGAATCAAGGCTGCGGCGATTTTCCGCTTGACGCGTTTTCTTCAGAGAAGGCTGCAAAACTTGACCGTTGCGCTTGAGTTCGATACGCGAGGAATCCGATTCAAAAACGCTGCCTTGGTCATGATCGTTTTCATGTCAGCGCGCCTTTCGATTGAAGACTGAGGCTTTCACCGCACCGGCACCAGCGAGGGCTCCGGATACTCAAACGTTTTGCCTTCGTAGTTGCGGAAGAGGACGCGTTGCTCGTCGCGGAGGAGGACGTAGTCGGGATTGACGGGGATTTTGCCGCCGCCGCCGGGGCCGTCGATGACGAACTGCGGGATGGCGTAGCCGGTGGTGTGGCCGCGGAGCTGCTCGATCATTTCGATGCCCTCCATCACGCTGGTGCGCAGGTGGGAGCTGCCTTTGATCAAATCACACTGGTAAAGGTAATACGGGCGCACGCGGCACATGAGCAGCTTTTGCACGAGGCTCTTCATGACGGCGGCGTCATCGTTCACGCCGCGCAGGAGCACGCTTTGATTGCCGAGCGGCACGCCGTGATTGGCGAGGAGGGCGAGCGCGTCACGCACCTCGGTGGTGAGCTCGCGCGGGTGATTGGTGTGGATGCTCATCCAGAGCGGATGATGCTTTTGCAGCATGCGGCAGAGCTCCGGCGTGATGCGCTGCGGCACAAAGATGGGCACACGCGTGCCGATGCGAATGAACTCGATGTGCGGGATGGCGCGCAGGCGCGTGAGCAGCGCGTCGAGCTTCGCATCGGAGAAAAGGAGCGGATCGCCGCCGCTGAGGAGCACATCACGCACCTCGGTGTGTTTTTCGAGGTAGCGGAAGGCGGACTCGAACTCGGTGTGCAGCTCCTGCTCGCCGACGCCGCTGACGACGCGGCTGCGAGTGCAGTAGCGGCAGTAGCTGGCGCAGCGGTCGGTGACGAGAAACAGAACGCGATCCGGGTAACGGTGGACGAGGCCAGGGACGGGCATGTGGCTGTCCTCGCCGCAGGGATCGGCCATCTCGTCCGGATCGTCCCAGGTCTCCTCGATGCGCGGGATGACCTGGCGACGGATGGGGCACTCCGGATCGTGCGCGTCGATCAGATTGAAGTAATGCGGCGTGATGGCCATCGCGAGCTTGTTTCCAGAAAGGAGCACGCCGGCGCGCTCCTCATCGGAGAGCACGAGATGCTCCTCCAGGCCCGCGAGGGTGGTGACACGGTTTTTGAGCTGCCAGGTGGCGCTATTCCAATCGGCGGCGGGGATGGCCTTGCCGGCCCAATAACCCGGCGCAGAGGAGCGGAACTCCTTTTCGGGCAACTCAGAGGGGATTTGCATGGATGTCAGGGGCGGGAAGAAGTGCCGCGCGCGAACGGAAGATCAAGCGGCGGCTTCGACGGCCTGCACGTCGGCCGATTCAGCCGCATTTTCCGCTCCGGCGGCCGGGGCGCCCTCCGCCCGCACGGGATTGACCCGCAGGCTGATTTTCAGGCCATGTTTTTCCGCGGCGACACTCATGAGGGAGCGGATGGAGCTGATGGTCATGCCGTTTTTGCCAATCACATGACGCACATCATCCGCGGCGAGCTGCACGCGGTAGCTCACCGCCCCGCCAGCCCCCGGCCCGATGGCGATGGTGGCCTGCTGCGGATGCTCGATGAGATTGGCCAGGATGTAGCCGAGGAATTCGCGAAGGGCTTCTGGGGCGTCCATAAGGCGGTTATGAATCAGGGAATCAGGTGGGAAGCGAGTGATTTTTGCGCGTAGGCCGGGCTCCCGAAGCAATTCGCCAATCAGCAATCCTTTGTTCTTCAATCGTCAATCGAGCACGCCCGGCGGGACCGATTGACGATTGAAGAACATGCGATGGTTGATTGAAGAGCTGCCATCCCCCAGGCTCCAAACCAAAGAAAAACCCAAGCTGCCGCGCGGGAAGCCTGGGTTTTTGCTCAAAACGGGGGTGTCAGGATCAGGCAGCGGCCTTCTTGGAGGCGCGCTTCAGGATGCTGGCGACGGTGTCGGAAGGCTTGGCACCGACGGAGATCCACTTCTGCGTGGCTTCCAGATTGATGGTGGCCTTGTCCACGCCCTGCTGGGGGTCGTAAGCACCGAGGATCTCGAGGAACTTGCCTTCACGGCGGATGCGCTTGTCCATGGCGACGATACGATAGACCGGGCGGCCTGCGGCGCCCTCTTGACGGAGACGGATAACTACTGCCATGATCGGTAAAGAAGAAAGGGGTGGGGTTTTGAGCGGGGGCGGATGGTGGAGATGCCAGCCCGGAAAGCAAGCGCTTTTTCGCCCGGGGGGGAGGTTCCGGGTGGCCGGTTCGCACTTCCCGGTGATCCCAAAGGCCGGCCGAGGTGGGGGGTGATGTTTCCAGTTTCAAGTTCCATGACGAGCGGGCTTTGTGCGTTATGGGTGGCGTCATGGACCGCCCCGCCGCCATCGCCCAGATCCGAGAAGCCTGCAAAAACATCGCCCTTCAGTTCATGAAGATCCACCCCGCCGTGCCCGGCCTGGCGGACGAGGAAACGCAAAAAGAGTGCCTCCGCTGCGCCCACGAGATGACCGTCCTGCTGGAGACGATCAAAAAGAAGATCGGCCGCTTGGAGCGCGACGACGGCAGTTCGTTGCTGTGACGGCGGCTCAGGGGCGCGCCAATCCGCCTGAATGCAACGCATTGAGCCCATGGCTGTAGGCGCGCGCCACGGCGCGGCTCATCGCCTTTCCGTCACCGTCCACCCCGGTCCACCGCTTGGAGGTATGGACGCCGCCATTGGTCAGATCACGGTAGCGCATGCCGAGGGCATCGATGGAGAGGATGCGGTCGCGAAACACGTCCCCGGGTTTGAAAAGGCCCGGTTGAGAGCACTTCACATCGTAAGATTCGAGGATGTCTCCCTGGACCCGCCACTTGGAGGTGAAGTGGATCGCGCCGGAGTAAAAAATCTCTCCTCCAGACCGATGGTAGCGCACCAATTTGCCACGGGCGGTCCCATCGGCGAAATAGGTCTTCTCAAAGGACAATCCTGCGCCCCAAAAACGCTCCTCGACATCTGCCCAGGTGCCCGGCAGCCAGCGGCGGATCGTCGCTTCATCGACACGACTGGACGGGACGGTGCACGAGGCCAGGAAACTGAGGCTCAGCGCAAGCAGGTAGATCCATTTCATAGGCGATCAGGGCATCTCGTTCTTTTTGCGCAGTTCGCTCATGCGCACGGGTTTGAAGCGCGTGCACAGCAGCCGGTAGCTGTAGTCCTGAACCTCCGGCAGGGCACGGACGAGCATCGGCTCCGGCACATGCGGCGCGGCATATTTGATGAACGGCACAAAGACCGTGATGGTCGTGCCATCCCGCCGGGTGGCCTCGGCGCTGGGACCGCCGATCAAAAACACCGATTCCGCCTCCGGCGAATATTGCCGAGCGAGTCGGTAAAGCGGATCGCGCCCGGCAGCACGATTGCGATGCGCCTGGTCACCGAGCTCCTCCACGGCCGCCATGACTTGGGACTGGCGAGCCACTCCTGACACTCCTTTCAATTGAAAGAACACTGGCTCCACCGTGCCGGGATAAAAAACCGGACAAGTGTGCACACCCGGCCTCATCAGCCCGGAACACTGCGTCAGCAAAAGAACCGCCAACAACGGAAAGAGCCTGCGAATAAAATAGGAAATCATGCGGCTGAAATCGCAGCAGAAGTCGTGACAACCGGCAACCTGATTTTGATTCGGCACGCCTTTTCCCGGCGGGAAGTGCTAGGGATTGCCCGCTTCCAACTTGGGCGCTTCTGGACTCGGTGGGGTCGGCTTTTCCGCTAGCTTCTCCAAAATGGCTGCGGTGAGCTGGGCGGGCGTGATGCCGCCGGTTTCTGCGCCTAGGCCGCTGAGTTGCTGATCCGGCACCGTGGCCGCGCTGGAGGATGGAGCAGCCACCCGGATGCCCCGGATGAAAACCTGCTCGGTGAGGAATTTCACGTCCGGCTGCGCGTTCGGGGTCGCGGCGGTCGCGGGCGGGCTTTGGCGAATGTTTTCGATGATCCGCGCCAAGTTGGTGCCGTTGGCAGAAGACTCGGAATTCACCTCCAGACCGTCCAGGATGAGTTCCTTGATCACGAGCAGCTTTTCCTCACTGCGATCGAGGTCGAGCACGAGATCGATCTGGCGGATGTGCACGGCGTGGGGCGTGGTAAAGCCCTCTGGATTGGCGATTTCCAGGCCTTCGAGGCTAGCGCGGCCGCTCCAAGGCGAAAGACTGACTTTTTCGACCTTCACGGGCACTTTCAGCGCCTCCGTGCCCGCGGCCTCGATGCCCACTTTCACCACACTGCTCATCTGCGCGAAAAACAGCCACATCAGAGCGGCGAGGATGACCAGCAGGGCGACAAGGATGCGAATGAGCCACTTCATGAGAAATCAGATAGTCAGGGAATCACGCGCCGAACTGAATCGCGGCGATTTTTTCCGCCATGTCATGGCTGGCGCAAAAAACGAGCTCCGCGGCGGCGGCGCGTGAGAGACGAGCGCGCATGCGCACGACCTCGCCGACGCTGTGGCCGTCCACAAAGCCCTCCACAGGCCTGCGGCGCGGATCGAGCGCGCGGATCTCCACCGTGGTATCCGGCGAAAGCAGCGCGCTGCGCCAGTGCGCGGGCTCGAGCACGTTCGAGCCGACGAGAAGCCATGCGGGCGTGTCCGCGAGCAGCGGCGCCGCGCCCATGCTGCGCGCGTAGGCCGTGCTGCCGGCCGCGGTGGCCACCAGCGCGCCATCGCTGACCAGTTTCGGGATGCGCGGCACATCATTGACGATCACCTCCAGCCACGCGGACTGCGCAGTGGCGCGCTCCAGCCACGCATCATTGAAACCATGCGCCGTGTGCATTTTTCCGGATGCATCTTCAAACTCCAGGAAGAGCATCGGCATCTGGCGGAAGATGACATCGCGCGGCGGAAACACCGCGCTGGTCGCTTGCTCCTCACCATTGAGCAGGAAGCCGATGTGACCGGCATTGATGCCGAAAAAGGGCAGCCGGGAGCGCCAGTGCTCGCGAATGCCGCGCAGCATCGCGCCATCACCGCCGATGACGGTGATGAAGTCCGCCTCGGAGGCGGCGGTGGCGCGTTTTTCCAGCGGTGAGGCGAGTTCGCGGGCCTTGGGGTTGCGCGAATCGGCTTGGAGGAAATAGCGCGCGTCCTCCAGCGTGCCGCGCGCCCAGTTCGCGGGAATCGGGGCGCGATAGAGGCCGTAGCGGCGGATGTAGGCCTGCGCGCGCGGATGCAGCAGGCCATCCACACTTTCGCCGCGGCTCAATCGCTCGCGGATCGTGGTGCTGGCACCTTCCACGAGCACATCAATGATGCGCGAGCGCGGCGGGAGGTCCTTTTCGTCAAAATCAAACCCCGGACGGCGCATGACGGCGAAATGAGCGCTCTGCCAAAGCTCCGCACCGCGATCCCAAGTGCGCTGGATGGCGGATTCGCCGCGCGCGCCTCCGGCGATGAGATCCGCGCCGACGACGTGCCAGACTTCGTGCGAAGTCTCGAAGCGCGTCTGCAGCTCGTGATTGCGGGAAAAAGTGTCGCGCTCGAAATCACTCAAATCGACCTTCACGCCGGAGATGCCACCAAAGACCATATCGGCGAGCGCGGCGCGATACACGGGCGGCACGCTGTCGGTGACCGGTTTGTCCGGACGCGGGCCGCAGGGAATGACGCGCACCTCATCAAAGTGGCGCGCCAGCTCGCGCGCGATGTGCGCGTGATGATTGCCAGGAGGATTGAAGCTGCCACCGAAGAGGGCGAGGCGTGCGGGCATGCGCGCATGCTGGCAGCGGATTGCCAAAAGGGAAATTTGAAATTTGCCGCGTCGTCATGGAGCCTCTCGCTCATGGAAACTCATGATTTTGACCTGGTGGTGATCGGTGGCGGCAGCGGTGGCTATGCGGCGGCGCGCACGGCGCATGCGGAGGGCTTGCGCGTCTGCGTGATCGATGGTGCGGCGGAGCTGGGCGGTCTGTGCATCCTGCGCGGCTGCATGCCGAGCAAAACGCTGATCGAATCCGCAAACCGCCGACTGGTGGCGCGACATGGCGCGGAGTTTGGCCTGAATATCGCGGATCAAGGCGTGAACGTTCCGCGCATCCGGGAGCGGAAGCGCACACTGATCGCGGATTTCGCGGGCTTCCGCCAAGGGCAGCTCGAGGACGGGCGTTTCGTGCTCTACCGCGGTCAGGCGCGTTTTTTGGACGCGCATGCGGTGGAAGTGCTGCCGCGCGATGGCTCGGCCTGCTTTCAGGTGCAGGGGCGTAGTTTTATGATCGCGACGGGCTCGGAGGTGTTTGTGCCGCCGGTGCCCGGACTCGCGGAAACCGGCTTTTGGACGAGTGACGAGGTTTTGGACACGGACTCGCTGCCGAAATCGATCGCGGTCTTCGGCGGCGGTGCGATCGCGCTGGAGATGGCGCACTATTTAGAGGCGATGGGCTGCGCGGTGACGCTGATCCAGCGCGGAAGCCAGTTGATGACCGGTCTGGATCGCGAATGCAGCGATGCGGTGCGCGCGGCGTATGAAAAACGCGGGATTCAGGTTTTTTGCGATACGCGGCTGAAATCCGTCTCGAAGGCTGGCGGGCAAAAACGACTCGAATTCGAGCACGAGGGCGTTTTGCGCGTCGTGGAGGTCGAGGAGGTGCTTTTGGCGATGGGGCGCATCGCGGCCACTCGCGGCCTGGAACTCGAAAAAGCTGGTATTTCGACCCAGGGGCCGAAAATCCGCGTGAACTCGCACATGCAGACCTCGCAGCCGCACGTTTTTGCCGCCGGGGATGTGTGCAGCTCGCTCGATGTGGTGCACGTGGCCATCCAGCAGGGCGAAATCGGCGCGCGAAACGCGGCGCGGCTGCTGCGCGGCGAAAAACCCGCGGAAAGCTGGGATGACCGGCTGCTGCTTTTCGGTGTGTTTTCCCATCCGCAGGTCGCGGTGTGCGGCGCGACGCGTGAGAAGCTGGAAAAAGCCGGGATCGCGTTTGTGGAGGCCTCTTATCCCTTCAACGATCACGGCATGTCGATGGTGATGGGCGAGACGGATGGCTTTGTGAAGCTGCTGGCGGATGCGCGCACGGGCGAGATCCTCGGCGGCTGCGTGTGCGGCCCAAAGGCGACGGAATTGATCCACGAGATCGTGGTGGCGATGCATTTCCGCGCCCGCGCGCAGGACTTGATGGTCATCCCGCATTATCACCCGACTTTGAGCGAGATCTGGACCTATCCCGCAGAGGAAATCGCGGAGCAAATCACCACCGCGAACGCCGACGCAGGCTGAAAAAGGCCGCCGCACCGACGAAAACGGCCGCGGCAGGCTCCGGCACCGGTTTGACCTGCCCCAAGATGGCGATGTCATCATAAACCATCGTGCTGCTGGAGGCCTGCGAGGCGTAAAGATCGACGGTGAGCGTTTTTCCGGCGAGATCCACGCCGCTGAGCTCAAATCCGGCGGGCAGCATGGCGAGAAAGTAATTGTACTCTCGGCTGCCACTACTGAGGAGGTCAGAATCGCCGGCATAAAGCGGATTGGCGGCCTGATCGAGCAGGCTGATGTTCATCGCGGAGTAGTGCGAGCCATCAATCCAGAGGTGCGCCTGAAAAAACGGCGTGGCAGGTGTGCTGAGGCTTTCCCAGTAGAGCGCATCGATGTCCACATCACGGGCGGTGGAGTCGAAGGCGAGCTGAAACCGGAAGTGGCTCATGCCAAAGGTCGGATTGGCATGGTTGTTGGTGTTGTAACTGGTGGCAGGCGACCAACCGGTGAAATCGACCGCCGATTGATGCGGCACGGACGGGGCCGCCACGCCCGCGGAGACATCATCGACGCGGAATTGATTTCCGCCCCAAGGCGGTGGTGTGAACGACGCGCTGAGCACCCCATCCGGCACATGCCAGAAACCGCTCTCAAAAGCACCGCCGGAACCGATTTCGTTGCTCACTCCCGCGAGCAGATGGCCAAACGGGAGAGCCGAATGCGTTGAAAAACTGGCCGGAGGAGCGGGCAAGGCCTGCCCCAGCGCGACTGGCATGGAAGCCGCTGCGCAGCTCAGGACGATCGCAATCGCCATCTGGAATCGGTCAGTTTTCACACGATAGAAATTTTGGGACAATATCAGCGCCTAGGGCTGGGTTGTCTCAAATTTTTATAATTTAAACAATAAACCCCTCTAAATCTCTACCTCAAGCTTGTTGCCATCATCACAAATTGATTTCTATAGATTAAACTATATTTTTTAGAATGACTTTGCAAACCTGCGGCACAACCCTTAGAATCGAGAACAAAATAAATTTATTCGTGTCTTAGATCGGCCTCCTTTTCGCCCCCTCGCGCCTTCCTCGTCCCCCTCACCCATGTCCGAAGCCACACCCCAATTCGGCAACCTCAGCATTTCCCGTCGGGCGGACGGGAAGCCGGTGGTTTTGCAGCGAGGTGCCGATGAAACGACTTTTCTGGCATTCGACAACCGCATCCGTCGGCTGGTGGAGTTGCATGTGTTGGGTGCACAGCGCGAGTTCACCGAAACCGGCAAGCTTTCCGCCCAGGCACGAGGCCAACTGGCCTGCGAGGTGCGTCTGCCATCGCTGATGCGCGTGTTGGATGTCGGTGAGGACAACGGCTTGCTGTATTACACGAGCAATTTGAACGAGGGCGAGTTTGTGGAGGATTACATCCTGCGCCGCGGGGCTCTGTCCGCTCCGACGACCTTCGCGCTGGTGTTTCAACTGCTGGAAGACCTCCTTCAATTGAAGAACCGGCATCCGCGCCTCATCAGTGGCCTGACGCTGAATCACCTGCTGGTGGGAACGGTGGAGGACACCTTCCTGCAGCTCCGCGTGGTGGACTACGGCCTCTCCTACGCGGATCTGGATGATGAGCCTGACTATTCGGAACTGGTGCGTGAAATCTGCCAGCTGCTCTATCTGATGCTGACGGGCAAGCCGCATGCGGGCGACAGCTTGGACCGGGTGCCCATCCTGACGCAGTTGCCCACTAGCCTGCGCACCAGCCTGCGTGCGTGTCTGGGCGGCCAGTCAAACGCGCCTTCCTCACTGGAAAAGATCCGCGATGAGGTGCGGGAGGCCTTTTCGATCCTCAGCGGCGGCATGCAGTCGAAAAACCTGCGCAAGCACCTTGTAGTGATCGGCCCGCTGCAGCCGGAATCGCAGTTGCAATCGCTCCTGCTGGAGAATGTGCCGGTGCAGACGATTTTCGGCACCCACTTCCATGTCGAGGAGGCGGACCAGCCCCGGCGCTACCCATTCTCCATCCCGGCGGTGCATTCGAAAACGGAGCAGCTCATCACGGTGCACATGCTGCCGCCGTCCCGCATCGTGGACCGCACTCACTACGAGACGGTGCCGCTGCAAATGTGGCGCTTCAATCCGGAGCGCCATCCGAACATCCTGCGCTCGCTCACGGTGTGGGAGAGCACGGACTGGACCTTTTTGACCGAGGAGCGGGAGCCGGGCTTCACTTTGAGCCGCTTGATGGCCGAACGCGTGGCGCTGAACCCCGCAGAAATCCTCGTGCTGATGAAGCAGGTGCGCGCCGGCCTGGAACAAGCCCAGGAGTGCGGTGTGGCGCGACTCGATCTGCATCCCTCGAACATCCTTTTGCGCGTGGGCAAGCACGGTCCGGCTTTGCAGCGCGAAACGGAGCGCCTCATGCAGCGTCGTCTCGATGCCTGGCCGGCCTTCTGCGTGAAACTCCGGCCGCACATGACGATGCGTTGCCTCTACGAGCCCCATTTGCTCGATTTTGAGCTGCCCAAAGGCGCGCTGGAGGAACACATCGCCGACCGCGACTTCCGCCACCGTTCCTTCATCATGCTCACGGCCTACTTGCTGGCCGGGGAGCGTCAGACGGGCGGCGTGCTGCAATTTCCTGAATCGGTGCCGGAATCGACGGCCGCTTTCATGCGTGAGGCCTGCGAGCAGGCGCAGCAAATCGGCAAATCACCCAGCCCGGCGGATTTCCTCGCGCGATTCGAGGCCTCGCTGAGCTCCGGCAGCGGCACGATCGACCTCGCCGAGCGCATCCGCGGCAGTGCGGTGCCGCTGGAAATGATGGAGAGCGCGGGAGCTGTCTCGGATTTCGATGACGAAAACCAGACCGCGGCCGATGATGAACCTGCTTCCGACTATTTGGGCAAACAATCCGGCTTCCGCCCCTACGCAGCGGGCCAGGATAGGATGCCGTGGATCGTGTGGGCCGCCGCAGCATTGATTTTGCTCGGATTGGTCGGCTGGTGGTTGCTGGACCGCCCCGTCGATGTGGATCACGGCGGAAACGAGGTCAGCCAAAGCACCGCAGCAGCCCAAACAGCACCCGACGAAAGCCCTCCGAAGGCCGAACCGCCGCGATTGCCGCAGGCAGAAGCTCCCAAGCCGACCACCACGGAGAAAACACCCGTCATCATCCGCAAAGCCCAGCTTCCATCGCCGGAAGAGCTCGAAAAAGCGCGCCAGGGTCAGACCCGGCAGGATACGATCGGGCGCCTGCCTCCGGCAGAACCCAAAGCGCCAGCCCCCGTGGCGGACACCACCCCGCCCGGCACCGCATCGAATTAATGTATGCAACCCCATATCCGGCGCGGTTTTTGCTTGGACTCCATGGGTGCCCACGGATAAAACTGGCGTCGAAATCTGCGCGCCGCGGAGCATGACCACCGGATGCCCGCCAGCCGCATGGCATCCCCCCCTTTCCATCCACCACTCAAACGCGAACCCAGGAAAAGCACATCAGATGAAGGTCAACAATGTTATCGTCGTATCCATCGGCCAGGCGGGCAATCAGATCGCTGCCTCGTTCTGGAAAACCATCTGCCAGGAGCATGGCATCGACCCGCTGACCGGTCAGACCGCCCAGGGGCAGGAGCCGCGCGGGAACTGGAGCGCCTTCTTCTCCCGCCTCGGTGATGGCGGCGGCGGCAGCTTCGTCCCGCGTGCCGTCATGGTCGATCTGGAGCCCAGCGTGATCGAAAACGTCCGCGCAAACTCCGGCTCGCTCTTCAATCCCGCGAACCTCATCTCCCGCACCGAGGGCGCGGGCGGCAATTTCGCCGTCGGTTACTTCGGCGCCGGCCGCGAGGTGCTCCCCGAGGTCATGGGTCGTCTGGATATCGAAATCGACAAGTGCGACAATGTCGGCGGCATCATCGTCCTGCATGCCACGGGTGGCGGCAGCGGCTCCGGCTTCGGCGCTCTGCTCATCGAGTCGCTCAAGGAAAAGCACAGCGAGATCCCCGTGCTCTCCTGCGCCGTGCTGCCCTCTCCGCAGGTCTCCAGCGTCGTCACGGAGCCGTACAACACCGTCTTCACGCTCAACACCCTCCGCCGCAGCGCGGACGCCTGCCTCATCTTTGACAACGAGGCGCTCTTCGAGCTCGCGCATCGCAAATGGAACATCGAAAGCCCCACCGTCGATGATTTGAACCTCCTCATCACCGAGGCGCTCGCCGGCCTCACCGCCAGCATGCGCTTCAGCGGCTTCCTCACCGTCGAAATCAGCCTGCGCGAGCTTCTCACGAATCTCGTCCCGCAGCCCAGCCTGCACTTCCTCATGTGCGCCTTCGCGCCGCTCACGCCGCCAGATCGCAGCAAGTTCGAGGAGATGGGCATCGAGCCCATGATCACCAGCCTCTTCGACAACGACAGCGTCTTCGCCGCCTGCTCGCCCATGGAGGGTCGCTTCCTCTCCACCGCCGTGCTTTACCGCGGCATCATGGACGACAAACCGCTCGCCGATGCCACGCTCGCCTCCATGCGCGAGAAGCTCCCGCTCACCTACTGGATCCCCACCGCCTTCAAAATCGGCTACGTCGAGCAAAGCGGCATCTCCCACCGCAAGAGCATGGTCCTCCTCGCCAACAACACCGAGATCGCCCGCGTGCTCGACCGGATCTGCCACAACTTCGACAAGCTCTGGCAGCGCAAGGCCTTCGCGAACTGGTATCTCAATGAAGGCATGTCCGAGGAGCAGATCAATGCCCTACGTGCCTCCGCGCAGGAGCTCATCCAGAGCTACCAAGTCGCTGAGGAGAGCGGTGCCAAAGCCAAGGTGCAGGACAGCCACGCCACTCAGGCCACCACGCACGCCGCACACGCTGAAGAGCCCCGCAGCGTCAGCCTCCGCGACCTCATCGACCGCCGTTGATCCTTCCTTTCTGACCCAAACTTCATACCGAGCAGCATTACCATGAGAGAAATCCTCAGCATCCATGTCGGCCAGTGCGGCAACCAGATCGCAGATCGCTTCTGGCGCCTCGTCCTGCGCGAGCACGGCCTCACCGAATCCGGCACCCCGAAAGCCGGAGCCAATGTCGCCGCCAACACCAACATGGAAGTCTTCTTCCACAAGGTGCGCGACGGCAAATACACCCCGCGTGCCGTCCTCGTGGACCTCGAGCCCGGCGTCATCGCCCGTATCGAGGGCGGCGACATGGCGCAGCTCTTTGATGAAGGCAGCATCATCCGCAAGATCCCCGGCGCCGCCAACAACTGGGCCCGCGGTTACCACGTCGAAGGTGAAAAGATCATCGACCAGATCATGAACGTCATCGACTCCGCCGTCGAAAAGACCAAGGGCCTCCAGGGCTTCCTCGTCACCCACTCCATCGGCGGCGGCAGCGGCTCCGGACTCGGCTCCCTCATTTTGGAGCGCCTCCGTCAGGCTTATCCGAAGAAAAAGATCTTCACCTTCTCCGTCGCACCCTCGCCGCTCATCTCCGACTCCGCGGTGGAACCCTACAACGCCGTCCTCACCCTCCAGCGCATCCTCGACAATGCTGATGCCGCTGTCCTGCTCGACAACGAGGCGCTCTTCCGCATCGCCAAGGCCAAGCTGAACCGCAGCCCCAACTACATGGACCTCAATCACATCATCGCGCTCATCATGAGCTCGGTGACCGCGTCCCTGCGCTTCCCCGGCAAGCTCAACACCGACCTCGGCGAGTTCGTCACGAACCTCGTCCCCTTCCCCGGCA
>Ga0315902_10009378_pt1 | contig 13100 bp, 22 predicted proteins | sample LakEriMetagenome_9_FD_203523 | JGI IMG/M metagenome (GOLD analysis project Ga0315902, IMG submission 203523) | Freshwater fungal communities from buoy surface, Lake Erie, Ohio, United States - Buoy 12 MA117 | ecosystem: Environmental > Aquatic > Freshwater > Lake > Lake biofilm | place: USA... | reverse complement strand
TTCCAGATTCTACCATATAACGAACATGAATTCCTGTATAATCAATATCATATCGATCTAAAATGAAATTTTCATATTCATTAAGCATTATATAATTATATGATTGTGCATTGCTAATAAATGCTGTTGCAAAGATAATTGCAGAAAGAAATAAATTTTTCATGTCTCTTATTTTTTAAATGGTTAACTGGTTAATTATATTATTAATATAAGAAGTATTTTCGTGAATCCAAATATTTATATTAAAAAATTAAGGATTATATAATGATTAAACTAAAAAGTTTGCTTTCTGAAAATATATTAACAGAGGCATTTACAGATAAAGATGGCATAGTTTGGCCTCATTTTAAAGATCAAAAATCAGTAACTGCACTTAATAATATATCTCTTATCGTACCTGACGGCCGCGGCATATTTGTAACTATCTTTGGTCCTGACGAGATCAACGGTAAAGAAAGTTCATCCCATGGTCATAGACTTGCTAAAAAACGTTTAGGTACTGACTCTATTTTACAATTTAGTTGGATATATTGGAATTGTGTAGCATTAAATCCGAATGGGGTAATGCTACCGTCATCGATGTCAGCTGTAGTAAACAATATTTTTAATGCTAATACTATATTGAATTTAATTAAGTATTACGAAGTTAGCAGACCTATTCAAACATTTCCAGCTGATGTACGAACTGCAATTTCAGATCCAAAAAATATTGAATGGTGGGATACACACATTGAATACCCAAAAGGTACTAGAATAACGCGTTGGGGTTTATTTTCTAATACATATTTAAAACCAAACTATGATAAAGTAAAATCATTATATGTAACAGCTGCACCTAAACCAGCTACGCCGGCGACAAAACCAGGCACGGCAAAAGCACCAGTTAAACCATAATAAATAAAGAAAAGAAATCATGAAAAACGTATTAGCAGAAAATATGCTTAGATTTGGAGTAAAAAATTTATCTGAATCTGATATTACAAAAATTGAAGGATCTGTATTAACGGAATCTTTTTCCGGAGAATTTGAACAAGCTTTTCCAGATTATAAAGCAGCCGCAGCTGCGTTTGCAAAGGCACATGCCGCAGGTGGCGGTATGGTAAAATTTACCGGAAAATATCATCATTATTATTCAATACGATATAATCCAAATAGTTCAGATTTTAATACATATCAAGTTGGTATATTAGGATTAGGTATAAGAAAATTTAAAGATGGAATGTTTGTAGATTTTGCTGGCACTGATGAACCAGTCTTTGCTAATTGGGATCCGTCTAAGGGATTATATTCTAATACAAGTTGGCCTGATCGTTTATTGCAAAATCGTCAATTCATTTTACCTGATATAATGACTTTAGTACTAGATGATATAAAAAATCTTAATAAAAGATTTAGCGTATTACCAATTGCGGATATACAAAAAATGTTACCACAGTATCCTAGGATACAAGAAAATTTAACAAAACTTAAAGCAAACACCGTTTGGCCTAGTAAGAATCAATTTTATACAAGCTTGTCAGGTAATGCTAAGCAAGTTTATGAATCTGCAGCTGCAGCACCAGCTCCGGGTGCGCCAGCCGTTAAGCCAACTACAGCAAAAGCACCAGTTAAACCACAATAATATTAAAGTAGTAAAGCCCCTTAATTAGGGGGCTTTTTTACTGTTTAAATACTATTAAAAGATATATGATGCCTTGAAAATTGTGCAGTAAATCAACAATGTATCGTCAATATAATATGCCGATGATGTTGGCGTTACAACAATACCGGATGTTGCACCTGGCTCTGTAGGTACAAACTCAATTTGGAAATCTCGATTTGAATATTTTGATTTAACAATGAATTGAGCTTTACCTACAATCGCACCATTACCATCTTTTAACAAACATGTTTTAGTGTCAAAATCTAATTCATATGTAAATGAATATGGAATCGCATCAACGACAAATTCAGCGTCAGTATCTTGAATTAATTCAGCAACGGTTTGATCAGCCGAAAAACCTCTTAATTCGGTAGTTTGAAATACGTTAATAGTAACTACTTGAGCATTACTTGTAAATGCTACGATTGCAAAGATAATTGCAGAAAGAAATAAATTTTTCATGTCTCTTATTTTTTAAATGGTTAACTGGTTAATTATATTATTAATATAAGAAATGTTTTTTATAAATCCAATATTTATATTAAAAATTAGTAACCTTAAAGGAATATATGAAACACATATTAGCAGAAAATTTACTTAGATTTGGAGTAAAAAATTTATCTGAAGCAAATATTAAAACGTTGCATGAACAAAATCCAAATGCAACAGCGCCGGTGGCAAAAACTACGCCAAAACCAGCACCACAATTTCAAAGATTTGAACAAACATTTAATACAACAAATGGTCAAGGTAGAATAATTGGATTTGCTGAAAAGCAACAAGATGGTAGTTTTAAACCTAAATCGACGATAGATATAGTATATCCTTCATATCAAGGCCAATTCCAAATTAGATTGATATTACGAAATACAACATATACAATTGATGATCAAATTGGCGTCGGATCTAAAATTACAGGCCCCGCTGATAATTGGATATATAGTTCTGGTGCACCTATTATAGCACCAATTAAACCATTAACAGCACTTAATAAAGTAATCGAATCAATTAGTAAAATAACCGGTACTCAGTTATTTTTAAATAATTGGACACGCGATGCATTTGGTTCGGCAAGAACGGGAGTTCAAAAACGCGCGTTACGAGTGCCAACTTCAAATACTAAATATTTAGGTGTATATAGAGATGCAGATTTATTTATAAATTTAGATCCAGAATCTGGCAAAGAAATTGATCGAGACTTTTATATTGGCCCTATGGACCTTGCAGTTCGTGTTGAGGGTGATAAAGTTATTGATGCAAAAAAAATATATTATGATTTATCAACAAAAACAGCTAAGGAAAAATTCCTTGCCTACAATATATCACAATCAGATGTTACAGCTGATGTACAACGATTATATGATTACGCAAAAACACTAGTAAAATAGTTTTTATATTGTAAATAAAAAAAGGGGCAAAAAGCCCCTTTTATACTGTTTATACTTTAGATAAAATATAAAAAATTGATGATACTTTGCTATTAATTACATCAATACGCAAATCAACATAATTCGATGTATTAATACCAAAACTAGTATCATTAATAAAATAAATTTTATATTTTAATAAATAATCACTCTTTTTGTGAGATGCATCATAAAAATCATAATAATCTTCGATTCCTACAAATTCAATTCGAACATTTTTCTTGTTTTTAAGCTGAGTGAATGCTTGATTGAGATATTCTAAATTAATTGGTTGATTCGGATCTGAATTCATTACATCTAGATCCGGGTTCATTAACCCAATAAATTGAAATTGAGGTGTAGTTGATTTTGAATTATTGATATATGTTACAAAATCTAAAACATCTTGTTCGGTAACAGTTCCAGAAAGCTTTTGTTTAACTAGTTGTTGTATTTCATAAACTTTAGCAAGATTTAAACTATCTTGCGTATTTCTTTGAGCAAATGCATTAGCAGAAATAAATACTACGGCGGAAAGGAATAAACGTTTCATGTCTCTTATTTTTTAAATGTTTAATTGGTTAATTATATTACTATAATAAGAAGAATAATCCTTACAACCAACCAAACCTTAAACTTTTTTACTTGATATTTATATTATATGCGAGCAACATTAACATTAGAACAAATTATTCATGAAGAACTAGCATCATTATTATCTGAACAGCCAGGTAGTGCCATATTTAAATCAGCACCATCTTCAAAATTTAATGCTAATCGTATTGCAAAACAACTTTATGATGCAAAAGGAGTTTTTAATGATGATGAAGATGTTGCAATTAAAGCAATTAATCAAATACGTAACTCAGAACAATACAAACAAGTATTTAAAAGTTTTAAAAAGATTTCAAATGGTCAAACTTTAGCAGCATATTTAAAAACATTTTTAAGTTCTGCAGATTTACTTGAAGTTGCAATTCATTTATATGGAGTATTATCTCCAAGTGATTATGGTTGGACTATTAAAAAACTTGTTTCATATGATGATCTAAAAAATGCAGTAGATGTAGCTGCCGGCAAGGCTTCTAATTATCAAAATATTCGGTATGGAGATTTGCCAGGACGTGTTATCAATCAAGCAAATGCAATGCTTCAAGATAAAAATTTATATCAATCAATTTCTAAATCAGTTGCAATGGATTTGCCAGATGTTGGAGATATCATATTACGACCGTTTGTATCTACCGAATATTATTTACAACATAATACATTTTCATCATTTGTAAATGCTCCAGGTGGGTTGCGCGAAATGGTTTATTCACCATTAGGTGTTGGACTTACTACTGCTGCTTCATTAATTCCGACTCCATGGACAAAAATTCCAGTAGCTATTTTATTTGGTATATTAGCTATAGATGATATTGATAGATTATCAAAAGGAGATGCTGATGCATCAATTGACTTATTTTTTGATTCATTAGGTATAGCATTCGGCGGAACTGGCGGTAAACTATTTAAAATGCTTAAAGACAAATTTCGTACGTTATTTGCATGGATAAAAAATGGTGGCATTCTTATTAAAATATCACAAGGAATGTTTAAAATGTTATTTTCTATGGTTAAAACTATCGCAAATACGCCATTAGGAAAATTTTTATCAAAAGGAGAATCGGCAGTTGCAGCATTACAATCCATGATTAGATCCGGATTTGCTAAATCAATATCGACACTTAAAGGTATATTGCAAAAATTAAAATCATCAATGCCAAATCCAATTAAACGTTGGGCATCAAATGCATTAGATTCAATTAAACAAGTTTCAGTTAATTACTATATGGAAGAATTGAAACCAATGTTTGATGCAATGAAAATATTAGGACGAGTTACTAAAGAATTCTTTAGAGCTCCGGAAACTGCAATATTAGATTTAGCTCGACGGCTAGGAATAAAATCAGATTGGGTTGTGCCAATTGCACAAGGAGCAAAAGCTGGCTTTGTTGCAAATATATTCTTTTCTATACCAGATCAATTAAATTGGTGGTATAATTGGTTTGAAACTCAAATGAATAAAAATCAAAAAGAACAATATAAACAAGATATAAAAAAATTGATTGATCAATATGATTATTATTCATTTAAAAAGAAACCAGGTCAATCGATTACAACGTATATAAAACAAAAAAATGAATGGATTGTATCTGGAACTAAAATTATCAAATCAGATTCAAACACAAATGGCCCGGCTTTGTTTATCGTAGACACAATTCAGAATGGATATGCTAAAATAACAATACCATCAGTGATGACTGGTTTTAATGAAATAGAAGATACTTGGGTTAAATTAACAGATATTGTAAAAGTATCTATTAAATAGAAATATATATTAATATGAAAACACTATCAACAATTGTATTAGAAGAAGCAATTAAAACATCATTAATTGAACAAGGTTTAACATTAGATCCAACCAAAAAGGTTACTGGCGGAGAAACCCAAACTATTAAACCGCAACCTAAACCAGGAATTCAAACAGATCAATTAGTATATGATATTGCTTTAGAAATTATAAATTCAGCCGGTATTAATGATGATGAAGATAGATTAATTAACGCAATTAAACAAATACCAAATTCTACGGTATTTTACAAAGTAAACGACTTAATAAAACAAAATAAACAACAAACATTTTCTCAATTCTTAAGTAATGAAATTTTAAATGATGATGAATGGGAAGTTTGGATTCCGATACTTGAACATTTAATAAAAATATTACCATCAGAAAAAGATTCACAAGTTTTTCAAAATATTATGTCTAAAACAGCGGGTCTTGCACAGTTGCGAAGCAAAAATAAAATATTAGCAGATAAAATTGCTCCTAAGTTAGGCGGAAGTGTTACAAAAGATGAAGAAAATGAATATAATATTGATTTTTCTAATCCATATATGTATGTATTTTATGGATTATTGACCATATATGTATGTAGAAAATTGAATATATGTAAATTAAAATCATTGTTTTCTAGATCAGCTGAAGCAAAACGTGGTGCAAGTCAATTACCTGCAGATGTAATTCAATCAACTAAACTAATAAAACGAATCATAGGTACGCCAGGCTTTTGGAATAAAAAACGTTTAACACAAGTAGTCTTGTATGAATTAAAAAAAGGGCGTATAACTAGAGATGAAGCTAATAAAATGTTATTAGTACTTAAACAGTTAGACAAACAAGATATAAATCGATATAAATTCGATCATATATTAAAAATATGGCAACAAGACCTTAAACGAGTTAAAGCAGGTCAAGCTAAAGATATAATCAATGCAGTAGATGATTATTACTTTACACGAGACTTTGGACCTAAATTACAAGCAATAGAAGATAGATTGTTGAGTAAACAACAAAATAAAACTACAAAAAAACCAAAAAAACCAAAAATTGATAAGAAAAAAGATTATCAAAAAACTGATATTGGATTTAGACGTTAATCTTTTTTTACAAAACCATTTAAAAAGTTACGTTGCTTTTCTATTGCTTCGTCGAGTTTAGAATTTCCTCGTTTCTTTGAATTTCCTTTACTATCTCCATTAGAGCTAGATTGAACAACATCTTTTGTCTTAGATCTAGATCCGGTTGATTTAGTTCCTTTACTACTTTTTGCAGATACGTGTTCGCTAACTCCAGACTTGCTTGTGCTTTGTACTGTTGTCCTTCGGGTGTCGATAAAAAGTTCTGAATATGTGCTTGGATGTCCGGTTTGGATGCGTGTAATGATCTCTTGCTGTCCCAATGATCTTGTTTCATCGGCATAGATGCATCCTGTTGTATACGTTGTCTTATAGGTTTTAATTTCAATGCCACAAGGATAGCGGACACCTTCTGATTCAACCGTATATTGAATACCCCAATTAACCTTTTTAAATGTTGTAACATAACCATATTTTTTTGAACCTAGCCAAATAAAGAAAACCGCATCTCCTTCTCGGAACTGCGGCTTCTCAAATTGTTTTTGAATGTTTTCTGGAATTGAACTTCGTTTTGCCATTAATTAAGACATATTGTAGATACATGATTAATTATTTTGAATATTCTCATGTATCTTGTTATTTTATCTTTTCGGAACATTTTTTCCATGTTTTTATCTCGGCTTAAAATATAGCCTGATTCCATGAATTTATTAGCAACGTGTCGGATAGCACCTAATTTATTAGATTCAATCATGATGTTTTGATCATCAATCATTACATCAACTCTATCAACGTTATCAGGAAATACATCTCGCGAAACAGAAGCACCAGAATCAATTGAATCATGAACTTCTGCAAAAAATGAAGTTAAATCGATGGCTTTGCTTTTGCCTACTGCGTGCATTTCATAAACATCAAATAGATAAAAAACTTTATCTGCTGCATCCAATTGATCAAAATAATTAAATTGAATTTTGTCAATTTGTATTATGTCGAATATTGTTTTCATGATCTTCGAGTTTTTTAATTACAAATAATTCAGAAATAAGTTTATTAGCTAATGCTTTTTTTTCTGCAATTAATTCGCGTGCCTCGTCCAAACTCGTTGCCATTACACGTCCCACAGCTTCACACTTAGTATCACTTTTATAATAATAAATGTAAATTTCCTGTTTCATTTATTATAAATATAAACCCAATTCATAATTTCTCATAGAAACATCTAATGCATCACTTAAAGTTTCATTTAATTTTGCAACTTCATGTTTTGCTAACATTAATGTTCTACCTTTAATATCTACAGAAAATACATCTGTTTTTAAAGGACGACTTGCATACATATTATTAGTATATGTTTCTATAGCTTTTGAATATGATATCAAATCTTTATAACGCATTGTAATTTTTTGTCCCGCAACATGCAATGTTCCAATTGTGCAATTCATTGGGTCTGTTTTAAAATTGTCTTTAGAAATTTTATCTTCAAAAACGAAATCTAAATTAGTCCACGTGTTACCATAACGGGTTGCATATTTTTCTGAAATAGCCCAAGGTTGATTAATACTTTTCAACATAATGATTTTTTAAAATTTATAAATTAATACTGTATATACATCTGGTGAGTAATTGTGTCGTAACACAACGTTTTGATATTTTTCAATTAACATATCTAGCATCAGGCCTGGGTGAACATAAAAGAACCCTTCATGGTGTGTAGTGTTAATTGGTGAAAGCAAATTGAATGAAACAACTTGAGTTGCATTGTTATATAAGATATCAATATCTTCAAACAATTTTTGTAAATCAGCATCTTCAGTTTCGCATCTTCTCTGAGTAAATACTCCAGATGCTACTACCCATTCATGCGGATTAAATTTCGCAGTTTCAAATGCCCCAACTAAAATGTCGGATAAGCCCCATTTTTGTTCGCCTAATGCAGTCATCGTAGGATTATGGTCTATGGCATTATATAATACTATATCATTGTTTAACGCAGCTATTTCGCGTGCCACATCATATAAATCACATCGGCCGCAACCGATATCTAATAAAGATCCTCCGGAAAAACCTGTTAACAGATTTTGCATTAGGTATCTTTGTTCAGCAGTGGTATTGTAACCTACCGGTTTTGGACTATACATCATGTAATCCGTATCGGTAGGTTGCAATGCATCCCATTGTTGGTATTGTTCATCTAAATTCTGAATATTATTCAAAATTTGATTTTTTAACTCTTCTCTATCCATTATGCGTGACAAATAGGTAGTTCTTCGTTAGCTAATAATTCTTTGTATGGAATTGTAGATTTAATAAAACCAGATTCGCAAAGTAATCCTGTTAAATACTTATCAATTCTAGTTTTAGCATTTTGCGTTGTAGGCACATAAATTACTGCTGATCGATTTTCTAACAATACATCATAAACAACTTGTTTATTGATTACATGTTTATCTAATACAACACCTACGCGATTAACATCGTCTTGAACGACAATTACTTCTTCTCCTGCCTTATATGACATTATTCAATAATTTTGATGATTTTACTTGCTGAAACTGATTTAACTTCGAAATCCATAGTATAACCTTGAAAATCTTGTACTACTTTAGCTTCTGCTTCAGTTACTGAAAGTGCTTCTACTAAATACGTTTCTGTAACTTTCTTTTCTTTTGGACCTTTAGGAGTGTCCACTGTATCCGTTAATTGGATCTTTGCAATGTAATAACTCATTTGTTTTAAAATTTTAAATTTATATTAATATAATATAGAAAAAAATGCTATTTTCAAAAGTTATGATTCTTTATTCAAGATTTTTTGCAAACGTTTTTGATTTCTATGAAATTCGTATGAACGTTTAACATCTTTAGGAGACAATTTTAAGTTAACTTGCAAATTATCTAAAATATCTGCAACTAAACGCTCTTTTTCTGAGTTATTTTTGGTTTTTTTATCCATTGTTCGTACAATTTTACGTAAATGGTATATAAATTCCTTTGGAAAACGTTTAAGTAAGCGAGAATTATCAGTATAAATTTTTATATCTGATTTTTTTGCTTCATCTAACTTGTTTTTCATCAATTTTTTTGCGACTTTTATGCTTTCTGACAGCAAATCGCCATATTTGATAGTACCAGCTACTTGCACACCACTTGCACTAGCACCACCTTCTGCAGATTTTTCTATTTTTTTGCGATCTTCATCACCTAAACCTGCAATATCATCTAGTGATAACTGTAATTCTATAGTATAGTCATCATTTCTACCCCAACCAGTAAATGGAATAATTTTTATAACACCGGTATGCAGTAAAGATAATAATACATTTGAATTTAAATTTAAATCTTTTCCGGATCTTGCTAAAAATTCTCGTATACCTATGTCTGATATAGAATATATGATACCTAATTGTTTAGTACCATATGCATCAAACTTACCTAAAAACTTTTTTTCTGCCGGAGTGAATGGAGATGCTTTAGCATCTGATGGTGCATTATTCGTTTCAACATCTGGACCAGGTCCTGCAGGACCAGCTGGTGTAGGTGCTGGTGCTGCAGCCGCGGCGTCTTCTTGTTCGCTTATAAGCTGTTTAAGAATTGGCGTTAAAACCTGTTCCATTAATGATGTCATTTTACTTTAGATTCCGCTAATTGTGTTGAACGATATTTGCTTGATAATTTTTTTAATTCGTTAATAGATTTACGTGCTCTAACGCCAGCAGCTTTAGTTCCCTTTTCTTGGAAACGTACGTGATTTTCTTCAAAAGATAACCAATGTTCTTTCATCGTTTCAAATAATTCTTGTGATGTCATAAAAACCTTTTTTAATTTATAATAAATATATAGATCATATAAAACGATCCATAAATGCATCTAAATTTTGATTGATAATTGTTATTTGCGTATAATCTACTAAATCTATGATAACACTTGATACAGCTTGATATACTTGTTGTATTTGATTTACATTAACAAAACGTTTTGTTTGTTTACCGTTTTTGTCGGTATCAATAACCATTATGAATTTTACTCCCTGACTCCATTCTAATCTCCTTTATAAGGTCCATAACTTTTGTATACATCTGGAGTGAGTGTTGAGTTAGTACCAGACTTTAATGGTCTTAATGGCTCTGCCATATCTTTAATTGTAATATTTAACTCTTGCATCTTTTCCGGATTTTCTTTTGCATATTGTTTCAATGCAGTTAGAATGTCATCTTTATCAGTAGATGTAGCATTAACTATGCCAGCAACGAAATCTTGCATTTCATTGGTATTTTTAAATTCGCTATCACGATAAATAATACTAAATGTAGCACGCATAAACATATTTGCCATGCCGGCATTAGTTTCAGACATTATTCTTTTGGCTCGTGCTATTTCTTCGCGAAGAATACGAATATGGTCCGGATTGGTATGATCAAAAATTTTCATTACTGCAAGTTCTCCAATTTATATATTGTAGTATAAATCAAATCTTTAAATGTATCTAATTGATTGATAATGTTAGTATCGTCTTTTGGAATCTTATTATATACTCGATCTACATATGTAGCTAATGCTTTAAAATATTTAATAGCACCATCTTTAGAGTATTCATCAAAACGTTCAGCTGGTTCATATCCTTTTAAAATTCCATGTTTACCTTGATATGTTTCAACTAAAGAATCAACCATACCTGGAATGGCATCATAATAGCCTCCTAAAGCCATATGTGCAGCAAATGATCCAGGACCAGTAGTTTGCCAATGAAAAATGTGTGCTTGATCTCTAGAAGCCATTAATGTAGAAATTAATTTTTCAAACATTATATTCCTTTTTTATTTACCTTGTGCTCGATACGCTTTCACGTAATTTTTGCTTGTTTTGCTTTTGCTGTGTTTACTTTTTGCATGAACTCCAGGTCTCTTAACTTTTGGTTTTGCAATGTAACTGTTAACCGCGTTTGTTTTTGCTTTTGCTGCCATTTATTCCCTTTTTTATAATATCATATAACGAAAATAACCCAGCAAAGCAAAATATCGCAATGCCACTAATAAAAGCAAATAACCTATTCATATTAATAAATATCGAACATAAAAAAAGTGCGCCATAAGACGCACTATTTTATTTGTCACCGGTTTGCACTATTTTTTAAAAGTCTCTCTTAAAATATATTCATGCCCATGCAAGTTACCTCTTACACGACTCCAAAAACCTTCTTTTAAAGATCCCATGTTCAAAGCATCTAAATCTTCTCCAGCTTCATCAGCATCATGATCTGCTTCTTCCTCTGTCTCTTCTTCATTTACTTCTTCAGCTTCTTTATCAGCGGCAGCCTTTTTCATTGACTCTTCTTTATCGCCATCTTTATCTAAATCGATATAATCAGGCTTAGCTTCCTCATTGGCTTCGTCTGCTGCATCCTCTACACCTTTAGCATCATATGCCTCTTGCACATCTTTTAATGTAGGTAACGCTTTGCCCGGGGTACGTTCCCATGCATATCCTTCAGATAAAATATTTTTTAGTTTGATCATGATTCAAATCCTTAATGTTTAAAATAAATATAACGTGTTGTAAAATACATAGAACGTTAGTACGCTTGTTTTGATTGATAGAGCGTCCCTCCGGGAACGCTCCGATGCATCATGGATTCGCAATACGATCTCGTTCCGCAGGCGTCAAGGTAACAGGCCCCCACGATGAAGTTTGCGCCCGTTGATCCGCAGCTTGGAATTCCACATCCGTTGGTGCATCCTTTACGCCCGTAGCATCAGCACGTGAAATGTTTTTCCTAATCATGTATAATTTACCGCGGAACTCCTTTAGATCAAATTCCGACATCATGGGGTTAGAAGCCAGCAATTGGCGATAGATGGCCGTCTTTTGTGGACCTTTTTCGCCCATACCCTCATCACTACCCGTAATGTCGATTACATCTACTCCAGGCGTCGTATCAATGAAATCACGCAGAGCCATTCCTATGGTCTTTATTAGACGCAAATATGATACTTGACCCTTCGCGGTACCTCGGTCCCCACGCACCGTCCAACCACCGGGAGATTTTGCAAAGAAAGCAAATTCCCATTCTCCTGATTCTCCAATAGCGCTGGAATCCCAATAATGCACGTTTATTAATATGGGCTGGGAATCGGCCTCGAACTTGCATTCATATGCATCCCCATCACCCCATTTGTCCGTCCACTCAAAATGGGTCGCATAGGGTTCTACGCTCCCCAAAGTAATTTCCGTTAATATGTCTTGTAATCGTATCAATGGTATGTTAATGCAAATTTTACGTTATTATAAAATGTAGGTGCTGCTTCTCCCGCTAAATCTGCTTGACTGTAATTTTGCGAAGCATATAAACGTATTGCAGCCAACGTCGCATCGCAATATGCAATATATGCATCGCACAATGCTACGGGGTTATTTAACACATATTTCTCAGTCTCTGCATCAATTCCAACGTAATCTAGTTGCCCCAATTGTTTCGACATGTTTTTAAAAATATCGCGTTGTGTTTGCAATATTGCCGCAAGTGATTTCGCAGCTGCATCATCTGATGGTGTGGTGGTTTGTTGTTCTAACAATGATTTCAATTTGAGT
>Ga0315902_10009375_pt1 | contig 13104 bp, 14 predicted proteins | sample LakEriMetagenome_9_FD_203523 | JGI IMG/M metagenome (GOLD analysis project Ga0315902, IMG submission 203523) | Freshwater fungal communities from buoy surface, Lake Erie, Ohio, United States - Buoy 12 MA117 | ecosystem: Environmental > Aquatic > Freshwater > Lake > Lake biofilm | place: USA... | reverse complement strand
GGCCGCTGGTGGCTGTGTCATCATTCTTCTTGTTTGAGCCCGATTGCCCACATGCACAAGCTAGCAAGACAACAGTAAGGAGTAGAGTTGACGAGAAGTACACGGATTTTTTCATCTGTTTTTATTTACTATGCGGTAAAACCTGTATAAACCATACACTGCAAATATAATGCTGACACCATACCGAGTTGTTGTATCGATCGTAAAAACATTGGGCAAAGCCAGTAATACTGCTGCGGCCGTTAAATAAAAAATAGCCATGATGATGTTGAAGTACCTAACCACCGTGGCTATTTTTTTATCGTTGCGTTCGCGAATGCTTTCGTTTATCAATTCAAGAGTTCTTAGTTTTCAAGTTTAAACAATATAGGAAGGGTACACCTAACAGCAACGGGGTTACCATTTTGTTTACCCACTTTCCAGGCTGGCATTGTTTTCACTACACGTATAGCTTCTTCTTCCAGTCCCCAGCCTACTCGCTTAACTACAGTAATGCTGTTATGGTCAATTTTGCCGTCTTTACCCACTACAAATTGAAGTACAACACGACCTTCCTGTCCGCTTTCACGGGCTAGGGGAGGATAATTGATGTTTTTACTCAGGTATGAACCTAGGTCGCCATCGAATTCAGGCATCTGCTCAGCAAAGGTCATAATTTCTGCAGGAGCCTCACCCGTCAATCCGTCTCCTTCGAGCAAACTTAAATCCACACCATCAGCCTGGCCTTCTTCGGTTTTGGTACTGGCATCTTTGTCCTTCATTTCTTCCTGTGTTGGTGGCGGCTCATCGGGCACTTCCTCATCAGGCTTAATTACCGGGGGGGTAAACTTAACTGTTGATTTAAGAGGTGGCGGGGGCTCGGCCGGTGGCGGAGGTGGCTGATCTTTGTCAATCGGAGGGGGTTCTTCCAACGTTGTTACTTCGGTAATTTTTACGTCCTCCATATCTTTAGGAACCAACCCTTTTATAAGGTTGATAACCATTGGCATGGTGATAACGAGTGTGAAAAATACAATAGCGTAAACTATTCCTTTATTGGTGTATTCATCCGCTTTCTTGCGCAATACGTATGCGCCATAATTTTGGTTGCGGCCCGTAAAAACCATGTCAACCCAATTCTTTTCAAATATGTTTGTTTTACCTAAAGCCATAATTCAGAATTAAAGGTTTGATTCTTTTAGTAAGCCAATTTCAATGTCGGTGATATCAACAACTGCATACCGACCAATATTGCATATGAGCATCTCGTCCAGTATATCAATCATGTTTTTATACTTCGATTCATCCGATGCTTTTATAATCACAATCAAGGCATCTTTGTAGGCTTTGATGCGACCTACCTGAGCTCGGTATATATCTTCGGTAATTTGCCCTGCATTGAGTTGTTGTTTATAGATTTTAATAGAGTCCGCAATAGGATTGCGCGATTTATTTTCTTTTAACAGCACCTGACGTATGCCTTTGGGACCAAAATCTTCAATGACTGTTTCACCAGGCTGACCATCTTTCATGAAGTAGTAAACAATTTTATCGTCTTTGCCCAGTAGCAAAGTAATGGTTTGTGATTCCTTAACCACCGTTTGGTCTTCGGGTGGTAAGTCCTCCTTCACGGGGAGGTTTATTTCCATGGTTTGAGGCTTATTCATACTGGTAGTAAGCATGAAAAAGGTGATAAGCAGAAAGCCTAAATCCACCATAGGCGTAAAGTCTACGCGGGTAGAAAGTTTCTTGCCTCTCTTTTTGCCTTTATGTTTACCACCGCCTCCGCCACCTTCTATTTCTGCCATTTTATATCTATTTAAATGGGTTGAAAAATTTTAAATTATTCTCCCGCACGCTCCATCGAAGTGATGAAGTTAAAGCGGTTTACTTTTTTATCTTGTAATGTATTAACTACATTTTTAAATGCCTTGTAGCTGGTCTCACGGTCGCCCTTGATAGCCACCCTTAAGTTATTGTTTGCTAAACGGGCCTGCCATATCCAATCGGCTAGTTCATTATTTAACGAGTCGCAGGGTATTCCTGTAGTTTTCTTATCGAAGTCGGCTCGCTGTTCTGATTTTAGGCTCACGTATTGCTTGAGTTGCGAAATAGGTGCACCAAAAGACGAAAGCAGTGAAAACTCTTTCACATCATCGGCTGAGAGTTGAAGTTTGTATTTGGCCGTCATGCGGTTAAGCAATTCAGCACGGGTATTTTGGCCATCTATTCCAAAAAAGACCCTGCCTTCTTTATCAATGGTAATAAGCATGATATCGGTTTCGGGTAATTTAATTTCAGATATGGATGAAGGCGTATCGACCACAACAGGCTCATCGGGCTTAAACTTGGTTGCCAACATGAAAAACGTAAGCAGAAGAAATGCAACGTCAGTCATGGCAGTCATATCTACCGATGTGCTTTTGCGAGGTACTTTTACTTTAGGCATTTTGTTTAGTTTATATTACAAACACACAATGAAATAGCTTTTCGCTTATTTATGCGAAGCTGCAAATTGCTGGGTAATGGTAAACCCGGCCTCATCAATGGTGTAGGTAATTTTATCAATCTTAGTAGTAAACACATTATACATGATAATGGCGATAGCCGAGTTACCGATACCCAAAGCAGTATTAATAAGTGCTTCCGAGATACCGTTTGCCAGAGCTACAGAGTCAGGTGAACCGGCAGTTGCCAGAGCCGAGAACGCCTTGATCATACCAATTACCGTACCTAATAGAGCTACCAGAGTTGATACCGAAGCCATGGTGGCAATAATTACCAGGTTTTTCTCCAGCATAGGCAATTCAAGTTGAACAGATTCTTCCTGTTCTTTTTGTATGGCCAAAACTTTTTGGTCTTTATCAATGCCGGTTGCGCTTTCCATTTCTTTGTATTTGTGCAGGGTTGATTTTACCACATTGGCCACAGAGCCTTGTTGCTTATCGCATTCTGCAATAGCTGCATCCAGGTTGTTTGATGAAAGGTGTGATTTTACTCTGCGTAGAAAGGCCTCGGCCGAGCCTTTGCCCGAAGCTTTGTTGATGGTTAAAAAACGTTCGATGGAGAATGTTATACTCATCAATACCAATGAAAGTAGAATTGGTACGATACTTCCTCCTTTATAAATGAGTCCAAGCACGTGTGCAACACCATCGGGCACCGGGTGATTTTTAGGATCACCGCCTTCAAAGTTATCGGGGTTTCCTAAAACAAATAGGTAAATGAGAATAGCTACTACCAGCAATACCGGAATAGCGAATGAAGCAAACATGCTTTGAAATTTGCCTTCTTGTTTTTGTGTTTGAACCTTGTTCATTTTATTTAAAGTTTAAATTATTACCGGGTTGCGAAAAAACAACAAAAATTGAATTTTCGTAAGTGTTAACGAAAAATTTATGTAGGACACTATACTCATTTCTTTAAACCGCAAGCTATTTACTCAATCGTGACATTACTTTTCCTCCAGTTGCCTCTTCAAGTCTCTACCTACATCACGCTTTTTAATGTCTTCCCGTTTATCGTAGCTTTTTTTGCCCTGTGCTACGGCAATTTCTAGTTTGGCATAGCCTGTTTCGCTCATAAATAGCCGTATCGGAATGAGCGTTAGCCCTTTTTCCGATGATTTGCTCTTTATTTTCCTAATCTCCTGCCTATTTAAAAGCAACTTTCTATCGCGTAAAGGCTCGTGATTAAAGTGCGAAGCTTCTTTGTAAGCCCCTATAAACATCCCTTTTACAAGTATTTCGCCATCCGCAATGATGCAATATGCATCGGTAAGGTGAACATTGCCCGCACGTATGGACTTTATTTCACTGCCTGACAGTACAATACCGGCCGTATATTTCTGAATGAAATGATAATCGTGCGATGCCTTTCTGTTTGTAATATTTACCGTATTTTTGCTCATGAGCCCTGCAAATATAGCCTAATGATTGCGCTGAACTCATTATAACCCGTTTAATTATGAAGTTATTTACATCGATGGATATTAAAAAGTGGGATGAGTACACCATTCAGCATAAGCCAATAACATCTTTAGATTTGATGGAGCAGGCGGCTACGGCATTTGCACACCAATTCTGTTCGCTTCATCCTGCTTCTCAATCAGTGGCGGTTTTTTGCGGCAATGGAAATAACGGAGGCGATGGTCTAGCTATAGCACGTTTACTGGCAGCTCAGTCGTATTCGGTTAAGGTGTATGTGTTATCCGAGTCAGGCAGTCCGGATTTTACACAAAATCTGATTCGAATTAAGCAATTGCTGCACCTGCCTGTTCAAGTTATTAAGCAGGAATCAGACTTTCCGAATATTTCATCCAATACCCTCATTGTAGATGCATTGTACGGAACCGGTCTTACCAGACCGTTGACCGGCATTTCTGCTTCACTGGTTAACTACCTCAATGCCTCAGCAGGGTTTCGGATAGCTGTGGATATGCCTTCGGGTATGTTTGCCGATTGTATGCCTTTCATGCACGATCAGGTTGTGTTCGCAGCTCATGAGACATACACTTTTCAACAGCCTAAAATTAGTTTTATGCTGGCCGAAACCGGAAAATATTGCGGAAAAATTCATGTTCTTGACATAGGGCTAAGTCACGCTTTTACTGAACACTGCGAAACTCCCTATTTTCTAACAACCCACGATGATGTTAAAAAACGTATCCGTACACGTTCTGTATTTACACACAAAGGCACTTACGGTCACTTGTTGCTGGCAGGTGGTTCGTTTGGTAAAATGGGTGCAGCGTGCCTGATGGCAAAATCTGCTTTGCGTACCGGATGCGGACTTGCAACGGCTTATATTCCTAAAACAGGCTACACTATTTTACAAACTGCCGTTCCCGAAGCGATGGTGATTACAGATGAGGAAATGTATGAATTGCATCATTTGCCGGACACCCGTGATTTTGATGCTGTAGCAGTGGGACCCGGAATGGGAATGCACGAAAAAACCATTCATGCATTTGAACTTTGGTTACGGTATGTTCAGAAACCAATTGTACTGGATGCCGATGCATTGAATATGTGTGCACGTTTGCTCGCTGAGCATCATTTTAGCTTTCATTTTCCTGCAAATTGTGTGCTTACGCCTCATCCCAAGGAGTTCGACAGGTTGGCAGGCGTTAGTTCAAATGCAGCAGAACGGATTGAAAAGCAGCTGTATTTTGCAAAAAAATACCAGGTGGTAGTGGTACTTAAAGGTGCCTATACATCGGTGGCTTGTCCCAACGGTCAAGTATATTTCAATTCTACCGGCAATCCGGCTATGGCGACAGCCGGAAGCGGAGATGTGTTAACGGGAATAATCGGCTCACTGCTGGCGCAGGGATACAGTTCGCTAGATGCTGCCCGGCTTGGTGTGTATATTCATGGACTATCGGGCGATATGGCTGCACAGCAACGTAGTTCACTTATTGCGTCCGATATCATTGAAGAAATTCCTCGTGCGATGAAAAGTTTATTCACAAACGATAGAGAATAAATTGAGCATATAAACACAATCTCAGCTAGTATTGAAGCATGGCTAAAAAGAGCGGTAATAAGGCAGTAAGGTTTTTTAAAAACGCGATAGACTATTTACTTCAGGCACTTCTAATTGCACTGCAATGGGCAATTTTGCTTATAGTAATGTATCGTGTGGTGCCTGTACCGCTTACACCGCTTCATATTGCCCGTTTGTTTGATCAAACGGAAGAAGGGAAGCCGCTAAGGCTGACAAAGGATTGGACAAGTATTGAGCATATGGGTAAACCTATATGTAAGGCAGTACTGGCTGCGGAGGACGGACGCTTTTTTGAGCATTATGGGTTTGATTTCGAGCAGATGCAAAAAGCGATAGAGAACAGTTTGGAGAAAGGACGAAAGCTACGAGGAGCAAGTACCATTACGCAGCAAACAGCCAAGAATTTATTTTTTACGCCCCAGCGCAGTTGGATACGCAAAGTTCCTGAGATGGGCATAACAGTTTTGCTGGAAGTATTATGGACTAAAAAACGAATATTGGAAGTGTATCTCAACATCATTGAAACAGGTGAGGGCATATACGGTATGGAGGCAGCAGCACGTGAATATTTTAATAAACCCTGCAGCAAATTAAGTAAACGCGAGTGTGCGCTCATCGCATCGTGCTTACCTAATCCACGTACACGTAAACCCGATAAGCCCAGTAAATTCATTAACCGGAAAGCAGGAAAGGTGCAGCGGGGTATGAATAAGATAGAATTAGTAGGGTGGGAGTAATAGGACGTGTGAAATACGATTAACCCATCAATTCCCTTGCAGCTTCAATCACTCTTTCTGACGGATTTTCGCCATGAAGCATGCGGGCAATTTCTTCTACCCGTTCGTTTTCGTTCAGCTGCTTTATATGGGTATAGGTAGCGTTTTTGCTGCTGGTTTTATAGACATAAAAATGAGCATCGGCTTTGCCGGCTATTTGTGGCAAATGTGTGATGGCTATAACCTGATGCGAAGCCGCGTGTTGTTTTAATACCTGACTTACTTTCAATGCTGCTTCGCCTGAAATGCCTGTATCTATCTCGTCAAATACAATACTTGGTAACGCAACCTTATCGTTTATCAGCGATTTAATACACAACATTAGTCGGCTTAATTCGCCCCCTGATGCCACCTTATTCATCGGTTGCAGGGGAACTCCTTTGTTTGCTGAAAACCGGTACTCAATATCATCACTTCCGTTTTCGGTAAATGCAGGTGTAGTTGTTAGTTGTATTTCCAGCACTGCATCCGGCATTTGAACCTGTTTGAGCAATTGTTTGATGGCTTTTTCCATTTTGCCCACGGCTTGTTTGCGTTTATCAGATAGCAGAAGAGCCTTCTGTGCAAGTTCTGCTTCAAGCTTTTCTTTCTCTTTATGCAAACTAACGAGTTCGTTTTGCAGGCTGCCTATAGAGTGTACTTGGTCTTCCAGTTTATGCTGAAGTTCAATGAGCTCATCGGTTGTTTGGGCATGATGTTTTTTCTGTAAACTGAATAGCAATTGTAACCGTTCTTCGGTAAGTGCCAGCTTTTGCGGATCGGCTTCCGTTTTTTCGGCTATTTGTTCCAGTTCATCTGATATGTCTTTAAGTTCAATCAGTGTGCTTTGCAGTCGCTCAGCCAGATTTTGAATACCACTGTGGTGCCTGGCAACGGGTAAAAGTTGCTGCTTTAATCCGTTCAATACATCGGTAACACTTTGTTCATTGTTGGTGAGCGCAGCAGCACATTGTGCAGCTGCAAGCCTTATTTGTTCGGCATGACTAAGCACTTCCAGTTGCTGTTCCAGTTGTGGCATTTCACCAGGCAACAATTTTGCATCGCTCAGTTCCTTAAGAATAAATTTCATGTAGTCTTCATCCTTTCTTGCCTGCAGTTCTCTCTCTATGAGTTCATCGAGCAACTTAGTAGTCCTGCGCCATTCCGTGAATGTACTCCTGTATTGATTGAGTGCATCAGTGGATTCGGCAAATGCATCCAGCACCTCCAGTTGAAATTTTCGGTTATTCAGTTCCAATGTCTGATTTTGTGAAACAATATCAACCAGGATACTGCCCAGTTCCTTTAGTTGTTGCAGTGAAACCGGGGTGTCGTTAATAAATGCACGCGATTTGCCGTTGCCGGTTATTTCTCTTCGAATGCTGCATGTAGAATCGTAATCCAATCCGCTTTGTTCAAAGTAGTTTTGCAGCGAGTACGAGCGAATATCAAATGTTCCTTCTACAACACATTTTTCAGTATCGTGATGCAGCACTTTGGTATCAGCACGTTCGCCTAGTATGAGGCCCAATGCGCCCATCAATATGGACTTACCGGCACCGGTTTCACCGGTAATGATGTTTAATTTGCTATGAAACGGGATAAGGGCTTCCTCTATAATAGCGTAATTTTTTATGTACAATGACTGCAACATGACGCCTCAAATTTATGGATTCTGATGAGCTGCTGCAGCTACACGAGCAACTATTTTTTACACAGGTGTTCAAGCCTGTGTGGCACTACACTTTTAGTTTTTAATTTTCTCGTATTTGTTAGCGTTTGCAATATTTACTTCATTAAGCAATGAAATAACTTTTGGTTTTTCGTTTTGCGGAGCACCTTTAAAAATTTGCACTAACTCATCCGATTTGGATTCAAAAAAGACGAGGAGCAGCACCGTGTTTGGTGAAATTTTGAATACCTTTTGAACCAATTCGATGCTGTTGACAATAGCCTTTCGTGCTTTTTCAGGATCTTTAGTCATCATATCCAGTCCCTCACGGTGATATTTATAATACGCCTCACGCAAAGGTTTGAAACGTTCGTTAATGATATTGTCAATCAGGTTGTAACGCGAACGAATATTTCGTTCAAACGGTTGCCAGCCTGCACCAGCATTGGGTTGAGCATTGTTGGCTATTTGCAATGCTTTGTTAAAATAGGGTGTTCCACCCAACGGGGAAAAGGTTTCGAAATCGATGCCAATGATGTAGTAGGCGTAAAACGATAACAAGGCTGCGAGGTTTGAGGTGAAGCTATTTTCATTGAAAAGCAATGGCTCAAACTCGCTGAATGTAAAGGCCCAGTTCTCATCATTAATATTAAACACCAATGTATTGTATCCGCTGCCGTACACGGGTCTGCGGCTTTGAACCTGAGCGCTTCCGGCATATGAGTTGGTTTTAGGGTCGTAGCTGGTGAGTATAATTTGAATATTGCATTCAATTCGTTCGTTGGGCTCAAACTTTTCATCCGTCCACTTGGTGGTACTCATAAAATTGCTGAGTGTTTGCTCCAGCGTACGGAATATTCGTTTATCCGATAATTGTATCTGATTATCGAGTATGGTTACCGTACAAAGCAACTCCTGTGCATGAGCCCCACAGGTAAGCACGAGTAGAAGAAGGCATGAGAATAATTTACGCATGAGCCAATTCAATAACCTTATTAACGATATCGCGGGCAACTTCTGTTTTTGACTTTAGCTTAAACGGTGTTACGCTGCCATTTCGTTCAATAATGGAAATTTTATTTGTGTCAAGGCCAAAGCCTGCACCTTTGTTTTTGAGTGAATTCAGTACAATAAAGTCGAGGTTTTTACGACTCATTTTTTCTTTGGCATTAGCAAGCTCATTATCTGTTTCCAGTGCAAAGCCCACAAGAATTTGTTGCGATTTTTTCTTTTTACCCAGTTCGGCCAGTATATCTTTTGTTTTTTTAAGCTTCAGGTGCAGTTCGTTGCCACTTTTCTTAATTTTAGTAATCGATACTTTTTCGGGGGTGTAATCAGCAACAGCAGCGCTCATTACAGCAATGTGGCATTTAGCAAACTGAGCGATGGTTTTATCGTACATTTCATCGGCCGAAGTAACATTTAACCGTTTTATGTTCGGATGATGCTCCTGCAAATCGGTAGGGCCTGATATTAAAGTAACAAGTGCGCCATGACGAGCAAATTCATGAGCTATGGCAAACCCCATCTTGCCGCTTGAGTGATTTCCGATAAACCGAACCGGATCTATACTTTCATGGGTAGGGCCGGCTGTAACAAGTACCCGTTTGTTTTCGAGCTTTTGTGTGGTGAGGAAGAAATCGGAGATAAAATGGTTGATTTCTTCCGGTTCCAGCATGCGTCCGGCACCATTTAGTCCGCTTGCCAATTCTCCTTCGCCTACGGGTAAAACAACAACGCCAAAGGTACGCAGAGTATTCAGGTTAGTTTGTGTGGCAGCATGGGCATACATATCCAAATCCATAGCAGGCGCAACAAATACTGTACATGTAGCCGACAAATAACAGGCCAATACCAAAGTGTCGCAGATGCCATGAGCCATTTTTGCAAGGGTATTCGCTGTGGCAGGTGCAATAACCATGAAATCAGCCCATTTAGCCAATTCTACATGATTATTCCACGTACCATCGGCTTTATTGTACATGTCGGTAAGCACCTCGTTTTTGCTGAGTGTAGACAACGTAAGCGGGGTTACAAACGCATGAGAATCGGGCGTCATTACTACACGAACATGGGCACCGTTTTTTACAAAAAGTCGAACCAGACTTACCGTTTTATACGCAGCTATGCCACCCGTAACACACAAAAGAATTTTTTTGCCCTTCAGCATTATTATTCAGGCGACTTGGCTTGGTTTTCTTTGGCCGGATTGCGATGAAATACTTTGCCCTGCAAAAATTCTTCTGTAGCAATCAGCGTAGCCTTCGGTAGGCGCTCATAATACGAGGAGATTTCAATTTGTTCGCGGTTTTCAAATACCTCTTCCAGCGTATCGCTGTCGTTGGCAAATTCCTGCAGTTTATTGTGCAACTCTTCTTTCATGTTTGCAGCAATTTGATTGGCTCGTTTAGATACAATTGCGATAGACTCGTAAATGTTGCCGGTTTTGTCTTCGAGCTTTTTAAGGTCGCGCACCACTGTGGTAGTGGGTGCATTTTGGTGGTCTTTACTTAACATATAATTATGGATTTAATTGATTTTTGATTTTTGCTTGTTCTTTCTGGCTTTTAGCTACGATAGTGTTTAACTCAGCCATATATTTACTTTCACGGTTATTTGCAGCAAATTCTTCAAATGCTGCTAGGGTATTTGTATAGCGCTCTAGTTTCTTTTCCTCCACACTGTTTTCGGCCAGCAAAAAATGAGATTTTACCAGCAAGTATTCCAGTTCTTCGTGCTGTGCTATTTCAGGGTAGTCACGTAATATATTTTCAATGGCTACAATAGCGCTTTTATATTCTGAAATATCGAAATAGAGTTTTGCATTGTTGTATGCTTTTTGAGAAAGTTTTCCCCTCAGTTTATCCAGAATATTGTTGCATTCGGGTATGTACTTGCTGTCGGGGTATACATTCACAAACAACTTTATACTTTCTATGGCTTTAAATGTATCGGTTTGGTCAAGGTACACGGGCTGCGACTCTAGGTACTGGCAATAGGCACTCATATAAAAACTTTCTTCGGCCCACTCTCCGGTCGGAAAATTTTCGAAGTATGCTTTAAACTGAAAACCAGCCAGCGCATAATTTTTTAATGCATAGTTGCAATAGGCACTGTAATACATGATTTTTTCAGCCTGTGTAGTTCCTGAAAAGTTATCCTGCAGTTGTTCGAATAGCGTGGCAGCTCTGTAATAATCTTTTTTGTTGTAATAATACTGAGCCATTTCCAGCTTCTTATTCGGATCAGGATTTTTCAAGGATTTTTGATACTTGCTGCACCCCGACACGGTTGCGGTAATGGCGATAAAAAGTATAAGTTTATTCAGGCTCATGTTTGAAAGGATGGCAAATGTAGGGTATTTATTGCCGCTTGTAAAGTGCCGGAGTAGCACTTTTTTAAATTTATTATCCTGTATTTCAATACAGTAACTATAAAAATGACCTGTTTTTGTACTCACTTTTACCGTGTTTTTTACCTTGTGCAGAAAACAGGAGCAATTTGAAGATACATTTAACCACCTGGCTATTTCTAGTATTTGCTTGCAGTGCAGGTGCTCAGGGGATTAAAGACACCTTGTTGCCCGCCACCGACTCGGCATTTGCAGATAGCGTAATTTTACCCAACGCAGGAAGTAAAGTGATGTACACATCGCTGGCCGATAGCATTATTTCTTACGCTAACAGTTTTTCTGGTAAACGCTACCGCAGAGGAGGAACAGGAGCAAAAGGATTTGACTGCTCGGGATTTACTATGATTGTGTACCGTAAATTTGGAATCAAGCTTCCTCATACCTCTGCCGGTCAGGCACTTGTAGGATATGAAGTAAGTTTGCGCAATGCCCGAAAAGGCGATTTGATCCTGTTTAGAGGCCGCAACATGCGCAGCAAACGCATTGGTCATGTAGGTATAATCATTACCAGTAAGGGAGAACCTATTCAATTCATACATTCAAGCAGCAGCGATGGTGTGAGGATAGATAAAGCTGACTACCCGTATTACAAAAAGCGCTACATGAAAATAGTTCGAATTTTATAAGTTATTTCTACATGCAGTTTGGTTTCGAAATATGTCCGTATTGTAACAGTTCTGCCGGGTTCGACTACGTACACGGCCATTACCAATGTAAAGTATGCAAGCAAAACGTGATGCCGTGTTGTGGTGGTGAGCAACAAACAGAACTAGAAAAAAAAGATGAAGATGCTGAAAATGTGTAGGATTGATACTAAACGTAGGTAGCGCTGGCCGAGTAGGGGCTGGTTCAAACAATTAATAAGGTTCTCTGTTCTAATTTAGACTAAATACAAATTAATTACCTACCTTCGCACGCCTTAATTATTATGTCGGAACAAGAACACACAGATATCATTGAACAGGTTGTAAGTCAGGAATATAAGTACGGCTTTACTACCGATATTGAGATGGATACAGCTCCCAAAGGGCTTAACGAAGACATAGTACGTTTCATCTCCAAAAAGAAAAATGAACCCGAATGGATGCTTGAATGGCGCCTCAAAGCCTACCGTTATTGGTTGAAAATGGAAGAGCCAAGTTGGCAAAATTTTTCTTACCCCAAACCCAATTACGATGAAACCATCTTTTATGCAGCTCCTAAGCAAAAAGTAAAACTCGATAGCCTTGATCAGGTAGATCCTGAATTGCTCAAAACATTTGAGAAACTGGGAATCAGTCTGCAAGAGCAAAAACGACTCACCGGTGTAGCCGTGGATGCCGTTTTTGATTCCGTTTCCATTGCCACTACATTTAAAGAGCAACTTAAAGAAAAGGGTGTCATCTTTTGCAGCATCAGCGAAGCACTGCATGACTACCCGGATTTGGTAAAAAAATACATGGGTTCGGTTGTGCCTTACACCGACAACTATTTTGCGGCATTGAACTCAGCTGTATTCAGCGATGGTTCGTTTGTGTACATACCCAAAGGCGTACGTTGCCCCATGGAACTTTCTACCTATTTCCGCATCAATGCAGAAAATACCGGTCAGTTTGAGCGCACGTTAATTATCGCTGATGACGCTTCATACGTGAGTTATTTAGAAGGCTGCACAGCTCCTATGCGTGATGAAAACCAATTGCACGCAGCGGTGGTGGAACTGATAGCCATGGAAAATGCAGAAATCAAATACAGTACGGTGCAAAACTGGTATCCGGGCGATAAAGACGGCAACGGGG
>Ga0315902_10009371_pt1 | contig 13109 bp, 12 predicted proteins | sample LakEriMetagenome_9_FD_203523 | JGI IMG/M metagenome (GOLD analysis project Ga0315902, IMG submission 203523) | Freshwater fungal communities from buoy surface, Lake Erie, Ohio, United States - Buoy 12 MA117 | ecosystem: Environmental > Aquatic > Freshwater > Lake > Lake biofilm | place: USA... | reverse complement strand
TTGGGTTATGTCCAGCCCAGAAATAAACAGGCAGACTCTTTCTCATATTGTTTCTGTTCCTAATCATGTTCGTTGTTGGCGTTCTAGTGTTTATCATAAGGTTGGTGGTCATGATGTGTCCCTGCCTGTGGCTGACGACTATGACCTTGTTGTGAGAACTTTTCTGGCTACTGAAGCCAGGCATATTCCAGAGATGCTGTATAAGCAGCATATTGGGGAGATGACTGCTCAAAGGCAAAGAAATGCTTTGATTCAGGCTCTTGTTCCTGAGATTCATAATAAGTACAGCTTTGAGCTGGATGAGCTATTTAAGTAACGATTGAGCCTATTTCTAGGAGACTTTATGAGTAACGTGGATTTCTTTAATTATGAGGGGCAAAAGGCTGCTGCCAAGGAGTCTTATGATGCCTCCACAGCTAAGAACGCTTATGCACGTTTTCTTGCCCAGCAGAGAGGTGCTCGTCGTAAGTTTGATTTGCAGCAGGGCTATGAGCAGCAGGCTCCTCGTGTTGTTTCTAGTTTTACTCGTCGTGGGTTGGCTGGTCCTGGTGTGCGTTCTGGTGTGTATGAGCGTGGTTTGACTGAGTTTGCTAAAAGGAATCTTGATGAGTTGGTGCGAACTGAGGAAGATATTTCAAGTGCTTTGCGTGGTTCTGAGTTAGATGATGCATCTTTATTGGCTCAATACAATCAAAGATTGATTGATATTGACCAAGAAAAACAACGCAGAATTGCTGAGCAAGCTGCACTTCTTCGTGGATTTCAACCGTTTTTAGGAGGATGATTATGGCTAACGAAAAAACACCTAAGCCAGAATATGTTAATGAGTGGGGTGCTGGTCCAGTCAAATACAAGCAACGCCGTGATGGCACAGTTGATATGGAATACTCATATAGTCAGTATGCACCACCTATCCCAATGGGTTCCACAAAGATGACTGGCAAAAAACAAAAATATAGTGGATGGGGTTTATTTGACAACGTATCAAATGTTGCAAAGGGTTTTCTGGGTAAGAAAACAAGACCAGCTCTTCCAACAGTAGCCACTGTTAGAACTCCAGGTAGATTAACGAATCCTTTGGAAACATCTTCTGAAACTGCTCAACCGGTTACGCTTGATGAACTTCTTGGATTAGGCGCAGATTCTCCTACTACTGCTTCTGGTGATTTATACACTGGAGAAGAAGTTTCCCCTGTTGATATGTCTAGATTTTTTAGTTCTTTTCTTGGTTCCGGTGGAGGTGGTGGCGGTGGAATGACCGCCAAAGAACAGTTTGAGTTGGAACAAGCCAAAGCCTCTCAGCGTGCATTGAATCGTTATGCACGTAATTTGCAAAACGTTTTGGACACAGGTTCTTACAGGACTGGACAAGATGAGTTGCTTAATTTGCTGTCACAGCAATACGGTGCTTCCACACCAGTCATCAATACTGCTGTGGATGCATTAAAAGCGCAAATTGCTGGTCAAGTTAATCCATATGCCAATATTCAAGCTGAGGCTACTCAAGTGACTCCACAACTTCAACAGTTGTTGGAGTCTCAAGGTGTAAGCACAACTCCTTTACAAGAGTTTGCTACCACTTTGCAGTCACAAAGTGAAGGTCAGGCTGCTGCTTTCAATAATCTTGCGCAGCAGTTGGCTGCCGGTTTTGAGGGTTCACGCACTGGTCAAATGACTGGTGCTGAGTCTCAGCGTGCTGCTTTATTGGGTGCTTTAGAAAATGCACGCAATCTTTACTCTTCGCAAATTGAATCACAGGCTTTGCAGCGACGTCAAAATATTGAACAGTTGCTTCTTGATGCAATTGCTAAGGGTGGTAATCCACGTAAAAAGAATCGCAATAGGGGGAATAACTAATGGCTGGACCGTCATCTTCTGAACTTAATGCTTTAATCCGTTTGTTGGAGTTTTTGTTTTCTCAGGAAGCAGCTCTTTATACTGGAACTGCTGACCCACTCAGTGTCGCACAGCAGGAAATGGGCGATGTCGGTGAACAACTAACTCCGTTGACTGATGCTTTGATGCAATCACAGGACCCAATAATTGCGCAGGTGTTTGTTGATTTAGCCCAGGGAACGTTGGACCCTATTAGTGCTAAGCAGAAGTTGTACGCAGAAAAACCAGACCTAGAAGTTTCTTGGATTAATTCCGCTGTTGATGATGCTTTTGGGGAGATTTCTTCTACTCCTTCTACTGGTGGTTCGTCTAAGAAGAAAACCAAATATGAAGAAGCTTTTCTTCCTAGCCCTAATGAAACATATATGGACCGTCCGGAACTTGCTCCTATTCTTCCAAAAGCTGCAGAGTTTCTTACACCAATTAATAAAGAAATTTCTAGACTTAAATCGGTTGCTCCTTCTATTAAAGAGTCTGGTCGTGCTCCCACTCGTTCGCTGAAAGATGTTGTTTCTGGTGTTGGTAAGCCTAGTGCTCCTGCAGATTTGTTTCCAGAAGTTGAGGACGCTGGAATTAAAACCAGATTAGGGATGATGCCCCGTAGTGAGCAGTTGCGACTTTATGCTTCTTTGCAGGGGAAGCGTGCTGAGCAGGAAAGAGCTCGTCGTGATGTTCTTTCAAAAAATGCTGCTTCTCTTGCTGCTGCTGGTCGTAGCCCTTTGCAAGATGCTTTAATGCGTCGCATTGCTGGTCTTGGCGGAATGCAATAAAGTAACGAAATAACCTATTTAGTATGGCTATTGACCCACGTTTAGAACTAGCAAGGCGTATAGCTGCTGGTGGAACCCCCACCCAGAAGAAACGTTCTTCCTTACAGCAACGTGCTGCTGCACGTGCTGCCGAGTTGCAATCTATGCAGACACAGACAGCCGGCAGTGGAGATGGCGGTGGTGGTAGACCGGGCGGTTGGAAGGGTCTTCTCGCTGGTGCTTTTGATAATCCTGTAACAAAGGTTTTGACCAAGCCTTTAGAGGTTTTGGATTTTGGTCGTGCAAATCTTGTTTCTGGGTTGAAAGAAATTTCGGATGCTGTTGATTTCAATGAAAACACTAAAGCTAGTTGGAATGAGTTTCAAAGCCAAGTTGATGACCGTATAGGTTTTGGTGATGTTATTGCCATGAATGGCGGTTTGGGCAATAAGTGGCTTGACCGTATTGCTGGTTTTGTTGGCGACGTTGGTTTAGACCCATTAACTTATGTAACTCTTGGTGGTTCAGCTGTTGCTGGAGTTGCTGGCAGAACTGCATTATCTGCAGATATTGCACGTCAAGGAATGAAGAATGTAACTAAAGGTGCTATTACTTCTGAAGCACTTGAGGATACTCTTCGTCGTGCTGGAAAGTACGGTTTAGGAAAGTTAACAAAAGAAGAACGTGTTTTGTACAACTTGCCTCAGGCAGGTTTCAGGTTCATGGGTAAACGTGTTGGCGGTGAAGCTTTAGCACAGAAGGTTGGAAGTGGTCTATCCAGCACACGTGCTGGCATAACTGGATATAAACCTGTACAGCGTGTATTGACAACCAAAAAAGGTTATTTCCGTTCTGCTCCTGAAAACTTTGAAGAAGCAATTACCAAACTTGCTACTGGAAAAGGAAATATTTCTGCAACGCAGGCTGCCACATTTGTTGCTTCAATGAACACGAAGGCTGCAGTTGGTGGAGCTTTTGCTGGAACTTGGGGTCGTGTCGGTAATGAAGTTTTGTCTGGGTTAGATAATAACGAAGCACGCAATTTGACTTATGCTTTGGAGGCTGGAGATTTGTCTTCGCCTGCTGCTCAGGCTGCAAGAAAGATTGAAGACGATGTTGTGGAAGCATTCAAGGTTGCGACGGGTAAAGAACTTCCATATCGCCCCAACCACGTTGCTCACATTTGGAGCAACTTTGGTAGAAAGTTTCTTTCTTCTAATTCTAAAGTTGCAGAAGATTTGAGAAAAATAATCAATATAACTGTTGACCTTGTTGATTCTACTGCTTTTGCTAAGCAAAGAAAAATTGATGCCGGCACATACAATATTGCTGGCAAGAAAGTTACTTTTAGGCAGGGCACTATTGCCGATATTAACGACACTTTACGACGTGCTTTTCCAGACCAAATTGTTGATGACGTTTTAGAAACGGATTACCGCAGAATCTATACATCGTATATCAAAGGTGTAGGTGAGGGTGTAGGTAATGAGGCTCTCCTTAAAGAACTTCAAAACATGGGAACTGCTATTAATAAAGAGCAGGCCTTTAAGTTGCAAGAGGATGTTGCTGGAACTAAAGCAGCAAATAAAGCTGCTGCAGAAGAGTATAAAGAAATATTGCAGTCCAGCGATAAAGCTTTGAAGCGTGCACAGTCTGACGCTGTTCTTTCATTGCGTGAAGCAGTCAAAGGAATTGGTGACGTTTTAAAAACAAAAGTTGCTGGATTAACAAAAACTTCTGTTATTTTGCAAAACAAATTTGATGAGTTAGCGGAAAAACTTTTTAGTGATACATTAAGTCTTGATGCAAAAATTTCTGAAATAAATGTTGAGGTTTTGGATATCAAGAGAGCTGTCGATGACGCAAGAGCGTCATACGACTCAGCAATAAAAGCTGTCAAAAAAGACATTGCAGAAATTGGTACCAATTATCAGACAATGCGTAAAGACAGGTTATCACGTCGCAGGGCATTGGTTGCTGAAGTTAATGAATCTAGAGACAGGTTGGCTGAACTCGAAGTTCATTTTAATGCTTATAAAGAACTTGAAGATACTGCCGTAAAGCTTCGTGCAAAGATTGATGAAACAGTAAGAGCTGAAAGTCCCGATATCGATAATCTGCTAACTGATGAGATGCGTAAAACTCTTGGCAAGAGAACCGTTGCCGAGCAACGTGAACTTGAGGGTTACGGAATGGGTGAGGGCTTACAGGTTCGCAATGTTCCAGTCAAGGTTGGCGAAGAAGTAGAGACAGCATTTTCTCGTCGTCTGGTTGCCGACGACAAAGCTGCTGGTTCCTTGTATAGAAACACGATGGGTTCTGTTGAGGACCTGCTTGATGAAGATACATTGTATCAGCTTGAGCGTGTGCGAAATCTAGTTGATGGTTTGTTTATTAGTTCCAAGAGATATACAGAACAGCAATTGCAAAAAGCAACTAATGATGCCAGAAAACTTGCTGACCAACTCAATGCTGCAAAGAAAGAACTTGATGATGTTCTCAATAGGAGAGCGCAAGGTCTTGGTTCTGTCCGTGATGAAAATACCGGATTATGGATTGCTGGAACTTCAACATCCCAGGCAAGAATAAACACTCTTCAGAACCGTGTTGACTTATTGCAAACACAGGTCGAAAATGCGATGGGTGTTGTTAACGATATTGCCGATGAAATTGGCAAAGTAGCTAATGTTCGTTCTGATTTTCTTGTAGAACCAGAACCTCTTCCTCGCAGTGTTGAACGTTTTGTTCGTGACCCCAAAGAACCTGGCGGTATTGTCGAGCAGGCTCGACGTACCGCAGAGAGTGGTGCAAGGTCTGTAAAGACGGGAACCGCACGTGAGCAGGCTCAGAAGCAGCTAGAGGCTACTGCTAAGCGTGTTTCTAATGACGCTGCTCAACGTGTTTTGGCGCAGACTGGTTCCGAGGCTGCTGCTCGTGATTACGGTGAGTTGGTTTACAGGACAATAAAAGCGATGGAAGCACGTGCTCGTGCTGCTTCCAGTGCTGAAGCCAATAAGTTTTCTAGTGCTGCACAACGTGCTTACGTTGTGTCATCACAGATGAAACTTCAGGAAGCATTGAAGCGTTCTAGGATTTCTCTTGATTATTCTCGTCGTTTGCGTTTGCTCAAAGCCGACCTTGATGCTGCCGGAAGACAATTGAGTGCGGAAGAACTTGAGGCTTTAGAGAACGTTGTTATGGAGAATGTTCTTAAAACCGAGATTAAGAATTTACGTGCTCGACGTGATACGGCTATTGACAATATTCAGAAGTATACAGAAAACTTCAACGAGCTTGAAAGTCAAAATATTAAAAAGACAGCAGCATATAATACTGCTGTTGATGAAGCTGTAAAAACGTGGGGATTCATTAATGTATATCTTGATGAGGTAATGTCTTTCATGAGGGGTGAGGCAACCGCAGATTTGATGGACCCGACTGGTATTGCTGGTGTGGGACGAACTATTGATAATTTGGCTACAGAAGAAGGAGCCAATATTGGATTTACTGTTTCCGAGGGTGCTGGAACGTCGAGGATTAATCGCAGTAGGAGATTCAAGGAACTTTCCATTGAGGCTGAAAAAGATATTGCCAATATTTTGTTTCCCGGCAATACTAAAAAAATTCAAGAATTTATTTCCAGTGGTCAGATTCGTAAGTTTTTGTCTGAAGTTACTGGTCGTAGAGAAGTTGGTGAAGCTGCTTGGCAGACTTCCAGCAAGCTTGAAAAGACTTGGATTGATTTTATTGTCAAGATAAGAATGCAGGAATTTAATCAATTAAATCCTGCACTAAAGGCTTCCACTAGGGGTCAGCGTTCTTATGGCTTGGCTGAAACTGCTGCTCGTGGTCAAATTGATGAGTTTGAATCAGAAATCAGAATGCTTGAAAAAACAATCAGTAAATTGCGTCCACAGAAGAAGTCTTATGGTCCGAAAAGTGATAAGGTCAAGTCTACTGTTGCTCGTTTGTTGAGTGGTGCCGAGGAGCTTCGTGATAGGGCTGCAAGGTTGACCGGTGATGAAATAGAAGATGTTGGTTTTATTGAGCAGAGAACTCGCCTGTTGGTTGATGCGCAAACAATGGAAGATGCTGCTAACTTTCATGCCGATTTTGGTATTCTTCCTCGTGGTTCTCGTTTGAGTGCTCAAGATGTTTTGAATTGGGAATACAGCCCTCTTCGTTATGGCATTTCTTCGCAATCTAAAAAGCTTGCTGATTTAAATGCTCAGCTTTTTGATGTTGAGTCAAGAATGCAAGATATTGTTTCTGGTGGAAAATTAGCTAATGCTGTAAAGGATGTTCCCGGTAGGAGAACTATACAGAACAAGGCTAAAGCTTATATTGCTGCCATTGATGACGAATTAAAAAAGCTTCGTGACAGAAAGAAACGTTTGGAAAAAGGCAAGCGTGGTGACGTTTCAAGTTATGAACGTCAACTTGTTGCTGAAAGAGAAAAGCTAGTCAAAGCTTTGGACCAGTCGACCCCTTTGGAAGATAGGGTTTTAACCGCTAAGCAAATTTTGGCTGAGAAGAAAAAGAATTTGTCTGATGTCGCTAAAGCCACTGACCAGGAAATGGAATTGGCTGCTAGCCTTGCACAGTTAAAGGAACGTCTTCGTTATTTGAAATCCCCTGAAGGTGTTTACAATGAAGTCGATTCTGTGGAAGCCACGCTTAGGGCTGGTTTTGAGTCACGTGTTGCTGTCCTGCGTGAAGCGCATGACGCAACTGTGACGGCGACCAGGAATGCCGAAGAGGCATTAAATGCTTCTCGTTCACAGATTGAGTCTTTTATCCCTGCTGTAGAAGAAATACTTCGTAGGACTCCTAAGGTTCCCAAGAGGGCTGGTGCTGACCAAATAGATGAGGTATTTGAGTGGATTAGGGAGTCGTATGAGTTGCTAGACCCAGAAGGTCTTGCTGCTAGGCGTGAGTTGCTACCACAAGACATGATTCCTGAGGCTATTGCTGATACGACAAAATTATATGGTAGTGGCGTTAAGGCTAGTGACCTTGTTGATTATTTAAGCAAGTTCCCCGATGACCAAGATGCTCGTATTGCTTTATCTTTGATTTATCGTGCGCATGAGGATGCAGGAAAATTGATGGTGATAGCTGGTGACCGTTCACCATTGGAAGAAATTATTAAGAGTGCTAAAGCTAATGAGTTTGTTGTCTCTTTGAAGTATGCGTTGCGTGATGGTTTTGAGCAGATTGCTGAAACTGGTGTTTATGTTCCTGCTGAAATGCAGAATATGTTTCAGCGTGTATTGCAGATTGACAACCGTGATGTTGCTGAGCTGTTAAAAGCTTTGAATAAGTATACGGAAATCTGGAAAGCTGTAAAAACTACATCTCCTCGTTTCCATATTCGCAATGCTTTGAGTGCTACCGTGATGAACTTTGTTGCTGGTGTTTCACCCAGCAACATGGTTAGGGGAACACAGTACTATAAGGCATTCCTTGATAATCCACGTGGATGGCTGAATACCATTCCTGAGGAGTATAGACCGTTTGCTAAGCAGGCTCTTGATGTTGTGTTTGCAGCTGGTGGTGGTCAGTATCAAGAAGTTGCTAATGCTGCTACAGGTCTTTCTCAGCGTGGTATTTTCCGTTTGTCTCGTGATGTTGGTTCAAACGTTGAAGGTTTTGTCCGCATGGGTCAGGCTTTGGATGCTGTTCTTCCTGTGGAACTTGGCGGTAAAGGTTTTGGATTTGATACAGCGTTGGGTGCTGTTGAGAAGTTCCATTTTAATTACAGCAAGTTGTCACAGTTTGACCGCAACGCCAAGGCATTGATTCCTTTCTGGACATTCATGAGTCGCAACTTGCCGTTGCAGTTGGAGCAAATGTGGCTAAGTCCACGTACGTACGCAATCTACAATTCCCTTGCTCGTAACTTGAATGCTACCGAAGAGGGTGATATTGTTCCTTCTTGGATTCAAGAGGGTGATGGATTTAAATTGCCTTTTGGTGAAAATCTTTATGCTGTTCCGGATATTGGGTATACGCAGGTTCAGCGTGATTTGAAAATGCTGCAAGACCCAATGCGTCTTGCCCAGAACTTGAACCCACTTCCTAAGACTGCTTTGGAATGGTGGGCTGGTAAACAGTTCTATCAGGATATTCCTCTAGATAGTGACCAGTATGTGGAACTTCGTGGTGCGTCTAAACTTCTTCAACCCTTGCTTGCTTTGACTGGTGGCACGGAATCTTTTGGTGGTAAAACTTTTGGCACCGAAAGAGACGTATATGGTCTAACTAACATTATACCAGGCTTGAGTGAGCTTGAAAGATACATTGCTCCATCTACTGAACGTTCCAGCGAACGTCAGGGGCAAAATATTTTCTCTTTCTTGACTGGTGCTCCAGTCACCCGTGTGACTGAGCGACAGATTAACGCTGAACGTTTGCGTAGGGAATTTCAAGGCAAAGATGACAAGGCTAAACAAAAAGCTTTAAGAAGGGCACTCCGTGAAAACAGGTAGTAAATTATCGTATCCAACTAAGAGATTAGTTGTGCCTGAAGCCTTAGGACCCGTAGCCAACGGGAAGCTCCCCAGAAGGTTGTTGCGTAAAACAAAAGCTGGAGGGTACCTGTATGTACCTGTTGCTAAGTCTTTCAATGCTATGTGGAAGCATGCAAGGTCTGAGGGTGTTGATTTGAAGTTGACTGGCAACGGTTATCGTTCGTATGAACGTCAGTATGCCATGTTTATGGACCGTTATAGTTTAGAAAAAACTGGTCGTGTCCCTGAGGTCACACGTATTTTTGATGGTCGTAAGTATTTCTTGAAGAAAGGAAAGTCGCCTAGTGCGACTCCCGGTACATCAAATCATGGTTACGGTTTGGCTGTTGACCTTGATGTTTCAAATCATAAAGTGTTTGCTTGGCTTGATGCGAATGCACCCACATACGGTTTTTATCTGCAAGGTAAGCCTACTCGTGCTGATGGCTCAAAAAACCCTGAGTATGAGGGTTGGCATTGGCAGAAGGTTGACGCATGAAACCTTCTGGACCATTTGATTGGATTCCTAATCCAGAAGACGCTTTGGATTGGATGCAAGATACGTACAACGCTGTGCGTGGAAAAAAACCAAGTGGTCAAGCTTCAAGTGAGGCAAAAAAGAAAGCAATTGAAATTGCTAATGCTGTTGGAGAGTTTTCTGGAATTAATCAAGGTGTTCGTGGTTCTTCTCTCAATGCGTCAAACATGGACAAGGCATTGGCTCTTGCTTCAATGGCAGCGTTTCTTGGTGGTCAAGAAGCAGGGGTTATAGGTAAGGCAGTTAAAAGTTTGACATCACCTAAATACTCATATGGTTTACACATTAGTCCTGTCGGTGGTTTGAAAGAATTAAAAACAACACCACACCTTTCTAGGTGGATGGACGATATGGAAGGTGGGAATTATTTTTTTGAAACAAAAAATTTAAACCCACGGGCAATTACGGAGATGGAAAAATATTTAGCTCTTTATACAACATCAAGGGGTAGACAGGGCATGTCTTTGTACATGACAAGAACACCCAAACGTGGTGTTCGTCTTGATGAAAACATTAATCCGTACTGGATGTTTCATGACAAAAAACCTCCAATGCCAAAGAACTTTAATAAGGCTTTAGAAATATGGAAGAACTCTGATAAGAGAGGATATGACAATTTGACCATTTCTGATTTTGCTGCAATGGACAGAAATGCACGTTACACCCTTAATCCACTTGAGGTTTTAAAAGAGTTTGAAATTGGTAGGAATTATCCAAAAGTTGATGGCATAGCAGATGCATTTCCTAGCGAATATGGATGGAAAAGAGATGATTTCATCAAGGCTTTAACGGAGATTAATAAAAAACAACCAGGTGCTGCTCGTCAAAATAAAAAATGGATTAAAGCAAGAGCAGAAAGTTACAAGGACTGGTGGGAAAATCTTCCTAGCGATATAAAAGATGAAATGCAGGCAATGATTGACGAAGCCAACAATCCTTAACGTTCCTGAACCATTGTGCTAAACGGTGGACCCGTGTAGGGGTCAAACTTTGAAGCAACCTGCAGTGATTGCAGGATTGCTTTCTTGGCTGTTGCTTGTGTGATGTTGTTGTTTTTGGCTAACACAGCCAGTGCACCTAATGCGTACGGTGCGCCTGTACCTAGTGCGTAGATGCCGGTGGAGTCGGAAGTCCAACTGTAGTCGCCTTCAATAACATAGATTGTGCCATGTATTGCGACAAGTATGGTTGAACCATGTTCTGCAAGGTGTTCAGAAGAATCTCGTTCGGGCATGGCGTATCCTTGCAGTTCGAAACATTCTCGCAGGGCAGGGATAAATTTATTTGTAATGAATGCATCGAGTTTCTTTCCTTTGGTAGCCGGTGATGGAACTGGTGGTGTGAATGAATGGTGGAGAATGTTGATGGCTCTCACATCTCCTGCTGCACCAAGAATGTATTTACCGTTGAACGCTATCTTTGATGAACCCGCACCTAGTGTTGTGATTTGGTACGCCATCCCGCCCTCATCGAATGATGAGATGCGTGAGTCGGTACCGATTGCTGCGTAGTTAGAGCCTTGGATTGCAACGATGGTTGTCATTGTTCTTTTAACAGTCTGTCGTACTTGTTGCTAATTTTTGTATATTCTGAGCGACATTCCCCTAGTTCTATGTCACGAACATACTCCAGTTCTGCCCGTAGGCGTTCAATCTCGGCAATCGATTCAAGTGCTTGGCGCATAGCATCTTCAAGCGTTACGACCTTAGGAAACGCTTTGTAATACGCCTTTGTCATGTCTTCCGTGTTTAGTCGGGTCACAATGTCATCAGTCATCTTCCCACACATCCACATCGTCGCGGTCCAATGCGTACTCCATTGTGTCAATCAATGCAGCAAGTATCGACATGCCCATCATCCATGAATCCATGTCTCCGCCCTGCATTAAATGAAATGCACGGACAGCATGAATCATGTCTTCTTGCGTCATAAGGACTGTCATTTCATAATATGTTTCCTGCCCTTTGATTATTCTATTTGCTTCTGCCTGAATTTGTTCCACCTGTTCTGATGGTATGAACTCATTTATCCAGTCGTTTTTGTCGCTCATTGTGTACCACTATCCATCCTAAGTCCAACCCGTTGGCTTGCATGCCTGCACCAACCTCTACGTTCTCCACCCCGTAGTGAGTAGCAAGAATCCTGGACAGTTCACGTACGTTAACCTCTTTGTGGAAAGCGACTGTGAACTGCCGTGACCTCATTGCTGTTGGTTCTCTTCTTTCATTGACTTTTCAATTTCCATTGCTACCTGAACCAGTTGCTCTACTGTTTGCGGACCGAACTTTTCTTCAATGACATAGATGAGTGCAAAGATGTTTGCCACTACCCAGAACATGTCAATCTGTTCACGGTCTTTGTTTTCGTTTTCGCTCATTGTTCTTCTCCTAGTTTGAGCTGGAATGTTCCATCAAGGAACATGAGGGCGATAAGACAGTATCCAACAATGTCGTGGATTGTGTCTACCAGCGACTCATGGCTGGGTTCTCTTTTCTTTAACATCAAGTTTTTGTATCGCTCAATTTTATCAGATAAACGCACTACAATACCGATGAGACCAAAGCTGTTAATGTTTCCATGTCCGTAGTCTCGTTGCTTGCCGATTACCATCGACAGCATCTCTCCTGTGTCCCATTCGTCTAGTTCACGAGCGAGCGCAACTGTGCGCTTCGCTAGAATTAAAAACGAATCTGAACGTGGTTCTGTTTCGGCTAGCACAGCTTGGCGCATGTATTCGAGTACGTCCTCCATGTAGGCGATTGACGACGGACGTTGACCGTCTGTGTCGGAGATTGCCATCATCCATTGTGTTGCGGATTCTTCCCATGTGGAAGCCATTTGAATCTTCTTTCGTATTTTGGTGTCTTGCGACATTAGCGCTTTTAGTTTAGCGAATGCTTGGTTTCTTAGTCTCCACACATGGGTTTTAGTGAAAGAAAGTTCGTCTGCTATTTGTTGCAGTGATTTGTTTTCACTCATAATGGCGTTGATAATCCACGTTTCACGTGGGTCTAGTTCCAGTAGATAGTCTGAAACTATTTCTTTCATTTCAAGACGGTCCCACTGTTCGTCTTCTATTTCTTCGTGTGGTTCAGCCATCATAATGGCTTCATAGTTGACCCTGCCATCCCCGTATGAGGTTGGCTTGGCTCTCATGTTAATGAGTTGTTCGTATGGTGTTTCTCTACGCTTCGTCATATTGTGGGTTAATCATCATGTCCATTACGTCTTCAGGTTGAAGAACATAGCCTCTTGCTGGATTGTCTGAATTCTTTGCGAAGTCAGTCAATGGGAACTTTGACTTATTCTTCTTGATGTATTTCTTGAGACGCTTGACTGATACAACCACGAATGCCCCGTGGTCGCCATCAAGTGTGTAGACATAGACCCACCAGTGCGCTTTGGTAACCATCA
>Ga0315902_10009367_pt1 | contig 13118 bp, 6 predicted proteins | sample LakEriMetagenome_9_FD_203523 | JGI IMG/M metagenome (GOLD analysis project Ga0315902, IMG submission 203523) | Freshwater fungal communities from buoy surface, Lake Erie, Ohio, United States - Buoy 12 MA117 | ecosystem: Environmental > Aquatic > Freshwater > Lake > Lake biofilm | place: USA... | reverse complement strand
CGAGCCGACCACAAGTTCGGCCTGTTGCTCAGACCGTCCCTGCAGCAGGCGTGCGATCGAGTCGGCCCGATGCTGCCCGTCCGCATCAAACTGGATCACCGCTTCGTAACGGTGCCCCTGTTCGAGCGCCCAGCGAAATCCCTCCCAGACCGAAATGCCCGCCCCTCGATTGCGGTCGAGAGTCAGCAGTCGACCCCATCGATTCGATTCGATCCATTCCCGCACTCGGGCGGCTGTCTGATCGCACGACGCGTCATCCACCACCAACAGGTGAAATCTTGAACGTGGCAGGCGCGCGAGATCATCCAGGGTTTGCTGGATGCAAGCCTCTTCGTTGTAGGTTGGTACAATGACTAGAAGCATCTCTCAGCCTTCTGAGATCACCCACTCACAACCATCCCGTCGGCTTGACCGTCACCATCCCGACAATCGGATAAAGTGCCCAACCACTAAAAATCGACAACCGCACCACACGAGATCGGACGAACAATTGGCATCACGACGATTCTTCAACCCCACTCCCGACTGCAACGAACCGGCCCTTCTAAACAATCAACGATCGAAAGTCAAGCCACACACCAACAAGCGACAATCCCCAAAAACACTCAAGTCGTGGTTGCCACGTTGGATCGCTCCAACCCGCCCGATGATTCATGAACCTCACGCTGGGCGGTGAGAACCTGGGACCACAGGGAACCGTCTCTCCAATCCGAATCTGAGGCAGTCCCACCTTCGTGTTTGGAACATTGCAGAAACCTTGAACCGCGTTCATGACGAGGCTTTACCCCGCTGCCCAAGGGACACAATTTGCCCAGTGCCCTTCTGCGGACCGGCAAAAAACCCTTGAGTAGCCAGATCGTGACAGACCACGACGGGGTGAATCGACCGCGTGGGATGGACCAACAGTGGAAAGCCGAACGGCTTATCAGAACAAGTTCCACTCGGGCAAACCCAATCGGATGCTAAACAACCAATTCCTACCTTGCAATGGAATTCTTTGGTGATCCATCCGATTGAGGGATTCCAGCAAATCCCTGAGCCGTGGCTGGCGCAACATCTCCTGGAGGGGGGGGGCGCAGTGTGGATGATGCCGTGACACCAACCGGCAACTGCGAACGAACGACAGGTACCGGCCGTTCGGGTCTGGCGGCCCGCCCGGAGGGCCACCTCCACGCCGCTGCCATTCAGGTGCCGGAACGGTCTGTCCACAGGCCTTGAGTGGCCCACACCGAGGGCCCAACACATCCTTCGGGAAACCCCCACCCTGTCGCAATGGAAGTGATGAAACGATCCGACCACCGGTGCTGGGCAGCAACGGCACCCACTGCCCCCTGGCGGCACAGACCACCACGCGGCCGACGACTGGGGCGTGGGGTCCAGCCCCTTTGCCGGGTTTGCAATCGGGTCAGGCACAATTCAGAATTCACAGCGTGACCCTGCGCAGGGCGTGTGTCGCCTGTCACATCAGACATCAACTCTTAAGCCTCACCCGGTCCTTCTGCCCCCCTCTCCTGCGGCATCTCGCGAAAACCGCGCCGGGGCCGCGACGATGACTTCGTGGTGCCATCCCATGACGCACAGCGGCACGTCGGAAGGTCTCGCCCTCGTGGTGATTGCCCATGACGGAGGCGAGCTGCTGCTGGACTGCCTGCGGGCTGCTCTGCGGGAGTTGAGAACCCTGCCGCAGCCCAGCCGCATGATCGTTGTCGACAACGCGTCGACCGATGCAACCGCGGCGCGAGTCCGGGGCGAATTCCCACAGATCCAACTGATCGAAACCGGGCGGAATGCCGGTTACGCCGGCGGGACCGAACTGGCCAGGCGGCAACTGGCATCACCCGGATCGGAACCTGAGTGGTTCGCGGTCATCAACCAGGATGTGATCCTGGAGTCGGGGTCGGTCGTCGAACTGATCAACGCGCTCCAGCGCGACCCGGGACTGGCGGCTGTTCAGCCGGTGTTCGACATGTGGCCGGGATCCGACGCGGCGCGGCTGGGGACCCTGGCGTGGCACTTTGCCGGTTACGGCGTGTATGGGTTGCCCGACGGAGTTGCGACTCGGCCTTCCGGGTTGGCCAGACCAGTGCCCCTCGACGTCACCGCCCTCTCGGGAGCCGTGGTGTTCGCGCGATGGCAGGCGCTGCAGCGGCTGGGAGGTCTGTTTCGGCCCGAATTCCAAATGTACTGCGAAGATGCGGAGTTCAGCCTGCGCGCCCGGCTGGCCGGCTGGAGATTGGGCGTGGTGCCTTCCGCCCGCGCCCGGCACCTGCGGACGGGAGACGGTGCGGCGAGGTGGTATGAAACCCTGGAACGCAATCGCCTGAGCCTCTTGTGGACCCACTATCGATGGAAGACGCTGCTGGTGCTGGCTCCGGCCCTCGTGGCGCTCGAGGTTGGGCAGTGGCTGGAGCGTGCCTTCAAGGGCCAGGCCACTCGCCGCTGGAGCGTCTGGCGCAGCCTGTTCAGCAGCGAGTGGCGCCGCCACCTGACGCGGTGGCGCCGCGAGTCGTGTGCCTTGCGAAGTGTCTCCGATCGCGCGGTGTTGTGCCGCTCAGTCACTGCAATTCCTGCTTCTCAGGCCAATTCGCCCCTGTTGCAGGCGGTGGGTAACCCCTGGTTCACACTCTGGTGGCGTATCGTGCAATGGCTGCCTGGGTGGTAGCGGGACCGGCAGGGCCCCGACCGCATCGAAGCACCCGCGTCGCGGCTGGCCGCTCACCAGTCCCGCCTCCTGCGGAATCCCGGGATGTGCCGCCGTTCCCCTGGATCACGGTCTCCAGTCCAGGGGGAGAGTCGGGAGATTGGAGACCGCCTCCCCGACGGGTCTCGGCCTGGTTGTCGGCGAGACCCCCTTCCGCCGATACTGCCCCTGCATCCCGTGCCTGGGCGGCACACCGGGAACCTTGCCGGCCGCTTCACCTTCCCAGCGAATCTCTGTTCTCATGACCATTCACACAACCATCCACTGGTCCGACAGTGACTGTCTCCGGAGGGGCCTGTCCCTCTGGCTGGCCGCGCTGGTGTGCCTGCTGACACACTCTGGGGCAGGCATCGCCGGGGAGCATCCGATTCCCGAGAGCGATCTCTGGCTGACTTACCCGGCCGAGCCTGGTCCGGGAGCCGGCCGGCACGTTGTGCTGATCGCCGCCGACCAGGAATACCGCAGTGAGCATGCCCTGCCGATGTTGGCCCGGCTGCTCTCCCGGTACCACGGCTTCCATTGCACCGTGCTGTTCAGCCTGAATGCCGACCATCTGGTCGACCCCACGCAGAAGATCCGCTGGGAAGACAAAGCGGTCACCCACAACATTCCGGGGCTGGAGCACCTCGAGAAGGCCGACTTGCTGATCCTGTTCAGCCGGCTGTTGTCTTTGCCCGACGACCAACTGCGGCACTTCGACACGTACCTCGACTCGGGCAAGCCGCTGATTGCCATCCGCACGGCGAACCACGGCTTCATCGAGTTCAACTACCGCAAGGAGGGCAAACGGGTGCGGTTTGGCGAGGATGTATTGGGTGGCACGTTCCGCAACCATCACGGCCGCTGGCAGCAGGACTCGACGCGGGGGATCATTGTCGAGGCGAACCGCGACCATCCTGTGCTGCGTGGCGTCAAAGACATCTGGGGGCCGTCGGATGTGTATCGCACCTATGAAGAGAACGGACGGCTGCCCGAGGAGTGTCTGCCGCTGGTTGAAGGGCAGCCCTTGGTGGGGCGCAAGCCCACCGATGCCGTGAATTCCGAACTGATCCCCCTGCCGGTGGCCTGGGTGAAGACCTGGACGGGAAACACCGGCAAGACGGCCCGGGTGTTCCACACCACGATGGGGAGCGCGCAGGATTTCGCGAACGAAGGACTGCGGCGGATGACGGTGAATGCCGTCTACTGGGGGCTGCGCCTCGAGGATCAGATCGAGCCGCAGTCTCCGATGCCCATCGTGGGCAAGTACAACCCTCCCGACAGCGGTTTCGCCTACAGAGAGCTGCAGATTGTGCCCCGCAAACCGAGCGAGTTCCGCGACTGAAACCGTGAAGCTGCGGCGAGCGAACTCGTTGGAGAGGGCCCTCGCCTTCTCGATCGGGGATGGTTGATTGGACCCCGGCACCCTGCTCCGCCCGGCTGGATTTCGATCCGAGGGGGGTGATTGGTGAAAAGCCCACCGAGCGCAGAACCGCCAAAACATTTTCCCCAAACCAGCGGGGGGCAGAGGGGGGATGAGACCGGGGTGAAGGGTTGGTTCGGGTCGGTGGGGGCTGCCTTGGCACGCTGGTGGGCGAAATTCAGGGACACCGACACTGGGGCTGGATGGGGAAGGAGATTTGCCAGCCGGGTGAGGGCTACGGGAGTGGGCCTGCGGCCACAGGGACCGTGCCAATTCGGGGTCTAAAGACAGCAATCGTGAAAGAACCGACCAAGATTTCGCCAAGTGTCTCACAAACCGGCAACCGGGCCCTTGCGACAGGGTACGCGGGCGGGCTAGAGTCGGGATCGCGATTGATTCTCGGCTGCTCAAAGGTCGGCTGTGCGAGCAGTGACCTGAGTTCGACGTCCCTGGTCTGGGGATGCGCTGTACAAAGCAGTCGCCGAAGCGGAGGGTTTGCAGTGTGTACTGCTGTCGCTCTCTGTCCGTTGCTCTCCCCCCACAATGCCACTCATCCGTACACTCCGCAAGCTTCGGCGCATGTCGCCGCACGAGATCCTCTGGCGGATCTCGGAAAAACTGCGGATGGCGCGCGAGCGTCGGCAGGCGGGCCGGGGGCGGCTGCCGGGTTCGCGCCCCAGCGCCCCGACAGGGCAGGCCGGTTGGCTGCTGCAAAAGGCGGCGCAGTTGGTTCCGGGGGCGAGTCGGCCTGAGCTCGACCGTCTGGCGCAGCAGTTTCCGGACGTTCACCTCCGGTTGAAGCAGGGAGTGCAGCAACGTCTCGCCCAGCTCGCCGCCGGAACCTGGAACTGCCTGGGCCAGCCGTGTGACCTGCGGGGCCCGGTCGACTGGAGCCGCGATCCCGTCACGGGGTATCGCTGGCCGCTCGACTTTTACGACGATGTCCCCATCTACGAGCTGCCTGATGGAGTGGATGTCAAACCGGTCTGGGAGTTGGGCCGGCACCAGTTTCTGTTCACCCTGGGGGCGGGGTGGCTGGTCACGGGTGATGAGCGTCACGCGACCGAGGCACGGCGGCTGCTGCTCGACTGGATCGAGACGAACCCGCTCTTCCTGGGAGTGCACTGGACCAGCGCCCTCGAGCCGGGAATGCGGGTGATCTCGTGGCTCTGGACTCTGGCGGCCCTCTCGGAATGGCCGGGCTGGTCGCCGGATGATCTCGCGCGCATCGCGCAGTCGCTGGAAGAGCATGGCACCTTCCTCTCCGCCCACTACTCGCTCTATTCCAGCCCGTACAACCACCTGATTGGCGAGGCGGCCGCCCTGTACCTGCTGGGCCATTGGATTGATTCGCCGCATTCGGCCGGGTGGCGGCGGCAGGGGGCCGACATTCTGCTGCAGCATGGCCCAAAGCAGTTTCACGCCGACGGGGTCTGCGTCGAGCAGGCGATGGGGTACCAGTTCTACACGCTGCTGTTCCTCACGCTGGCCTGGTGCGCCGCCGGGCCGGGTGGGGGCGAACTCGCCCCCCTCGAGCCGCTGCTGCGAAGTGCCTGGAACGCGGCGGCGGCGTTTCAACAGCCGGATGGGCTGTGGCCGCCGTTTGGGGACATCGACTCGGCCCGCACCCTGCCCGTCATTCCCGCGGAGCCGTGGGATTTCTCGGGGCTGTGCGGCGTGGGAGCCGTACTGTTCGCCGACCCTGCGGCGCGAACCGCCGCAGGTCCCCCGGGCGAAGAGTTGATTTGGCTGCGGGGGACCGCTGGTGTCGAGGCGTTGCTGCGGCTGCGGGGGACGGAACCGGGCGCCACCGTCCGCCGGCTGCCCGACGCGGGCTACGCGGTGTTCCGCGCGCCGGCCGATCCGGGGGACTGGCTCTTGGTCGATGCCGGGCCGATCGCCGGGGGGCTGTTCGCCGATTCAACCCCCTCCGCCGCCCACGGCCACGCCGATCTGCTGCAGGTGCTGGTCCATGTGGGGGGAGAGCCCTTCCTGGTCGACTCGGGCATGTCGACCTATGGGGGCCCGCGGGAGGTGGTCGACTGGTACCGCGACGTGCGGGCCCACAACACCCTGTCGATTGAAGGGGCTCCGGTCGCGCGGCATGCGGGGCGGCTGGCGTGGTCGCATGTGTGTCCCCAACACCGGCTGGAGGCGGCCGACCGGACTGACCTCTGGCTGGCGCATCTCGGCTGTCAGCCCGGTCCGGGAGTCTTCGCCGACCGGTATGTGCTGATGATTCCGGGAATCGGGTTGTGGCTGGCGGACCACGTGCGGACGCCCGAGGCGCGGCGGGTCGACTGGTCGTTCAATCTGTCAGAGAATGCGGCCCGGGACCTGGGCCCGCAGCTGGTTGCCGGAGAACGGCTGCCCACCCGTCCCTGGCCGCTGGGGGTGGCGAGTTCGCAGGGGGCTGTTCAGTGGAGCGTGCTGCGGGGGGCCGCCGGCGGGGTGGAGGGTTGGCGGGGGCTGGAATACGGGAAGCGGTTCCCCGGAACGCAACTGCGGGGGCAGGCCACCTGCCCGGGCGAAATGGTGGTGGTGTTTGCCTTCACCCCCCGCGACAGCCAGGTGCGGGCGGCGGTCCGCCTGGGGGGGAGAGACGTGGGGTCCGTGCCAGACCTGGGCGGAGAACGGACTTCGGTCGCGTCCGCCGGGGCTGCGCCAGACGGGTGGTCACTGCTTGGGGGGGGTTGGGATTGTGATCTGGCCTGGGGCTCCAGCGCGCCGCCGGGAGGCGGGGATTGGGAGCCGCTGGGGGGAACTGGCTGGCGATGTTGGCGGCGGCGGGTTGGAGTCCGCACCAGCAGTGACGTCCGGAAAGACCAACCGGGGAGGTCTGGGTGAAGAGCGTCGAAACAGGTTCGGAGTTGGACGGCCGGGTGAACCAGCCCTCACCGGAGAAATTTTCCGGGACAAACCGCAAGAAGCCGCGCGTGCTGGTGCTGGCGTCGACGTTTCCCTCGTCGATCCAGCCGATCCACGGCGTGTTCGTCAAAGAGCGCGTCAAGGCGGTGGCGGCGTTGGGCGAATTCGATCTGCGGGTGATGTCTCCCACTCCCTGGTTTCCCCCGCTGAAAATGTTCAAGCGGTGGTATCCGCTGTCGCAGATTCCCGCCTCGGAGACGGTCGATGGGCTGCAGGTCACGCGGCCCCGCTACCTGCTGCTGCCCAAGATTGGCGGCTATTACCACACGCAGTTGATGAAGTGGGGAATCGGGCGGTCGGTCGCCCGGCTGAGGGAGGAGTTTCCCTTCGATCTGATCGACGCCCATTTCGTCTACCCCGACGGAGTGGTGGGGGCGATGCTGGGTGAGCTGTACAACGTGCCGGTGGTGATGACGGCGCGTGGCGAAGACATGATCCGCTTTCCCGAACTGCCAGTCATAGGAAACGCGATCCGCTGGGGATTGAAGCGGGCCAGCCAATTGGTGGGACTGAGCGAAGAGCTCGCCCAGAAGATGATTGAGAACGGGGCCGATCCCGCGCGGGTCCGCGTGATCTCGAACGGGGTCGACACCGCCAAGTTCCGGCCGGTTCCGCGGGACGAGGCGCGACAGCGGATGGGGCTGCCCCTCGACCGCAAGATCATCATCGGGGTGGGGTATCTGCTGGAACGGAAGGGATTTCATCTCGCGGTGGAGGCCCTGCGGACGGTACGGGAGCGGCATCCGGATGCGATGTTGGTGATCGTGGGAGGAGTGTCCCGCTGGGGTCAGGATTACAGCGCCGAGATCCATGAGGCGATCCGCCGCACCGGGATGGCCGACCATGTCCGGTTGGTGGGGGCCAGGCCTCCCGAAGAGCTGTACCTGTGGTACAGCACGGCCGACCTGTTCACAATCTTGTCCTCACGCGAGGGATCGCCCAACGCGCCCCTCGAAGCACTGGCTTGCGGGATTCCCATCGTGGCGACCCCCATTGGCTCGATCCCGCAACTGCTGACGAACACGACTCTCGGTTTGATGTTGCCGGAGCGGTCTGCCGAGGCGGCGGCCCGGGGATTCTGCGACGCCCTGGCGATGACCTGGGACCGGGAGGCGATTCGGGCCTGGTCGGTCGAGAACTCGTGGGGATCGGTCGCCAAACAGGTGGCGGCGACGTTTCGCGACGCCCTGCGGGAGGCGGGTGAACAGCCCCCGCGCTCCAGCCCCCACTGAGTGGCCTCCCCACTCCGCTCCCCGCTTCCCCACCCGACCGAAGAAACAGGAACAACGCCGATGCGACAGGTCTTCATGCGAAAAAAACTGCTCCGACCCGCCACCGTCGGTCCCGAGCAGGTTCCCGTGCCCCGGTGTGCCGCGACGGGGGTCCTGATTGGCAACCGCTGCTCGCTGATCAGCGCCGGCACCGAATCGTCTTCGGTCAAGCGGAACGTCAAGGACATGGTCGTCAAGGCGATGACCAATCCGGCCTTGCGTCAAAGCGTGTTCGACATGCTGGTCAAGGATGGCCTCACGCGGACCTATGACCGGGTCAACTACGAGACCACCAAGTGGACCCCGCTGGGTTACAGCGGGGCCGGTGTGGCCCTCGAAGTGGGTCGCGAAGTCGAGGGGATTCGGCCGGGCGACCTGGTGGCCTACGGAGGCGAAGGACATGCCGAGATCATCCACGCCCCCCGCAACCTGTGCGTGCGGGTGCCCGACGGGGTGACGGCGAACGACGCCTCGTTCGTGGCGCTGGGCAGCATCGCCCTGCAGGCGGTGCGGCGGGCGGCGGTTGAAGTGGGAGACCGGGTGGCGGTCATCGGGCTGGGACTGGTCGGGCAGCTGGTGTCGCAACTGGTCCGCACGGCGGGGGGCCGGGTGGTGGCGATTGACGTGAACGCCGGCCGCCTCGAACTGGCGCGATCGCTGGGTGCCGAACTGACGCTGACCGCTGGTCCCGGCGTGCCCGACCTGGTGCGCGAGGCGACCGCCGGGCGGGGGGTCGACCGCGTGCTGATGTGTGCCTCCACCGCCAGCAACGAGGTCATTGAACAGGCGATCGACATGGTCCGCGACCGGGGGCGGATCGTGATGGTGGGGTTCGTGGGCATGGACATTCCCCAGGAGGCGTTCTACCGCAAAGAGCTCGAACTGCTGGTCTCGCGGTCGTACGGTCCGGGCCGCTATGACCCCGCCTATGAGCAGAAGGGACAGGATTATCCGTTCTCGTACGTGCGCTGGACGGAACAGCGCAACATGGACGAGTTCCTCAAGCTGCTGCAGGATGGCCGGGTGCGCGTCGGCCCGCTGGTGACCCACGAGTTCACCCTGCCCCAGTCGGAAGAGGCCTACCGCACGCTGGTCGAGAGCCCGGGGGGCTGCCTGGGGATTCTGCTGAAGTACGACGAACAGCAAGACCCGACCTTGCGCACGGTCCAGGTCGCGTCGACCCGGCCGCAGCCCCGGGTGACCGGGCGCCCCATCGGGATGGCGGTGGCGGGCTGCGGCGGATTCGCCCGGCAGTTTCATCTGCCGAATCTCAAGGCCAGCCCCCATGTGACGATGCGGGCGCTGGTCGCCTCGACCGGGCAGTCGGCCCAGGAGATGGCGACCCGGTATGGCGCGGCCATCAGCTCGACCGACTTCGACGCCGTGCTGCGTGATGACCAGGTGGATGCGGTCTGCATCTTCACCCGCGACGCCGCCCACGCCCGCATGAGCCTCGCCGCCCTCAACGCGGGGAAGCATGTGTTCTGCGAAAAGCCTCTGGCGATTACCGTCGAGGAATGCGAGCAGTTGGCCGCCCAGATCACGGGCGAGCGGATCTGCATGGTGGGCTTCAACCGCCGGTTCGCCCCGCTGGTGCGCGATCTGCAGAACTGCCTGAAGCAGTTGCCCGGCCCGCGGATGATGATCTACCGCGTCAACGCCGGTGCTCTGCCGCGGGACAACTGGGTGTTCGATCCGTCGTCGGCGGCCGGGCGCATCGTGGGGGAGGTGTGCCACTTCGTCGACCTGCTGACCTGGCTGACGGGAGCCGAGCCGGTGAGCGTGACGGCCACCGCCCTGGGGGCCAGCTCGTCGATCAACGAGATGGAGGATGTGTCGGCGCAGATCACCTTCGCCGACGGTTCGGTTGGCACGGTGATCTACGCCTGCCGGGGGACGACCGCCTCGGGCAAAGAGCGGCTGGAGATCTTCACCGGGTCGACCAGCCTGGTGATGGACGACTTCCGCAGTCTGACGGTCACGGGGGCGAAGCCCCTGGAGAAGACCGACCGGCAGGGAGACAAGGGGCACGGGGCCGAGCTGCAGCACTTCCTGCAATGCGTGCGGGGGGAGGCCCGCCCGGAACTGACGCACATCGACGGCATCCGGGCGACCCTGGTCTGCCTCGCCATCTGGGAAAGCGCCCGGGCCGGCGGCGAGCCGGTCGAGATCCCCCAACTCGAAGTCGCCTCCGAAAAAAGGGGTCAGGTCCATTAAACGACAGATGGACCGCGATGGGACCCTGATTCCCGCATCGTGCGCCGCTCTTTTGGTGCCGCCGTCTTGAAAAGGTCCGTTTGCAAGACGGGACCCGTGGCTTCTCGCTCTGGGAAAACCGACAGGAGTCCGGTGCCTTCCCGTAATCTGCCCCTGGGTTTTGCCGCGAGATACCGTGACGTGACGGCGACCGGCGCGTCATGACCGAACCGGCCGAAGTGTTCTGGGGAAACCTCAACGGCATCTCCTCGCAAGTCACTGCCGGGCCCCCGGCTGGTGCTGGTCGCTGCTAAGGTCCTCGGCTGCAGACTGACCGGGAACGCATCGGGGCCCACTTGCTTGAATGCCGCTCAGGGATTTCCGTGTTTGGATGACCCCGGAATCCGTGAAATTCCATTATTCGCCCATTCCCTGCTGCTGATAATCAAGATCGACGGTGGAACGAAATCGGCAAGTCCGACCGCTTTCGTACGATGACAGTGTCGTAAGGACCGAAACGACAGATAACGACAGATTCCGTCGCACACAGGCCGTTCGCTCATACGTGCTGCAGCGGAAGGACCTGGTTCTCTCCGACCGTTCCCTGTTGCGTCGTGTGAGAGGCAGTGTCTGCGAAACTTCGCAAATGTCATCTCACTCGATCAAGTGATGTCGTGGGTGGCGTGCCAAAGCTGCAGAGTCTGTGTGCCGGGGGGTGTCTGCCGTAGCGCGGTGTTCACCGCGGTCACGACGTACGCTGTCGGGCAGCGGTACGGGGATGACCAGCGACCGCCGGTGGCCGTGCGGTCGCTGGAGGACGGATGCACCGACGCCGCGCAGCGGTGGCCGGGTTCCCTGCCCGGTCTGGTGAGGATCGAGCTGGGAGAGCAAACGGTGAGGGGCGGCGGCCCGGCCGTGCCGGGCTCGATTTTGGGGCGCAAGGTCAGCATGGAGAAGAGCCACCACGCGCAACCACGGAGCCCCAGCGACGTGCCATCAGGACTTGAGACGTCACCAACCCTGGAAGCCCGGCCCGAGGAACTCCACAAAACTCGTTTGCTCCCAGCTTTGAACGGTCACTGGTTGTCTCGCGGTCCGAGCCCCAGGGCCAGGGGGATCCGAAGAGCGTGTACAGTGGGTGCGGAGCACGTATAAACACCCGAGGTCCTGTCTGATGATCCTTGGCCCCAGCGCCGCACGGATCGGGCCGGACCGACATTTCGCATTTGCTGGGGGAGGAGCCGAGTGAAAATCCTCGTCGCGGAAGACGATCCGGTCTCCCTCAGACTCGTGCAGCGGTTTCTGGAGAAACTGGACTATGAAGTTGTAACGGCCACCGACGGGCTGGAGGCGGCGCGGATTCTGGAAGGTACCGCGGCTCCGGAACTGGCGATCCTCGACTGGACCATGCCCGGATTGACGGGAATTGAGATCTGCCGGCGTTTCTGTCAGTCCGAATCTCCCAGGCCGCTGCATGTGATTCTGCTGACAGCCAGGGCCGGGAGTGGCGATCTGGTGGAGGGGCTGGCGGCGGGGGCCAGCGACTACGTCCGGAAGCCATTCGATCCCGAGGAACTGCGGGCTCGCGTCCAGGTCGGCGCCACGATTGTGGAATTGCGCGACCGGCTGATCCGCCGGATGCAGGAGTTCGCCGATTATCTCGCCGATTGCCCCCTGGGGGTCGTTCTCGTCGAAGAAGACGGCTTGATCAGTTATGCCAACAACCGTGCCGGCTCGATCTTCGGCTACGCCCCCGAGGAACTGAAACGCCGGCCCATCGAAGTTCTGGTGCCGCAGCAGTTTCGGGAGCAACATACGGCGGTGCGCGAGGCCTATTACCGCTCTGCGGGAACCCGGATGCTGTCTGACCGGGGCTCGATTTATGGACAACGCCGGGATGGACAGCTGATTCCACTCGCGATTGGCCTCAATCGGATTCCCCGCCAGGCACCTGTGAGAACCGCTTGTACGATCGTCGACCTCACACCGCTCCGTACCGCCGAGGAACAGCTCGAACAGTTTTTCGAACTGTCGCTCGACTACTTCTGCATCGCGAACCTCGATGGTTATTTTCTCACGACCAATCCGGCGTTTGTCGAACGGATGGAGTATTCCGAGCATGAGCTGACGTCGAGACCGCTGATTGAGTTCGTCCATCCCGACGATGTGTCACGGGTGCGGGAGCAGATCCAGCGACTGGGGCAGGGCATTCAAACCATCAACTTCAAAATCCGCACACATTCCAAAAGCGGTGCCGAGTACTGGATCGAATGGAATGCCTCTTCGGTGCCCGAAAAACGGATGATTTACGCCGTTGGCCGGGATATCACCGAACGGATTCGCACCGAGCAGCAACTGCAGTACCTGCAAACCCGCGAGCGGCTGCTGCTGAATCACATCCCGGCCAACATCTGCATCAAAGATCTTGATGGTCGGTACGAATTCGTGAACCAGCGGCATGCCGAACTCATCTCGGGGAGTCTCGAGAATGCTATTGGCAAGACGGCGTCCCATTTCTTCCAGGAGTCGGTGGCCCGCCGGATTCAACTGGAGGAAGGACGAACCATCGAAAGTCTCGACGTGATCACCGTGGAGGAGAAACTGACCGTCAGCGGTGGGG
>Ga0315902_10009366_pt1 | contig 13119 bp, 12 predicted proteins | sample LakEriMetagenome_9_FD_203523 | JGI IMG/M metagenome (GOLD analysis project Ga0315902, IMG submission 203523) | Freshwater fungal communities from buoy surface, Lake Erie, Ohio, United States - Buoy 12 MA117 | ecosystem: Environmental > Aquatic > Freshwater > Lake > Lake biofilm | place: USA... | reverse complement strand
ATCAAATATGACACCACAGGATTAAGCAGTGTCAACTATCTAGAATCTCTCAAACAAACAGGAAATATTTACAGAAAACATTTCGGCAACAGCATCAAACAACGCTTATGGGCCTTCAGATTAAGGGCTCTTCATTTCCTTCTTCATTCTCCTGCCGGCAAATTACTCTATCGGGTTAAGACGATGCTTCGGATGGAAAACATCTGATTATAGAAGCCTAGCGCGAAACAGTAGATAAGCCACAGACATTAATATTTTAGATATAATTCCTATCCTAAGCAAAGAAAGAGGAATGAACAGCTGAAAACGTAAAATCTTTTCAAGTAATGCCGGCATCTGATTCTGATCATAAGATTTAGCATCCTTAACATTCCTAATCCCGAGGTTACGATACATGCGCCAGTAGTAGTCAAAAACTAAAAGATTATTAAGTATCTTTTCTCCGAATATACCTATGAGCAAATTATTTTCCGGGATCTGAACTTCAGGCACCAGGAAAGTGAATTTAGTTACCTGATCGGGATGAAAACCAACATTGATTAAACGGGCGGGTATGTATTTCCATTTCTTGCCCGACTGAAAACAACGGATATAATATTCAAAATCGACTACAAATTTCAACCTGTTATCATAAAATGATTTTTGATCATTTCTAATGAGCGTACAGCTCGGATTTCCTACATACACTTTCTTAAATAAATAAAGAGGTGAAATACGCAATAAAAAAAGCTGCCATGAGCTGCAATTCACCAACTCTTTTTTTCCGCTCTCGGCATCAATATTTGCAAATGCCGAAAAAAAGAATGAAATGCCCTGATCATCATTCGTAAACTGATAAAATGTTTCGAGGGCTTGATCTGATGCAAACCAATCATCCTGGTGCATCATTTTGATCCATTTTCCACTTGCATAACGAATAGCTTGGTTCCAGTTTTCCGGTGTACCGAGTGGCTTTAAATTTTTATAATATCTGATTGTAAAAAATGACTTGAAGTTTTCAGCAACCTCTTCTACTTCGCTGCCCGGTGAATCGTCTGTAATGATCACTTCAAAGTCGCGGAAAGATTGATGTTGTATCGAGTCGAGCAAACGCCTGATCATCTCCGGCTGTTTATAGGCAGGCATGCAAATGGAAAAATATGGCTGGCCTTCACTCATTTATTTTCTTTTTATCAAACCATGAATATAATTCAAACCGAGCGGGCGATATAACATAAAACGAATCACCGAATAAATGTTGGATGGATGAATGTAGCCAAACTGGTCAACAAGCCACTTCACCCTGTTTCTGAATTTTATTTTTTCATTCTTCAGCAGGTTGAGCCACGATTTAAACACAATGCGGTTTGAAAGTACAGATTGTTCCGGCTTGCTTGATTGCAAAGCAGATTTAAAATGACGGTGAAATAAAAAAGCAGTATTGATCCAGGGCTCTCCGAAATCTCCTCCTATAGTGAAATGAACCAGATCCAGATTACGAATTACAAAGTTGCTGTATTTAGCAGAAGCACGTAATGAAAAATCAATGTCGTAAAAATGAAAACCCGTTAACAGGTTTTCATTAAACTGTATTTCCTGCCATACATCTTTCCTGCAAGCAAGAAAAACGCCATCAAGCACTTTGACCGGAACAACTATCTGATTACCATGAAACCCGTCTCTGATTGATTTAAGTTCTCCTTTATTATCGTGCACAATATTGAAAGCATCCATTTCTTCTATACCGGTATACCAACCACTGTAGTTTGCAGACTTGTATGCACTTCCTGCCAATCCTACCACCCCATTGGCTTGATGTTCATTTAACAACTTAACCAGTGCATCGCCCCAATATTTCGTCTGAAAAGAAACATCCTCATGTAAAAAAAGAAGATTGGTAAATGAAGATTGCTGAGCAAGAGTATTATAAACACGACAAATGGAATGAGGATCTTTTCGATTATCCCTAACAAGTATTTCATAGGGAATGCCAATCGTTTGATTGATGTTTTCCTTCAAACGATTTAAATAATCCTGATTAACGGAACAAATGATTATTGTAAGCATGCCGGATTATTTATTCACCGAAACCGCTAAATTCGTGTTTTTATAACTAAGAATCACAAATGCAGGGCAAATCATTTACCGCCAATATCCTGAAAGGAATAAAAAATGCATTTTTAAAGCTATTCAGTAATCCTTACAGAGCAGCCGGACTCGGGATCATGGATGTTAAGATATTAAAACATTTAAGTCCGGGTAAAATTTATCATAGAAAAATCGGGAATTTCCATATCAGCTTCAGTAATCCGCAGGAATTTCTGCATGCCCTGAAAGAGATTTTTGCAGAGAAATGTTATGATCAGCAGCTTCCAAAAAATGCGTACATCATCGACTGCGGGTCTAATATTGGCCTGAGCATTCTGTATCTGAAATCTATTGCACCGGATGCAACCATCATTGGTTTCGAGCCCGATGAAGCCAATTACGACCTGCTTAAAAAAAATATTCAGGAAAATAAATTAGAAAACATCACGCTGCATAAAGCAGCAGTATGGACCGAAAATACTGAACTGTCATTTGAGATAACGGGGTCCATGGGTAGTGCCATCTCATTAGAAAAAAAAGAAAATACAATTAAGGTAAAAGCGCTTCGTCTAAAAGATTTTCTGACACAAAAAGTTGATTTTTTAAAAATTGATATTGAAGGTGCGGAATATGAAGTGATGAAAGACATATCTGATTCGCTGCACAATGTAAATCATCTATTTGTAGAATACCACGGCACCTATCATCAAAACAGCGAATTACTGGAGCTGCTTAATATTTTAAATAAAAACGGTTTCAGCTTTTATATCAAAGAAGCCGCATCAGTATACGACCGTCCTTTCATCTCCGAGAAGAACGGAAAATGGAATTATGATGTGCAGTTAAATATTTTCTGTCGGAGGGAACTCGCTTAATAATTTACAGAAAAGACTCAGACCTTCCCTGTGCTTATCTGTTAGTCTATAGCTGATATTTTCATTATAGTATTTTCTGATGCCGGAGAATTCATTTTCATGACCGGCAGCTATTTCATCAATGTGTTCCAGCCCAATTTCAATGAAGCCACTGAATTGATTGATCCAGTTTTCATCCATCGGCTTTAAACTTACCCATACTGCAAACACAAAAGGCAAACCTGTCATCTCATTCCATACTTCAGCCAGATCGTACCGATACGCAAAGCGATCTCCGATATGCAATGCCCTGTCTCCTATCACGAGTCCGGCGCTTTCATTTCCAATTTCATTGATGTAAGCATCATCATGGGAGGCAACAAACGGGATCTCTATCTTCCAGAAATGAAGGAGTAATACTTTCAGGAGAGCGACCGAAGATTTACTTTGGTAATCGAGGTAGATTCGTTTAACCTGGTTGAGAGGTTTTTCGGAGAAGACGCATACAGAACCAACTTCCTTATTTGCTCCGATACAGTAATTGGTTAAAATGTTGTAAGATTTTAATTCAGTCAGCAAAGCTGCAGGAACGAGCGCAACATCGAGTTCGCCTGCGGCAAGCATGCCGGAAAGCTTTGATGGATAAGCAAGAAGAAGTTCATGGCTATTTAAAAAATCTTCTCCTTGCATGCCATAAATAAACGGCTTTGTATTTAGATAACTAACTGCACCAATCTTTATCTTCTTCAATTGAATTAAATTTGCAACGCAAAGAAACGACAATATATAGAAGGAAGAGAATAACGACCTGCGGAATCTCTTTTTCCAACTCAACATTAATTAAAAATTATGGAGCTACAAGCCCTGACTGCACTCTCCCCGATAGACGGAAGATACCGTCATCAATTGCAACACCTCGATCAGTATTTTTCAGAATATGCCCTGATTCGCTATCGCACGGAAGTGGAAATTGCCTATTTTCTCTTCCTAAGCGAAAAAAAGTTTTTTCGTCTGACTGCCAAAGAAAAAACCGGCCTTAACCGAATTACAGAGCAGTTTAATACTGAGCATGCAACTCATATTAAAAAGCTGGAGGCAGTCACGAATCACGATGTAAAGGCTGTGGAATATTTTCTTAGAGATGAACTCGACAAAATTGGACTTTCTGCACTTAAAGAATGGGTTCATTTCGGGCTCACCTCACAGGATATCAACAATACTGCCATTCCGTTGCTTTGGAAGAAAGCCATAGAAGAGGAATACCTGCCCGCACTTACAAATCTCCAATTGCAATTGCAGAAATTAGCCAAAGATTGGAACAATATTCCAATGCTGGCGCGTACACACGGACAGCCGGCATCTCCTACCCGTCTTGGTAAGGAAATCATGGTTTTCGCTGAAAGATTGCAGCAACAGATACAGCTGCTGGCCGACATACCATTCACCGGAAAATTCGGAGGAGCTACAGGAAACTTCAATGCACACGCAGTTGCATTTCCTAAAACTGACTGGATAAAATTCGGCAATGAATTTCTGGAGAAAAAACTAGGACTACGCCGTCAGCAATTCACAACTCAGATTGAGCACTACGACCACCTGGCTGCACAAATGGATGCAATGAAACGCATCAATACCATCCTGATAGATCTGTGCAGAGACATCTGGGCGTATGTATCACTTGATTATTTCAAACAAAAAATTAAAAAAGGTGAAGTAGGTTCATCAGCCATGCCTCATAAGGTAAACCCAATTGATTTTGAGAATGCAGAAGGAAATCTCGGTATTGCAAATGCATTGTTTGAACACCTTTCATTGAAACTGCCGGTATCAAGGTTGCAAAGAGACCTGACTGATTCTACTGTGCTCAGGAATCTAGGCGTTCCTTTTGCACATACGATTCTTTCCTTTCTGTCTATACAAAAGGGGCTGGGTAAACTGGTACTGAATGAAGACAAAATAAGGAAAGACCTAGATCAAAACTGGGCTGTGCTTGCAGAGGCAATCCAAACCATTCTGAGAAGGGAAAACTATCCACATCCCTATGAGGCACTTAAAGCACTTACTAGGGGCAATGCAGGTATTGACCGGGATTCGTTATTGGCTTTCATTGATAGCCTTAAAGTGAGCAAAAAAGTAAAATTGGAGCTGAAATCCCTTCGTCCCGACAACTATTTGGGTAAAAATCCAAAAATCCTATGATTGATTATCAATGAGTTATAACTTTTTTAAAAAATATTTGTGGAAAACTTGTGGATTTATCAAATTTTATCCACATCTTTACAGTACCAATATCCACTAAAACCAATCAGGACAAACCGATTCAAGTCCTTAGAAAAACTTCCAATCTTTGGAAGTTTTTTCTTTTTATACCAATTCAAAGCGAAACATCTTCGATTAAAAAGAATTCCGTATTTCCATTTTCAAGTATGACAATACTCAGAATGTCATATTGGATTCGGTTAAAATCAGGGTATTTTGTGAGATAAGCCGATCCCGCACACATCAACCTCATAATTTTGGAGGCAGTGACAGCCTCCTCCGGCATACCATAAAACAAGGATCTTCTTGTTTTAACTTCAATAAAACAAAGAATGTCTTTTCGCATCGTGATAATATCTATTTCATAATAGGAATGCCGCCAGTTTCTGTGCAATATGTGATCGCCTTTGGCAATCAGCCAATCTACAGCGAGATCTTCTCCGAGGTTGCCTGTTTCTTTATTGGTGTTCATAGCTGGTAAAAATAAAGAGGCCGGTTATCCACATCCAACAGAAAAAGATGGAAATAAAATAGTACTAACGGGAAAGCTTTTTAGTTATTTTTGCAGCTCATAATGCCATTTCAATGAAACTGAATAAATCCATTTTAATTACCTCTCTTGTTTTTATTGCAGCTGCTGCACTTTATCGCTTGGTTCCAAACCGTCCTCTTGGTTTTGCTCCTCAAATTGCAATGGCTCTTTTTGCCGGATCGTTGATTCGTTCACGTGCATTTGCATTTGCTGTACCTCTTTTAAGTATGTTTATCAGTGACTTACTTTTTGAAGTGCTATTTGCTGCAGGGTTAACTTCTTACAATGGATTCTACGATGGTCAGATTCTGAATTATTTGCTCCTGACTTCTCTAACCTTATTCGGATTTTTCCTTCGTAATCAAAAAACTACCGGCATTATTGCAGCATCTTTCGCTGCACCCACTACCTATTTTATTCTCAGTAATCTGCTTGTATGGATTGGAGGAGGCGGATATGGTCATCCGAAAACTTTTGATGGTTTAATTCTTACTTATATTGACGGAATTCCTTTCTATCAGGGAAGTCTCTACGCAACCATCATATTCTCTGCCGTTTTCTTTGGCGGCTACCGACTAGTTCAGTCTTTTACGTTGAAAAGTTTGAAAAGTAATTAGTTACTAGTTGTTGGTTATTAGTTGTTGGTTATTTCGCTAAACCAATAATGAACTACTGATAATTCATTTATTCCGTTCCGCATTTACGATTAGCTACAGCACAAAACTCCATGTACGTAATGTTGCCTGCTCCGGTATACGAAGTATCATCGAAGAGCGTCAGCGAATAAGTCCCGAACATCGGGAACATCTCAAGTATGGGGAAAATGTGTAAGCTATTTTTTAGAAAAAATTACATCTTAATAATTCGCTTCTGAGTACAGATAGTAAGCTTAGAAATACTTCGCTTCCGCTCAGTATGACGTATACTTTGTTACATTCCCGCTTTAGGACAAAAAGGATAACAAAACAAAAAAGTGGTCCGCCATAAAGACGAACCACTTTTATATTAGAATAATTATCAGTACGCTACCCAATAACTAATAACCAACAACTAAGAACTTTCTTATTTCACCTCCTCAAACTGTGCATCTTCTACATTGTCTGCATTAGATGTACCTCCTTGTGCACCTGTCGTGTCAGTAGTATCATCTGCTCCGGGCTGGGCAGCTCCCTGTGTTGCTTTATAGATCTCTTCGCTGGCTGCAGTCCATGCCGTATTCATTTCGTTCATCGCTGCATCAATAGCCGCAAGATCCTGAGCTTTGTGTGCATCTTTTAACTTAGACAGAGCAGCTTCAATCGGTGCTTTTTTATCGGCACTGATTTTATCGCCGTATTCTTTCAACTGCTTTTCTGTTTGGAAGATCAGACTGTCAGCTGTATTGATCTTTTCAACTTTTTCTTTTTCTGCTTTGTCGGTTGCTTCATTGGCTTTCGCTTCTGCCTTCATTTTTTCAATCTCTTCCTTGCTCAAACCACTTCCGGCTTCAATACGAATTTTTTGTTCTTTGCCTGTGCCTTTATCTTTTGCACTTACATGTAAAAGGCCGTTTGCATCGATGTCAAAAGTGACTTCAATCTGAGGAACTCCACGAGGTGCAGGGGGAATACCATCCAGGTTAAATACTCCCAAGCTCTTGTTGTCTTTAGCCATCGGACGCTCACCTTGTAATACATGAATCTGTACACCGGGTTGATTATCTGCAGCAGTAGAAAATACTTCAGATTTTTTCGAAGGAATGGTGGTATTGCTTGCAATCAGCGTAGTCATCACGCCACCCATTGTTTCGATTCCGAGAGAGAGAGGAGTTACATCAAGCAACAATACATCCTTCACTTCTCCAGTAAGTACCGCTCCCTGAATCGCTGCACCAACGGCAACTACTTCATCAGGATTCACTCCTTTATTGGGCTTCTTGCCGAAAAACTTTTCAACAATCTCCTGTACTTTAGGAATACGTGTGCTTCCTCCTACAAGGATCACTTCATCAATTTCAGATGCATTCATTCCTGCATCTTTCAAAGCTTGCTCACAAGGCTTGATACAGCGGGTAAATAAATTATCTGCCAGTTGCTCAAATTTTGCGCGTGATAATTTCAATACCAGGTGTTTTGGCACACCATCTACCGCAGTAATATAAGGAAGATTGATTTCTGTTTCAGAAGATGAACTCAATTCGATTTTTGCTTTTTCAGCAGCTTCTTTCAAGCGCTGCAGAGCCATCGGATCTTTACGGAGATCAATATTCTCCTGTGACTTAAACTCATCAGCGAGCCAGTCGATGATTACTTTGTCAAAGTCATCACCTCCAAGGTGGGTATCACCGTTGGTCGACTTCACTTCAAATACCCCATCGCCCAGCTCAAGTACAGAAACGTCAAATGTTCCACCACCGAGATCAAAAACCGCAATTTTCTGGTCAACATTCTTTTTATCAAGGCCGTATGCCAATGCCGCCGCGGTAGGCTCATTAACGATACGTTTTACAGTTAACCCTGCGATTTCTCCGGCTTCTTTGGTAGCCTGACGTTGTGCATCGTTGAAGTAAGCAGGCACAGTAATAACCGCTTCTGTTACCTCATGCCCAAGATAATCTTCAGCAGTTTTCTTCATTTTCTGAAGCACCATCGCTGAAATTTCCTGCGGTGTGTATAAGCGTCCGTCGATATCGATGCGGACGGTATTGTTATCACCCTGTGTTGCCTTGTAGCTCCAGTGTTTTACTTCCTCTCCTACTTCGTCGAAACGACGACCCATAAAACGTTTTACGGAATTGATGGTATTTATAGGGTTGGTAATTGCCTGACGCTTGGCCGGATCACCCACTTTGCGTTCTCCGTTCTTCAAAAATGCCACTACGCTGGGTGTCGTACGACGACCTTCATCATTGGCTATAACTACAGGCTCGGCACCTTCCATCACTGCCACGCAGCTGTTGGTTGTACCTAAATCGATTCCGATGATCTTTCCCATGTCTTAAAATTTTGTATTTGTAAATACTATCTCAATCAAAGTGCCACAGCCTTGATTTGTGAAATTTTGGCAGACAAATTGTCGGATAAATCTTTAAAAAGAAAGAATTAGGAAAAATCCGCACTTAACAAAGGGATAAAGAAGGATATTTAATCAAAGAGCATTTTGGCATAAATACGGATGAAATGCTGACAAAGATTCATACTTGGACTGCACAAACAACCAATAACTAACAACTACTATGTAACCCGTAACGTAAATATCACTCTTTCACAAACCGTATCACCCTCTGATATTTGTTATTCATTGCAGCTTTAATATAATACAATCCCTGGTGCAAATTCCCGATTGGAATTACAGCATTTTTACTTCTCAAATTGATTGTTTGAATCAGCTTTCCCTCGGCACTGTGAATGCTAATTTTCTCAATAAACTCATTAGATTTTAAAAAAAGCTGCTCATGTGCGGGATTTGGATATAATTCAACATCGATATTGTTTTGAATAGCCTCTTCTACATTCGTTGTTGTACAGGAAAGCTGGTTGAGATAGGTCCAAATGGCATCATTTAAAAGATACGGAACAGGCAAACCGTCCGGCGCCTCTCCCATTCTTACCCAGACCAGGTTTTGACTTGGTACTACATTTAGAAACTGTCCGTCTTTCCCCATGGCAGCGATCATGTCATTCGGTGCATTCGGATTCATTGATCCATTAAACACAATTTGAGAGCTTGGAAGCATGTGACTCGCCTTTCCATTCAACCACCATAAATACCCATAAGATTTATTGATTTGCTGGGAAGTGTTCACCATCTGGTTAAAATAATTCTGGTTCATCATGATCTGATTTCCATTCCAGTTGCCTTTGTTAAGTATGAGCAAGCCAAACCTGGCCATGCTTCTTGCAGTACTTACGAACACGTTATTATATCCAAAAGACAAAAATTGTCCGGTCATCCCTGTAGGAGTTTTCAATTTTTGTGTTGTATAGTTGTTTAGTGTTACACCGGTAGCACTTTCAATTACACTGTCAAGTAGTGTGTAGGGAGCATTGTGGTAGGCCCATCTGGTTCCGGCATCTGCTTTATAAAGTAAACAACTTTCTAAGGTGCAAAAAGGATCAGGTACATTATCATCCAGTCCGGAAGTCATTGTTAGCTGATTCCAAATAGTAATTTTATCTTCCTGTTGAAGGGTACAGTTCGTCCATCCCTGCCCCAGATATTTTGAAGTTTTATCAGTGATGGAAAGTTTATTGTCTTCCTGCGCCATTCCTACCATAAAAGCCGTGATCGTTTTTCCCGCAGAAGCCCATTGCCAGGGAGTAGTAGCTGTATGTGTACCGAAATATTTCTCCAGTACTATTTTTCCGTCTTTCAATAGAATAAACGCCTTTGTATTGCTGGTTTCCAGATAATTATACAAAACATCTATCCTACTTTGACACCAGCCAAGGGACTCGGGAGAAGTTGTATTCCAGGTGTTTCCTACATTGGGCGGGAAATAAAGTGTTTGTGAATCGGACTGAAAAAAGAGTAAAGAGAAAAACAGATAAAAAATGGACTTCTTCATTGAAAATAAATTACGCTTTAGACATATAAGAATAACAAAGGTTTAATCCCTGCAGCTTTAAAATCCCTCCGCTTATCTTTGCGCACAATATAATAATTCTGATTGCATGCAGGTATTTAAATTCGGCGGTGCGAGTGTCGCCAACCATGAAAAAATTAAAAATGTTGCCGGTATTCTCGGGCATTTCAAAGGTGAAAAAATAATGGTCGTTATCTCTGCGATGGGTAAAACCACCAATGCCCTCGAAAAGGTAGCTAATGCATTTTATGAGGGGAAAAAGGATGAAGCCCTTGAATTATTCCGAGCCGTTAAACTTCAGCATCTGGATGAAGCAAAATTTCTGCTTGTCACCCATTTTAATGCACTCATGGAGCAATACAATTCCTTCTTTACAGAAGCAGAATGGTTGTTGCATGAGAAACCGGTAAGACAGTTCGACTATTATTACGACCAGATTGTTTGTATCGGAGAAATGTTAAGTACGTCTCTGGTCAGCGCTTATTTGAATGAAATCGGATTAAACAGTAAATGGCTCGATGTACGTGATATTATCAGAACTGATAATAATTTCAGAGATGCCGGAATCGAATTCAATTATTCTCAGAGGCAGTGCGACAGCATTGTAAAGCCTTTGTTTCAAACTCACGACATTGTTATTACGCAGGGTTTCGTTGGCGCAACTGATGAAAATGAAAGCACTACATTGGGGAGAGAAGGGAGTGATTACAGTGCAGCTGTGTTCGCCAGTCTGCTGGATGCAGAAAGCCTCAGTATCTGGAAAGATGTGAAAGGTGTGATGAATGCTGACCCAAAAAAATTCCAGGATGCACAATACATAGAAGAACTGAACTACGATGAAGTAATTGAAATGGCTTATTATGGCGCGCAGGTGATCCATCCAAAAACAATTAAACCTTTACAAAACAAAAACATACCTATGTATGTGAAATGTTTTGATGATGTTCGATTACCCGGCACTGTTATCCATAACAAGCCGGTTAAAAATCTGCCTCCGATTATTGTTGTAAAAGAAAACCAGGTTTTGCTTCATCTTCACACAAAGGACTTCTCATTCATTGGTGAACAACCAATGAGTGATTTATATGAGATGATGGCTAAAATAAAAGTGAAACCGAATCTGATTCAAACACATGCGGTAAGTTTACAACTTTGCATGGATGATCGTTCTGATAAAGTTGAAAAACTCGCCATTGCCGCATCAGAAGTTTTTGATGTGCAGGTCGAAAAGGGATTGTCTCTGCTTAGCATTCTTCACTACACAAATGAACTGGTGAATGAAATGACATCAAACAAGAAAATTGAATTAAAACAGCAAAGTCCGGAGACGGTACAGATACTGATGCATGCATCCTGAGTTTATTGGTCAGACAGCAATCAATCAAGATCTTCCGGTGCAACGAGGTTGAGATTCTGAATCATTTTGGTAGCAACAGGTAGTCCACCTTTTATAGCAGGCAACCATGTCAGCTCCTTTTCAAACCGCTCTTCAATAATTTTATTTAATTCGTATGTACCACCTTTGATAACCTTTGGCATACGCGTATTTCCTTCTTTGTCTACAACAAACTGAACCTGTACCGATATGGATGTATTCTCCGGCAAACCGGCACTTAATTCGTTTGTTAATCGGAAAAGCCATTTTTGCAGAGCAGCATTGCCTGTTTTAAATGATGGAACCTGATCAACTTTTTCTTCCGGTGCCCATACAGCATATGGATCCTTTTTTTCATCGGGATCAATAAATTTTAATCTTTCTACTTTGGGAGCATCCGGATTTTTAGCAACCAGATAATCACCTTTGCCATTTACAAGAATTGCGGGTAGCTGATGTGTATCTTCAAAAAAATCATATGCTTCCTGCAAAGGCCTGTTGAAAAATTCGAGGTCTTTTTTATCTGCTGTCTTTTGCTTGTAATTTGTAGCAGATTTTTGATAGTCGAAACGATAAGGATAAATATGAACGGGAATGAAATCCTGACCTTCATTTTTGGCAACCGAAGCAAGGTAATATAGTTCATCAATAATTGCATCAGTCATCGGAAGACAACCAATCGTCACGCAATTGCCATGAATATATATATCACCTCCCGGTTTCACCGGATCAGATTTTTTCTGATCGGCAGGATTTGGATAATTCAACCCCAATGCAAGATGATAATTGCTGTTTGGCTTAAATTCATTGATATAATAAAACCCTTCCGGAATTTGTTTGTCACCTTCCTTCCTCTTTGGCCCGAATGTTCCCGAAGTAGCACACACTTTATAAGACTTAAAATGCCGGAAAGGTTCTACCGGGTCATTTTTAACCCAAACTTCCAGTTGCTTTTCTAGTTTAAAGGCACGCAAATAGATATAACGAACCGGCCAATCGAACCCCTTTTTAACCAATTCTTTTTGAATGGTATCGATGGTTTTTCTGGGAATGATTGTGTTGATTTTTGTACTGACTGGAATATTATTGTCTTCTGCCGGTTGCGCAACAGTAAAAGCAGGTATAGCAAATAGCAAAAAAAATAATCTCAATTGTGTTTTAATGAGTAGCATCGGGATATTGTAGTGATGCAAAAATAATGCATTGGACAATGTTAAATACCCAAGCAAAAAATAAGCCTTCGGGTTTAACCGAAGGCTTTGTGTTCGTCGGGACGACTAGATTCGAACTAGCGACCCCTTGCACCCCATACAAGTGCGCTACCGGGCTGCGCCACGTCCCGAACACATACAGCAAATAAATGCTGCAATATTTTTTTACCGGCCCCGATAAATCGGGACATCGCTCATTCTGATGTAGTCAGAATGAGCTTCGGCTGCTTACTTCCCGAACACTCATGATTTAAGTG